>PVBE011476338.1_pt1 | contig 17560 bp, 14 predicted proteins | sample 1631181 | NCBI WGS metagenome assembly PVBE01 (sample SAMN08397723, study PRJNA350692) | Marine metagenome, whole genome shotgun sequencing project. | isolation source: water | place: Pacific Ocean | collected 2012-04 | reverse complement strand
TAAAAACAACCTTAACTACTTTTTTACTTTCACCGATATAATCAACGACAGAACGATTAATATTATAAGAGTTATTGTCCCCCAGGTTTTTGGGCTAGCGATATATAATTTGAACATTTTAATCAATACTCAATTTGCCTCCTTTATGGAAAAAGGTTCTGTCACTTACCTGTATTTGGCTGAAAGATTGATAGAATTCCCACTTGGAATTTTTGCTGTATCAATCGCAACCACATCTTTACCGGATTTTGCTAATCTTTATTTAAACAAAAAATTCAAGGAATTTGCTACATTAATTAACGATAGAATTAAGTTTTTGTTGTTTCTATCTACTCCTTGTGCTGTGGCCTTTATGTTTTTGGGTACTACAATATGTTCCATCTTGTATTCAAGAGGAAAGTTTACAGATGCAGATGCTGCTTTAACAGCTAAAGCTTTATTTGCCTATTCTATTGGTCTAGTATTTGTAGCGGGAGTACGAGTTGTAACACAAGCTTTTTACGCTATTAAGGATACGAAAACACCTGTTTGGTTTGCTGGTAGCAATTTGATTATCAACTGCGTTCTTTGTTACTTCTTTGGTTTTTTCTTAAATTTAGGCTTTATTGGTCTTGCTTTGGCGTCCTCAATCTCGGCGGCGGTTCTATTTGCATTGTTAACTATAAGATTAAGAAAACATTTTCATGAGATTGATATAATCGGTATTGTTAAATATTTCATTATTATTCTTGCCATCTCGATATTGTCTATCTTGCTTAGCTCGTGGGTGGTTGAGTTTGTCAAAGCAACTTACTTTGATTTTGGATTATCCATAAGTTTTATATTTATAGTCCTCCTATCGGTATTTGCTTATATCGGATTGGCGAAACTTGCCGGTTTGAAAGAACTAGGAATGATATTTAAATAAATTTTATTGTACATGTTTTTATTTTGTTTTAATCTTAGACCATAATGAAAGTCTTGGTTATCAATGGGCCGAATCTTAATATGTTGGGCACTAGAGAAGAAGATTATTATGGCGTGTTAACTCTAGATCAAATCAACAAGCTCATTCTGGAAAAGGCTAAGAAAATGAAAATCGATATAGATTTCTTCCAGTCCAATGAAGAAGGGAAAATAGTATCGAAAATTCAAGAATGTTCGAAAGAAGATAGCTTTATTATCATTAACCCTGCTGCTTTTACTCATACAAGTATAGCGATTAGGGATGCTCTACTATCGGTGAAAGCCAAATTTATTGAAGTTCACTTATCGAACATATTCAACAGAGAGGATTTTAGACAACACTCATTTGTATCTTCAATAGCCCTTGGTGTTATCTCTGGTTTTGGCCACCACGGTTACTTAATGGCTTTAGATGCCTTGAATGAGATACAAAAGTAACATTGTAAAATGAATTATTCTTGGAATGCAAAGAGTCCAGATGTAGAGAAGGCTCGGTCTTTATCTTCTGAGTTAAAAATCTCGCATTTTCTTTCAAAGCTTTTAATAAATAGGAATATTGACTCATACGAAGCGGCCTACCAATTTCTCCATCCTTATCTAGAGAAAAATGATGGCAGTCTTAATCTACCGGACCCTTTTTTATTAAAAGGCATGGAGGGTGGGGTTCAAAGAATTATCCGGGCAATCGAAAGTTCGGAAAATATAGCAATATATGGAGATTTTGATTGTGACGGCATTACTTCAACCGCGATTTTATATAGTTTTTTAAAAAGAATAGGGGCGAATGTTATTCCTTATAACCCAGAACGACTTGAAGAAGGATATGGAATCAACTTTAATTCTATAAAAGACCTTGCATTAAAAGGGGTCACACTAATCATTTCCACTGATTGTGGTATCTCCGAAAACCAAGTAGTCAGCAAAAGCAAAAAAATTAAGCTGGTAGCTAACGACGATGTCAAGATTGTTAGTGTTGATTTTGTTATCACCGACCACCATTCTGTACCGGACGTTACTCCAGATGCTGTATCGATTATCAATCCTAAACAACCGGGATGCAGCTATCCATTTAAGGAAATATGTGCGGTCGGGGTAGTTTTTAATTTGATGATGGGAATCAGGAAAAGACTCAGGGAAAAAGAATATTTTAATGGATCCATTGGCGAACCTAATTTAAAGAGAGATTTGGACCTCGTTGCCATAGGGACCATTGCTGACAGTATGCCGCTATTGGGTGTAAACAGAATCCTTGTCTATAATGGCCTGAAAGAAATATCAAGTACAGAGAAAAAAGGATTATTATCTCTGTTGCAAAACGGTGGAACAAAAGTAAACAAAAAAAAATATTCTGTAAGGGATGTATCATTTCAAATTGCACCAAAAATCAATGCGGCTGGAAGAGTTGGAAAGGCTTCGGATGCTGTCCAACTTTTGGTAGAAGACAATCAAAACAAAATAGATTCACTAACAGCAATTCTTGCAAGGAACAATGTCGATAGACGAAAGAAGCAAGAGGAAGCCTTAAAAGAGGCAATGAGAATGGGACAAAATATTATAAAGGATAATCCACATAGACATTCTTTGGTGCTTTATTCCAAGGGCTGGCACTCTGGCGTGGTTGGGATTGTGGCTTCAAAAATCTCAGAGGAGTTTGGCGTACCTTCCGTGATAATCTCGATTGACGAAGATGGATTAGGCAAAGGGAGTTTGAGGACAAAAAACGGTATAAATCTTTACAATGTCCTCAAAGAATGCGAATCACACTTAATCCAATATGGTGGACATAGTGGTGCTGCAGGAATAACGATCAATTCTGTCGAGCTAAGTAATTTTGACAACCAATTTGAAGATTCAATAAAGAATTATGACTATGAATCAAATAGCGCGGTGAATCCTGATTTGGAAATTGAGTTTAATGAAATTGGGCTAAGTTCCATTAGCGATTTGGAAAGGATGGAACCTTTCGGGAGAGAAAATCCAAGCCCAGTATTTATGACACGACAAGCTACTGTCAAAAACACAAAAGAGTTTGAAGGCAAAAAGGGGCATAGGCATCTAGAGATTATTATGGAACAACAAGGTGCTAAACAAAGAGGAGTTTGGTTTAATTTTAAAAGCCATGTGAGTACTGGAGAGACCATTGATGTTATCTATAAAATCCAGAAAGATACATACAACAGTGACTACAAAATAGTTTTAGTCATAGATGATTTGAGACCGACTTGACATTAAAGATTTTAAGCTACATAATCTCAGAAAAACGAGACACATATGAATGTATTTAAAACAATTTTTATTTTTATCGGCATTCTGTTCTTAAGCTTTTCTATTTTTTCTACTGCCAAAGAAGTGGATGAAACTGACTATTCTTCCGATGAGCCGGCACAAACTAGAGTTGAACCGGGTTCGGAAGTTAAAGAGAAGTTCGAATACAACAAAACGTATGGCCCTTCGCCAATGTTTACTATTGGTGGTGGTTTTTCCGCAAGCCCTGGGGGGTGGGCTTTGACAACTCGTCTTGATATACCTTATAAGGACGACTTATACATAGGGCCTGTTGGCCAATATGTAAAAGGAGATGATGAAACACTTGCCGCAATAACTGGCAATGTGAAGAAGCTTCTTCCCAGTACCGATCCTAGGCTTATTCCTTCGATTGAAGCTGGATTAGGCGTATTGGTTGATGATAAAGAAAATGATAATGACGATAATAGCTCTTCATTATTAACTGTTGCCGGTGGAGGTTTAGACTACGTACTATCGGATAACGTGAGTGTCGGGGTTCATGCTTATATAAATAATAGTTTTGATATGGATCACAAAGAATTCTTTTTTACTGCTCTCGCGGGACTCAATATTCGTCTATATTAATTTATAGCCTTTAGGCTAATAAAATGGTTACTAAAAATCCTCACAATATAATTATTTTAGGAGCTGGTTCTACGGGTACATACCTTGCTGAAGCTCTCTGTGAGCAAAACAATTTAATACTCATTGACAAGGATGTTGACAAGATTAATCAAATAAAGAGCACCAACAAGCTAGATATTTTAACTATTACTGGAGATGCCGCGGATTTGAGCATCTTTAAAGATTTGGATTTTCAATCAATTAGCTATTTCATTGCGTGTACGAATGATGATAAGTTGAATATCCTTACGGCTGTGTTCTTTGAACAAGTTCCCGGACTTCAAACCCTTGTTGTTTCCAAGGATCCTAAATACAAGGATTATCCCGTCAAGTTAGGTTGCGCAGAAATAAAAACCTTCTACTCGGGAGATATCGTCTCGGAAAAAATTATAAATTTATTTGAAACTCCTTACTCTTGGGAAACCGACAAGATTGCTAACAAGAGGATTCTCTTTTTAAAAATCAAGGTTGATGAATCAAGCCCTTTGATAGGAAAGTCAATTTATTCCTTAAATAAGAACGGAACTAATAAATGGAAATTTTTAGCTGCTACGGAAGATCCACCATCAAAAAAATTAAACTTTATTAAACCCAAGGGACTATCTACTCAACTAAAGAAAGACGATATAGTTTTAGTCGTTATCGCTTCTGAATTCGAAGAAGAATTCGAGAAAAACTTTTTTGCGAAAAACGACTCGGAGCTTAAGAATGTATTTATAGTCGGAGGTAGCTATATAGCGTCCAATGTTGCACAGAGATTGGTAAGAAGGAAATGCAATGTAAAGCTATTAGTGTCAAATCGGTCTAGGGCCCGAGAGTTATCCGAAGAGCTTGATGGTGTGCAAATAATCTTGGGTGAATCAACCAACGAAGAACTTTTAAAAGATCAAGGGGTTAACGAAGATTGTGATTATTTTTTAGCATTAACGGATGACGATGAGAACAACGTGTTAAGTGCATTGCTGTCTAACAATCTAAAAGCGAAAAACTCTCTCGTAGTCTATTCAAAATCTGAATATCAGAACGTAATTAATAGTATTGGTGCAGAAAGAGAAATTAATACCAAATATACTGTGGCGGGTGAAATAAATTCTTACATTATGAGAAAAGATGTATCACATGAAACTATTGTTGACGAAAATACAAAAATATTTGAATTTAGACCCGAAGAAGACATTGATATTGAAAGTATTTCTACAAACATAGTCTTGGCTTTTGTCATTAGAGGAGGTGATTCGCCGTTGTATATTTCAAATCCTGAAGATGGTGTAGCAAAAAAAGGTGATTATGTTATCGCCGTAACTCTTGATTCTGATGCTGAACGAGACTTGGAATCAAAAATATTGAAATGAATTTAAGAAAATCCTTTTATCTAACCGGTAATTTTGTAATATATTTTGGTCTTTTTCTTTTGGCTCCATTGATTTTCTATTTTTTTCTAGATTCCAACCATGTGACCTTTTTTGATGGTGACAATTTATTACAAGCCATCCCATTTTTTGCATCATCATTGGTGACCTTATTATGTGGATACGGTCTTCGAATTGCGTCCCATAATTCGGAAGCCATGGATAAGGACCTAACAAGAAAAGATGGTTTTTTTCTAGCTTCCTTGGTGTGGATTTTAGCCGGGGTATTCGGATCTTTACCTTATATTTTTTCATCGCTTGATATATACGAATTTATTGGCAGTCCTTTTCACCCCATATTCCAAGTCAATATCTTTACTAATTCTTTCTTCGAGTCTGTGTCGGGTATTACGACAACAGGAGCCTCAGTACTTACTCCATTTCCCGATGTTATTGAGCAACACAAGCTTCTTATTGCCTGGAGGTCATTAACGCAGTGGTTAGGTGGCATCGGAATCATTCTCTTGGTTTTAATTGTTTTCCCAAGAATATCTGTCGGCGTTATGCAGATTGCCAGTGACCAAGAAGGGACCGGCCCACAAAGAGAAAGAATGACCCCAAGAATTTATCAGACCGGTCTAATCTTGTTCTACATATATATGGCACTCACTCTTGTTCTTTTATGTCTTTTATATTTTGTGGGGAATATGAGTCTTTACGATTCAATTGTTCACACTTTTAGCACCGTTTCAACGGGGGGTTTTTCGAGCTACCCTATCAGTATTCAATATCTAAACAATTTAACCGTTGAAGTTATTATTGCTGTTTTTATCTTCTTGAGTGGAACCAGCTTTGCTATATATTATTTTCTCATTAAAGGAAATTATAAGAAAATCTTTGAAAATTCAGAATTCAAAGCTTACATATTGCTAAATACGTTCCTAATATTTTTTCTTGTTTTTCTCCTCTACAAATACTACGACTTTAGTAGCCTGTCCGATTGTTTTAGATTTGGTAGTTTTCAAGCACTTTCTCTTTCCACAGGAACAGGGTTTACATCATTTAATTTTAACGACTGGTCTAATCATGCAAAAATAGTTCTTTTAGCAGTTATGATTCTGGGCGGTTGCTCGGGTTCCACTACCGGTGGTATAAAGATCATGAGAGTACTAATCGTTTTCAAGAGAATTTATATTGAAATTAAGAGAAGAATAAGTCCAAACGTAATATCGACAGTAAAAATCAATGGGAAAGCTATTGATGACGACGTTGTGTCAGGTGTCTTCAGTTTCTTGTTTCTATATGTATTGATAATTGCAATCTCGGCTGTATTGCTTCTTGTTTTTGAAAGCGATGTGACATCTCTTAGTGCTCTTTCGGCATCTATTTCCTCTATAGCAAATGTTGGACCTGGATTTGAACAAATCAATCCATCCTCGAACTATTCATTTTTTTCAGGACAATCCAAAATCCTACTATCTTTTTTGATGCTTTTTGGTAGACTCGAGCTTTTTACAATGATTGCTCTTTAGTACCATCATTTTGGAGAAAATATTAATTTTGTTATGTTAATATCCTCTTATTAATGTCTGATACTAGAGGTAAAACAATCATCATTGGAAATTTTGATGGTGTCCACCTGGGCCATCAAAAATTGATTGACCTTGGAAAAAGAATTTCCCAAGATACAAGAACTCAATTAGCTCTTATAACATTCAGACCTCATCCTAAGACAATAATTCTGGATAAAAACATTGATTTATTATTACCTTATGAAGCTAAAATAGATCTCCTAGGTCAAATTGGTATAAAAGAGATTGATGAAATTGAATTTACTTTAGAAATATCTAAATTGGACCCAGAGATTTTTATAGACCAGTTTGTAATTAAAAGACATAGTCCTACAAACATAGTAGTTGGTACCAATTTCAAGTTCGGATTCAAAGCTTCAGGTAACACCGAGACCCTCAAAAGGCGTGGCTTGTCCCAATACACAGTTCACTTGGTTGATATGGTGGAAAGTGCGGGTCAAAAAATAAGCTCAACTTCCATTAAGAATTTGCTGTCAAATGGAGATATTGAAAAAGCGAATAGATTTCTGGGTAGATATTACTTTGTATCTGGTGAAATCATAGAAGGTGAGCGAAGAGGAAGACAAATTGGCTTCCCTACAGCAAATTTAGGTACCACTTGGAATTTTTTACCACGAAATGGAGTCTACGTAACATACGTAACCCTTAAGGGTAAGAGATTCGAAGCTATTACGAACATAGGTTTTAGGCCAACTTTTGGAAAAAGTGATTTATTAATAGAATCCCACATTCTTGATTTTAATGATTCAATCTATGGAGATAAAATCAAAGTAGAGTTTGTAAAACGAATCAGGAGTGAAAAAAAGTTTGATACTGTTGATGAACTTATAGAGAATATTAAAAAGGACGTGCGGTATGCAAGAGATACTTTTTTAGAGGAAAGTAGAAATGATTAAAGGTGATACAAAAGTTTATACAATTTTAGGAAATCCCGTAAAGCACAGCAAATCTCCAGATATGCATAACGCTGCGTTCGCACAGCTCCATATCAATGCTTGCTATATCCCTCTAGAAGCAAAAATAAATGAAATTGAGGCTATTTGTGAAATGATTAGGTCTGGAACTATCTTTGGTTCCAACGTAACGATTCCATACAAAGAAGAAGTTGTGAAATATGTTGATGTCTTAACCGAGGAAGCATCAACGATTGGCTCAGTCAATACTCTATACTCAAAAGAAGGAAAACTAATCGGAGATAATACCGATGGATTAGGTTTCCACAAATCTCTATTCTCTGATTTAGGATTCAATCCTCAAAATAAGAAATGTATTATTTTAGGGGCGGGAGGCGCTTCGAAAGCTGTGGCGACCAAGCTTTGTCAAGGTGGAATCGAATCTCTGGTAGTTTTTGATATAGATAGAGAAAAAGGTGAAGCGCTAATCAATCATCTAGAAAAATTTAATTACAACTCCTCGGTAAGTTTAATTTCCTCGAGCCAGGTAGATGAACATTCTTCTAATGGTGATTTAATAGTGAATTGTACACCAATAGGAATGAAGGATGCTGATCCTCTTTTGATTTCAGAAGAAATATTTTCAAAAAAACATTACGTATACGATATTATTTATACTCCTTCAGAGACAAAACTATTAAGTTTGGCAAGACGAAAAGGGGCAAAGACAATAAATGGGATGGACATGTTGGCTTATCAGGGAGCGGAAAGTTTCTCAATTTGGGAGAATGTTCCACCACCATATGAGATAATGAAAGAGGAACTGCGAAATGGCCAAATATAATTGTTGGTATCAAAGTATTGAAAATCCTAATCATCAATATGATATACGAGAGATTATTTATAGATGTCCCAAAACAGGAAGCCTTTTAGAAGTTGAACATGATTTAGAGGCGCTTAAGACACGAACGCCTGATTATTGGAAAGAGTTATTTGCTACACGATATAGAAAGCAACAATGGCCTTATGGTAGTGGTGTATGGGGCAAGAAAGAATGGGTGGTTCCTTTTGTTGATGATAAAAACATTGTTTCAATGTATGAAGGAGGCACTAACCTTTTTTGGGCTGAGAAATATGGAAAGCAACTTGGTATGCATGATGTCTGGATTAAGATGTGCGGAGATAGTCATACAGGCTCCTTCAAAGATTTAGGGATGACAGTTCTTGTATCAGCTGTAAAGCAATTAATTGCAGAGGGGAAAGAAATTAGAGCTGTTGCCTGTGCATCGACGGGAGATACATCCGCTGCTCTTAGTGCTTATTGCGCTGCCGCAGGATTAAAATCGATTGTATTTCTCCCCAGAAATAAAGTATCCGTTGCTCAACTTGTACAACCATTAGCTAATGGCGCTAAAGTCTTATCGCTAGATACCGATTTCGATGGGTGTATGAAAATCGTTCAAGAAGTTTGTACTCGACAGAATATATATCTTGCTAATTCAATAAATTCTTTGAGAATTGAAGGACAAAAAACAATAAGTATTGAAATCTGCCAACAATTTGATTGGGATGTCCCAGATTGGGTAATAATACCTGGTGGCAACCTGGGGAACATATCTGCATTAGGTAAAGGGTTCTTGATGCTAAGAGACTTAGGTTTGATTAAAAGGCTGCCAAGACTCGTATGTGCCCAAGCTGAGAATGCAAATCCTTTATATGTTAGTTACATGAATGACTTTTCAAGTTTTGAGCCTGTTGTAGCCCAAACAACTCATGCAAGCGCAATTCAAATAGGAGACCCTGTTAGTGTAAATAAGGCTATAAATATTTTAAAAATATTTGATGGTATTGTTGAGCAAGCAAGCGAAGATGAATTGGCTACATCGTCTGCCAAGGTGGATCTGACCGGAACATTTAATTGTCCTCATACTGGTGTGGCGGTAACTGCTTTTGAAAAGTTAGTTGATAAAAAGATAATAAAGAAGAACGATAAAGTCGTCATTATTTCAACTGCACACGGATTAAAATTTGTTGATTTCAAGATTAACTATCATTTGGAACGCCTTGAAGGAATTTCAAATAAGTTTTCAAACCATCCAATAGAAATGGAAGCCTCGACTGATAAAATCATACAAACTATAGATAAACAGATACTTTGATGAGAAGGAAGAATTTAAAAGGTTTGTATCTCATTACCGACGAATCTCTCATAGACCAAAATAGATATTTTGAAATTATCGAATCACTATTAGAGCTCGGACCAAGTATTCTTCAGCTTAGAATTAAGACTGACTCTTTTGACGAAATTTTATATAAATCAAAACAAATTAAAATGCTTGCTGATAGACACCAGGTGATATTTATCCTGAATGACTGTGTTGACATAGCCGTGGAGTGTGATGCTGATGGGGTTCATATCGGTGAAGATGATATAGATTTCGAAGAAGCGAGAAAGAAACTAGGCCCAAAAAAGATAATAGGAGTTTCTTGTTATGGTAGTTTGGAAAAATGCAAAAAGTTCGTAAAACTTGGAGCAGATTATTTAGCTATTGGTACACCTTACTATACGAAAACTAAGCCAAATAGGAAGCCTACTTCATTTATTTCGATGAAAGAGATCGTATCCAAGATAAAGAACGTTCCAATTTTCGCAATTGGCGGTATTGATTCAAACAACGTGCAAGACGTTTTAGATACTGGTGTCAGCGGTGTTGCGGTTATAACTTCTGTGTTTGGTGCTAAAAATCCTATTATTTCTTTTAAAGAATTAGACAATATCCTAAAAAATAGAGTTTAATTTTTTTGGTTTCCTTTTAAAATTTTCCAATCTCTCAACTAATGCATGCGATATAATAGGAAGAGCTATTGATGCGTCACAGTAACATTGCACTAACTCTCCATGAGGGTCTTCTTTTCCCCACGAAACTGCTTCTTCAAATGTGCATCCTGACAAACCACCCCACTGAGGAGAATCAGTAGTGATTTGGACTGCATACTTGTGAGGATAATAGGATTCTTTTTCTCCCGTATTCTCTCTGTTTTTGCCATCTTTACGATTAGGTACCTCTCTGGATTCGTAAAGCAAATCGGCCGTTACAGAAATTAGTTGAATCCAGTCTTTAGGTACTCCTCCGCCGATATAAACAACTCCTGTGTCAACAACATGTTCAGCCAATGACATATATTCTCTGTAGTCCTTTATTGAGTCGATTGTAAGATTAAATCCTTTCGCGTTTGCTATTAGGGCGGCGTCCCCATACGGACTATCAGGAAATGCTGGACAAAAAATCGGGATATTATTTTTTGCAGCAACAGATACTATTGATTCTATTTTTTTATCAGAGAGCCAGAGCCCAAATAAATAAAGAAACTCTCTAGAAGAATAATTATATTTATCATCAAGTGTTGGAACAAACTCGGCGATTAGCTCCGTCATATCTAAATATTCTTTCTCGCTACCTATAATGTCGTAATATCTGTTGTAGCCTCTTTTGAATAATTCCTCATCCGGACTATTGTGGGAAGATTGAATGTAGGAGCCACCCATTGCCTCCACAATATCTTCGGAAATATTTGCACCAGTGGGAACAAGTATATCTATAAGATTATTTTCCAAAAACCAATTGATAATTTTCCATTGACCCGTGGTGGAAAGGGAACCAGCATAGCCAAACAGGATAGTAATATTAGGGTCTTTGGACATATGCTCTAATACGGTTACTACTTTTGCAAGATTTTTACCTTGGAAACCAGTATTTTCCATGATTTTTAACAAATCCGATATAGATCTATTGGATTCAACATCAATAGCTCTTACTTTTTTATCTAGATTGATTCGACCCTTCATTGGCACATCTCCTCTTTTAACTAGTTAATCATAAAGAAACTACTAATTATTGCAATAATGAAGTTATTATCGGGATCTGTTCTGTTTCGTTTGACAAAAAATATAAATATTTCATACTTTTCAAGGTTCTGAGGGGAATCGGAGGTGTATTATGGGGTACAATTTCAGCAAACGTACAAAACATTTCACATTGCCCAAGCAATGGGCGAGTATGCGAGTTGCAAAGCAGCTTGAAAAAGAAACTGGAAACAAAATAATTCATTGCGAAAAAGGTGACTATCAAGGACCTGACTTTGAAACGCCACAACATATTCTTGATGCTACGGTCGATGCTTTGGAGGCAGGATATGTACGGTATGATCCTGGACCCGGACTGCCTGAACTAAGGGAATATATTGCTACTGAAACTATGAAGGATAGAAGACCTGGAACTAATCCAGAGGAAGTTATAATTACCGCTGGAGCCAAGAATGCTTTAACCATGTCATTGCTTACAATACTAGAAGATGGCGACGAGGTTGTTTTTCCCAATCCTGGCTATCCTCCAGATGAAGTGTGGGCAAAATATGCAAATGCTAAGATTCAACATACTCCTTTAAATAAGGGAGACTGGCAATATGATATTGCGAAGCTTGACAAGATGGTTACCGACAAAACGAAACTTTTAATTATCAACACCCCTCAAAGGCCCAATGGTCAATTGGTTGAAAACCCGGAAGAGATTGCGGAAATAGTATTAAAACATCCTGACCTTTTGGTAATTACAGATGAGATTTTTAGCCAAGTAATTTATGATGGACAAAAACATAATACGATATCTTCAATACCAGAAATGAGAGACAGATGTATAGTTATTGACACGTGGTCTAAGACTTATGCAATGACGGGATGGAGAATAGGTTTTGCTGTTGCAAACGAAGAAATAATTACGAAACTATCAATATTCTTGCAAGATTCGATTACAAATGTCGCGGCATTTATCCAGAGGGCAGCTTTTGAAGCTGTTAGCGGTCCACAAGATTGGACAATAGCAAAAAGAGAACTATTACAACACAAGCGAGACCTCATGGTCAAAGGTCTAAATGAGGTTCCAGGAATAGAATGCGTCACACCCCCTGGTTCATTTTATTGTTTTCCTGATATTTCTGGCACTGGTCTTACATCCCAAGAATTTACCGATAAGCTTGTAGTTGAAGCGGGTGTTGCAGTTGTTGCTGGAACGGCATTTGGTACTCAAGGAGAAGGGTTTGTCAGAATTACATTTGCTATATCTGACGATGACATACATGAAGGCATAGAAAGAATGAAAAAACTCTTCTTGAACAAATGACAAGAAACTTACCCGCACTTTTTGTCTTTCTCTCCCTTTTTCTAATCTCCTGCACTACGGCCCCTATAACCGGCAGAAGCCAACTGGTTCTTTTATCTGAATATCAAGAGATGCAATTAGGCGTTACTGCATATAAGCAAGCATTAAAAGAAAATAAATTGTCTACCAATAAAGCCTATATAGATTCCGTAAGGCGAGTAGGTGCCAGAATTGGGCCGATAACCGGAGAAAATTACAATTGGGAATTTAATGTAATTGAGTCAGATGATATCAATGCATGGTGCCTCCCTGGTGGAAAGATTGCATTTTATGAAGGCATTCTTGATATTATGGATAACGAGGCTCAAATAGCAGCGGTTATGGGACACGAAATTGCACATGCAACTGCAAGACACGGTGGGGAAAGAATAAGTTTGGGGATTTTGGCTCAAATAGGCGCTGTTGCTCTTCAGGTTGCTATGCGAGAAAAGGATCCAGCTATTCAGTACGCGGTATTCCAAGCATATGCCCCAACTGTATTGATTGGCGTCATTCTTCCCTTTAGTAGAACACAAGAAAGTGAAGCTGATCAAATTGGATTAACATACATGGCAGCAGCTGGTTATAATCCCGAAGAGGCAATCACGTTCTGGGAAATAATGTACGAGACCAACAAGGACAAACCAAGACCACCTGAATGGCTTAGCACTCACCCGCCCACCCTAAAAAGAATACAGACGATGAGAGAGTTTCTGCCAGGAGCTATGGAGATTTATCTAGCTTCGGAGGATAAAAGGATTCCAGTTAGACAACTTCATTAGGCGCACTAATCTTTTTTGAAGGACTATTGTAATATCGTTTTTTTAGTTTATCTTTTGTTTCGTGAAATTCCAGAACTACACTTCTTCATTAGTTCCTTATATATCAAAAAATACTGCTCTTCACCAAAATTTATTTATAAAATCCATAAGGATTCAACATGGAAATATTTAATGTTTGGGCTATAGTTGGATTCCTACTTGCCTCATACTCGGTCATTGCAAATGACAGCATTCAAACTCTTGGAACTTTCATCGCTTCAAATAAAGAATCGATAGACTGGAAATGGTTATGGTTATTTGGTGCGACTATCTTCACATTAGTTGTGGTTTATTGCTGGGTAACAACGGGTGGCGATATAGCCTATGGTCGATTAACGAGAGTAACTTATATAGAACCACAATGGTATCATGCCTTGGCTCCTGCGGTTCTTCTTTTTTTAACCAGATACGGCATACCAGTCTCGACTACTTTTTTGGTATTCTCGGTATTTGCTTCTCAAGTTGTGTTAGAAAAAATAGTTGTTAAATCCATAGTCGGATATGGTGTTGCGGCCGTGTCAGCTTATCTGATTTGGTTACTGATAAGTTCATTTGTTGATGAAAAAGAAAATAAAGTCCATGCTCAGAATATAAAATACTGGAGAGCTGCCCAATGGCTCACCAGTGGTTATTTATGGGTTATATGGTTGCAGCATGATGTAGCAAACATTGCGGTCTATTTACCACGCCAATTGTCGATTTATTATTTATTAGCTGTACTAGCCATCGGGATTCTTTTTTTGGCTTTTATCTTCTTTATTGGAGGTGGAAGAATACAAAAAATTGTCTTAAACAAGACTGGCTCTCGATACTTACGTTCCACAAGTTTAATTAACGTCATATATGGACTAATTTTATATTCTTTCAAAGAATTGAACGATCTTCCAATGTCAACTACGTGGGTTTTTGTAGGACTTCTTTCCGGTAGAGAATTGGCAATGTCGACCACTAGAAAAGATTATAGATTCAAATATATTTTCCCTATTGTTGCAAAAGATTTTGGAAAACTCTTACTTGGACTTGGGATTTCAATTTTAGCAGTCTTCGGAGTTCTATTTTTACAAGGAAATGGATATTAAGATTAAAAGGTATGTATGAATAAACTCGCAATACCCCTTCTCTTGTTATTTTCTTTAATCTTTATCTCAACAGCATTTAGCAAAGAATTGCCCGAAGATTCTTCATCTGTAATCATCAACAATTCAAAAATCGACTTAGTTACAGATTCTGAGGATATCAAATTAAAATACAAAGCTGGCGAAGGGCTTGAGTTTAAAGGTGGAGATGCTTTTAAAATGAATCTCGGTGCTAGAATTCAAACTCGCTTTGACTACACGCAATGGAATCAGGAAAAACAGGGATCTCCTGGTTCTACAACCGATGGTACGACTGGGAAAGGCGCAGATTCTCAAATAAGACGATTTCATGTATACCTTAAGGGTTATGCTTATAGCCCAAATATATTCTATAAGTATGTATTGTGTTCTGACAAAAATTTTACTGATTGTGCTGGCTCAGGTAGCGGGATAGGTATTGAAGATGCCTATATTGGATATAAATTTGGTGATGCAAAAGAACCATTAGCCAAACTGACATATGGCCAAATGAAGGTACCATGGACTCTCGAAGAGCAGACTTCATCGAGTAGCTTAGAATTCGTTGATAGATCTTCAAAGCATATTACTTTTGAAAGAGACAATGGGTTGAGACTTGATGGCTATTTGAAAAATTTTGCTACGGGTACTTTTTATTTTGGTACTGCCCTTGGTAGTAATACAAAACGAGATACTTCAGATTTAGATGTTAATGACAATGTCTATGTAACTAGATTAGAGATTCATCCTTTTGGTGCAATGAAAAAAAGCCAAGGGGATCTCAAAAAAACTAATAAATTACAAATGAGGGTGTCTACTGCTTATCTTTCATGGAAAGGGATTGAAACTACTTATAGTTCAACGGCTTTTTCAGAGAAAGTCGGCGGAAAATTTGACGACAGACTTCAAGATCTTTGGAAAGCGTACAAGACCTACAATGGGAAAGTTTCCTACGGTCTGACTCAGCTAGATGTTACTGGCTGGACATATGATGTGGCTCTTAAATATAAAGGAATTTCGTTGGAGGGCGAACACGCAACCCTTAAAGGATCCGAGGATGTTTTGAAGATTGGAGACGAATCGATAAATTGGCTTAGATTACAGGGTTCTTATCATATAATAGACGGCTGGTCGGCTGGTTATAGATATGGCAAAAAAGATCAATCAGACAGATCTAATGATTTGATTACCGAACACACTTATATGGTCTCAAAATATTTTGTTGGCCATAATTTAAAAATCAATGCTGATTATGGCTATATAAACGAGGAGCAAGGACTAAGCTCTGCTGGAGCAAAACAAGACGATAAGCAAACTAAAACTTTTAGAATTCAAGCGCAACTTAAATTCTAATCGACGGCACTACTTACTATCTAATCTGTTAAAGTAAGATATAAAATCTTTGCAAAGTTAATTTTATGAATTAGTATATGAAAAAAGCTTCGGAGGATTTATTTGAAACGATTTGCAAAAGTTCTGGTTCTTACAATTTTTTTAGCTTCATCAATTCAAGGATGTTCATGGTTGAGCCAAAAGTGGGACGATAGACCGTCTTGGATGGGTGGGGAATCAGCAGAAAAAGAGTAAGCACAATAAGCCATATCCCTATTAACTGTTTATACTAAATAGGTATGAATAAAGAATTTATCGAGAAGCTTTCATCTCTTCTTGACGACAGATTTTCTTTATCTGAGAGCGTTAGATCAAATTATGCGAAAGGCGAGGATATATTCGATCCGATATTACCTTTCGGTGTTGCCTTCCCTAATAGTACGGAAGAAGTATCAAAAATACTAAAACTCTGCAATCAGTTTGAAATACCTGTGGTGCCGTTCGGTGCGGGCACTTCATTGGAAGGTCAAGTTGTTGGTAACACTAAAGGTATATCTATTAGCATGAAAAATTTTAATAATATACTTGAAGTCAATAAAGACGATTTTGATTGTCGAGTACAAGCCGCTGTAACAAGAATTCAACTTAATCAATACCTGAAAGATCAAGGAGTTTTTTTTCCGATTGATCCTGGAGCCGACGCAACAATAGGTGGCATGTGCTCAACCTCAGCCTCGGGAACAATGGCAGTAAGATATGGGACTATGCGGACAAACGTTTTAGGATTTACAATTGTTCTTCCCAATGGTGACATAATTACGACTGGGGGCAGATCAAAAAAAACATCAGCTGGATACAACCTAACCGGATTATTTATCGGTTCGGAAGGCACACTTGGGATTATAACCGAAATACAATTAAGACTTAGCCCTATACCCGAAAGTATTATAAGTGGAATTTGTCATTTTAACGAAGTTGAGGAAGCAGTGAATTCCGTAAAAGAGATTATTCAGTTTGGTATCCCTGTTGCAAGAATTGAATTATTAAATGCCGAACAAATGGAGATAAGTATTAATTATTCACGACTAAGCGGTTTAGAAATAAAGCCAACACTTTTTTTTGAATTTCATGGTAGCGAGAGTGCTAATGTTGAATCAATAGAAAACGTAAAAGATATTTGTGAAACTAGTAATGGATTTAAATTTAGCTGGTCAAAAAATTTTGAAGAAAGAAACAAGCTCTGGAAGGCACGACATGATGTTTATTGGTCTGTAAAAGCGCTTAAGCCAAATGCAAGGGTTTATGCTACTGACGCATGTGTTCCTATTACAAAACTTGCGGAATGTATAAAATTTGCTGAATCAGAGATAGGCAAATTTAATCTAAAAGCACCAATCATAGGTCATGTAGGAGATGGAAATTTTCATGT
>PVBE010839797.1_pt1 | contig 17560 bp, 11 predicted proteins | sample 1631181 | NCBI WGS metagenome assembly PVBE01 (sample SAMN08397723, study PRJNA350692) | Marine metagenome, whole genome shotgun sequencing project. | isolation source: water | place: Pacific Ocean | collected 2012-04 | reverse complement strand
GGTGTGTTTTCACATCCGCCGCGCGGGCGACACCCATTGAAAACAGAACCGCCAACCCCGCCGCAATACGCTTGAACGAGTCGATCATAACGTCTCCTCTGAATTCACTCTGACCGGCGCCTTATGATATCCAATAACCCTCACAAGGAAGTACTCCTGTACGTAACGGATCAATATCCAATATCCAACAAGGAATTTCCAATTTTCAAGTTAACGGCGACGGAAAACCACTGACGACCGCCATTGTCTTCCTCTGTGATCTCTGCGGCAAGCCCGTCGCCGAGTCGGCCTTGACAGTCGCCGGACAAACGCATATCTTCTGTTTCGTGGTCTTGGCGATGTTCCTGACGGAGCATAGGGCGATGTTTCGTCGCCCGGGTCCTGTTGGACCTTCTACAGACCGTGCACCAAGCGTCCGGCATTAACGGACCGTTGCACGGTACGTTAATGCCGGTCGTTGGTGGCAAGACACAGCGGGCTCCGGTCCAAACGGGCCGGGTCCGCATCCTTTGTTTTCAGGCAGCGGGAGCGGCGCAAATGGGTTTTTTCATATTCGATTGGATCAAACGATTGCTGGGTGTGGGCGAACCTGCAGACCCCTTCGTTGAAGTCGATTTCCGATCGCGAACCAAACCCAAGAGCGACCTGGACAAACCGCCGCTGGAAGTCATGGAGCTTTCGCGCCGTCTGGCCAGGAGCATCATGGACATCCGTATGACGACCGTGAGCTACGAAGAGTTCACGATCCCCAAACGCAACGGCGACAGACGTACGATCATGACGCCGTGTGCGAAACTCAAGGAGATGCAGGAGCGAATTCTGCACCGCTTGCTGTATCGTCTCAGGGTCCACCCGGCCGCCACGGGCTTCGAGCCCGGCCGATCGATCGTAACCAACGCACTGCCGCACGTCGGGGCGAAAGTCGTGGTGAGAATGGATATCCGCGACTTCTTCCCGTCGACGCTGGCGTTCAGGGTCGGCGCGTATTTCAGGGGCATCGGTTGGGATGAAGAGTCTGTCGAACTGCTGGTCAAGCTCACGACATGGCAAGACGGCCTGCCGCAGGGCGCGCCGACAAGCCCAAGGCTGAGCAACCTGCTGAACTACATGATGGACGCTCGCCTCGACGGGCTGGCGAAATATCTCGGCGGCGCCTACACGCGATACGCCGACGATATCACGTTTTCTTTCCCGACAAACGATCTCGGCGTGGAGAAAGTCGCCATACTTGCAACCGCAGATATCGTCGACGACTACGGATATCGCATCCATAGAAGACGCAAATTGAGCATTCGCCGCAGCCACCAGCAGCAGTTGGTCACCGGTCTGGTGGTGAATGAAAAACCGGCCCTGCCGCGCAAGATGCGGCGAAAACTGCGCGCGATCCGCCATCACATCGAGACCGGCCGACCGGCGACAATGACGCCGGAGCAACTTGCCGGTTGGACCGCACTGCAGCAAATGATCGCCACCCAGCGCGCAGGAACCGACCGGCCGGAAGTCCCCGCGGACTGACGCTAATCGCAGCAGACCACGGTCCCGTCCATCGTCACGATGAACAGTTTGCCCTCGGCTGCGGCCATGCCGTCGAACACCGGCGAGGCCTGGAGTTTCAGCTCGCTGAGCTTCTCGCCGCTTTCAGTCGACACGCTCATGAGCATCGCTGCGCCCTTGCCCTTGATCGCGGCGACCTGTTTCGTAGCCTTGCCGATCAACTCCTTGTCGAACGGGTTGGCGAAGATCGCCTCTTCATCCACCACGTCAGTCGGCCCGGCGACAAACAGCGTCTTGCCGGCCAGCGCCATCGCGCGGGTCTGGATCGGCGGGTTCTCTTTTCGCCAGTTGAAATCGATCGCCGAGATGTCAGGAAGCGGGTGGGCGCCGTACTTCTTGCGATCGAACGTGATGATGTGGCCTTCTTTGCCTTCCTGCTTTCTGTTAGTCGCCACGACGCGTTTGATGGCCTCGGGCTTGACGTTGCGCCCGGCCGAGTAAAGCTGATACTCCAGCGCGCTGGACCAGACGTACATGTTGGGTTTGCGTCCGTAGCCGAAGACCGAGTCCTTGTTGAACACGAGCATTCGCCCGGCCGGCGCGAATCGCCCGGCTCGGAACCATCCGTTGTGACCCGTGCCGTAACCGTGGCCGAACACCCAGTAGGCCCGATGGAACCACGTGTCGTCGAGGTATCCGCTGGAGCAGACCAGGTGCGCTTCTTCGCCGCCCTGGTCGCTGGGTCCCGATGCCAGCACAGTAGGCCGCTTACCGTCCAGCCCGATGGTCTGGGACCGCATGTAGAGGCGTTTACCGTCGCTTGAGAGGATGTCCGGCAGCGCCACGGGCATGTCCAAACCCCGCGCAGTGGTGTGCAACGGCTTGTCGCCGCCGGGCAGCTTGTCGTCCATTATCTCTTCGAACTGCAGTTTGCCCGTCGTCGCGTCGAGCTTCAAGAGGTGCAGCCCGCCGTCGAGGAACATCGATCGGCCCGCAACGCAGTAGACCGATCCGTCCTGGACCAGCACCGCCCCGCTTACCGGCCAGGTCGATTCGAGTTGGTCATAAGAAACGATCGTGCGTTCCTGGGCAACCGCGCGATATCGCCACGAGAGCTTTCCGTCGGCCGCGCTGAGGCAGTAGACCCACCCGTCGCGCGAGCCGAAGATGCACAGCCCGCCGGAGATCGTGGGCGGCGTGTCGACTCGCCCGCCAGCGACGTATTTCCACGCGACATCGCCGGTCTTGGAATCCAGAGCGTAGACAGTGTGTCTATCGACGGCGGCTACGAAGACCTTTCCGTCGGCCACTGTCGCTGGCGAGAGCTTCCCGCCGAGCATTACCCGCCAGCCCGTTTTCAGTTTCGACGCAACTGCGGTGTCGTTCGATCCGCTCCGCATGTTGTCACCGCGATAAGTTCGCCATCCGCCAGCGCCGGACGATTTTGTCGCCTTCTTGTACGCCGGACCGGTTTCGAGCCTCGCCCGCGGAGTCGTTTTCCTGGGCTCGGTCGCGCCGACAAGCGCGTTGAACCCGTTAAGCTTCGATTCGATATAGCACGCGCACGGATGCGGCGGCGCGTACGAAAGCCCGTTGGCCGGCATCATCCCGTACAGACACGCTCCGCGAACCCAGGGATTCGGCTGCCACTTACCGGTCTTCACGTCAACGTATTCCAGACCCGTTCGCGACATGATCAGGTACTGGTTAGTGCCCCGCCCGCGATGGCAGCGATGATGGAACCAGTCGCTCCTGCCCGGCGGGTGGATTCGCTTGGTCTCGCCGGTGACCGGATCGCGGCCGAAGAATGTCCATCCCGGATAGTTGACTACTTTCTTCCTGGGTTTCGCCTGGGCCGCCTTGGCTTTGGCGCCCTTGGCGGGGCGTTTCCTCCTGGGCCTTCTTCCGGTGATCGACCAGACCAGTCCGTCGGCGACCTGCAAGTCGTACGACGACTGATGCCCCGTCGATCCGTGGAAATCGCTCCAGAGCGTTTTGCCGTCCTTCAGCGAGATCGATGATATCTGGCCCGGGCCAGCGGAGAACAGAACTACGTCCTTGTAGATCACCAGGTTCGGCGCCGCCTTGACGAGCGCCTGGACCTTCGTCGGTTTCTCGGAGAGCCACAACTCTTTGCCGGTCTTGCGATCGAGGCAGACCACGTTTGAACCGTTGTGATAGACCACGCGCAGCTTGTCGGCGCCAAGCGTGATCGGCGCGACGGACGCCTCTTTCGACCAGAGCATCTTGCCCGAGGCGATGTCGACCGCGACTATTTTTTTCGGATCGCCGGCCTCCCATTTCCAGGGGCGGGAGCTGTTCGAACGCCTGGTCTCGGTCCAGCACTGGACGGTTTTCAACTGCCATTTGCCTTCCGGCGGATCTTTGGCGTGCGCGGTTACAAACAGTTGACCGTCGTCAACGATGATCTCTTCGGCGTGCTGGGTGTCGGCGAATGTCTTGAGCGTTTCGCCGGTGGCCGCATCGAGCATAGTCACCGGTGCGTGCAGACCGAGCGTCGCATAGACCCTGTCGCCGACTGCAACCAGACGCCGGGGCAGTTGTGCGGGGCCCGCCTTTGCCGGCCAGATGTCCGTATGCCACTTGGCGATCGTTCGCTTCCAGAGCAGCTTGCCGTTAAACGCGTCGCGTGCGACGAGGCGCCACTGAGCCGGATACTGGATCGAGGCTTTGGGGCCCTCGTCGAGGATGGAGAAGATCCGCCCGTTTGAGCTGACCACGGCGCTGATGGAGCTCATGTGATCGTGATGGCGGGACCATCGCGGACCGCTGACCCATTGCATGCTGACCGGCGTGCTGACCTTCTTGTCGTCGGAGACCGCGTTGTTCTTCGCGTCGTAAAGGTAGTGCGACCATTCGGCGATATCCGACGGAACGGGCTTTACGCTTTTCTTTCCGCCGATGATCGACACGCCGCGCGGCGCCAGGGCGCGCTGGACTTCGGCTGTCGGCACGGTTCCGCCGATCAGCAAGTTAACGAGATTGTCGGCGTAGGGAAGGGTCTTCCCGTCGAACACCGCTGCGCTTATGCGCCCGTAGCTTTTTTCGACGCCAAGTGTCTGGCGCAGTTTGGCGACTTTCGTCGGATCGGTGTCCAGCGCCTGAACCAGGAACTTGTCGCTGGCGCCGAGTTGTGCGATCTGTTTCGCATCATCGCAGCCGATCACAACTATCAGCCCGCCGGTGACGCCGCTGTCTTCCAGCGGGCCGGCGTGCGCGAAGGCTGCAAGGGTCAGTATTACAAGCAGTGAAATCTTTCTCATCGTGTGTCCTCTCGTCATAGACGTTTTTACGGTAAGTTTAAGTCTATCTATTGTCGCTTCTCGGGGCGGGTAAACGCAATACTCTGCACTTTAACGTAATCGCCGGTTGCCCCGCTGGGGACTGGGTCGAAGCGGAATTGGGTTATCGCGCCTTTGTATTTCGGCGATGCGCTCAAGTCGATCTCATAGGTTCGATACTTCCCGTCGCCGATTATCTTGAAGGCGACGTTGTTCCGTCCAAGTCCGCGCGCGTCCGCCCCGCCGGTGCGCCACATTACGTGGGCGACAGTCGCCTTGGTCTTGAACGCTGCGCGGATGTAGAGCTTCGGAGCCTCAGACGCTCGCCAGAAGCCGACCGGGCCGATCATCTGTGGATCGTGCTTGTCGAGTTTGACGTGCAACTCGCCCTTGATCGGCCAGCCGGTGTCAGTCGCGTTGCGATAGATCCAGTGCTGGCGATCGTTCTTGAACACGTAGTTCGGCGCCGTCGGGCGTTTGGCGTTGGCGTAAACGTATTTGCGGATATTCGCCAGCGTGTCGAGGATCAACACGTAGCTGTATTCGTATTTAATGTTGTGATCGAGAATCTCGCGGTGCAGAGGCGAGATGTATCCCGTCGGGTTGTCCTTCGGCCCGCCGGCTCCGGGTTTGCCGGCAAAACCGCCGAGGGTATGGTAGCGCCCCGGATGCCATACGCCCAGGCCCCAGCCGGCGTCGTTGACCAGGGCGGTCCAGCATTCTCTGGCCTCGAAGCGATCCCAGGGTTTTCGAATTCTGGGGATTCGCGTGACCTTGTCGCCGGTGAACGGTTTGTCGCCGACGTAGCTCATCAGGCGATGCCATGGCCCGTTGGTGTATACCGCAGGCAATTCCTGACTGCGGCCGGGGTGTTGGGTTTTGTCCGAGCGGACGTTGTTCAAGCGGCTCCAGACGCGAACGGTTTTGCCTTCAAGGCTTATGCGACACTCAAACGTGCACTCGCCGGGTTCGTTGGCCAGCGGCCACTGCATTGGGATGCATTTCACGTAGATCGTCTTCTTGTCGTTCGTATGGGCGATCACTTTCGAACGGAAACCCTTGTAGTCGCCGGACTGGATCGGGTTCCAACCGAGCTTCTTCCAGTGATTCGACGGTTTCTTGCCGTTGGGTTCGAACGGGTTCGGGCCGGAGTAGAACGACATCTGGACCTGCCGGCCCCAGTCGTAAGAGTTAATGACATTGACGCGTTTGGTCGAGTCGGCCAGGTACGTTATCGCCCCGCCGATATCGAGATTCACGCCGAGTCGGATCTTCCCGTTATCCAGAAAGCTCATGCCGCTGAACTTCTTAGGTTCGGCTTTCGCGTCGGCGGCTCCGGCGAGCGAGGCCATGCCCAGAAGTATACAAAGAAGCGTAAATATGCGGTGTCTAATCATCGCGAGGCGGATTTCAGTTCTAGTCTTTTGTTTTTGTTTTCGGCCCGAAGGCCTGGATCTCCATCCACTGTGTGCTGCGGTTGGAGTTGTTGTCGGTTAGATAATTGCGGATGTAGCGGGCGTCTGCAGGTTTGAACGTGAAGAGCTTTCCATCCTTCGTTTCGGGATACTCGCCGTCTTTGGCGCTGTCGAAGATTACCGTTTCCTCGCCGGCGAATTTGCCGGTCGTCGATATGCACAGGCGATTGCCCCGATACGATCGCCCGTCACGGTAGTAGTGCCAGATGCGAATATTGGCCAGCTTCCTTACCTCGCCGAGATCGACCTGGACCCAGGCGGCGCCTTTGACTCCGTGACCGAGGAAGGCGCCGAGTTTTCCGTCTGTCACCATCTCCGGGACTCCGGCCGTGATCTCTTTTGGAAAACTAGTGGTCACGGATTTTCCGTTCGCGTAGTTGCTCAACGTCCCGAGCTTATCCGGGGCGGCGGCGCCTTTTGAGGCCGCCGAACGTTTGGGGTCAGGCAGGCGTTTGGGTTTGGGCTTGGGGTTCGGGTCCTTTACCGGATTATCGTACGTCACCCAGATCGGCGAGGACCAGGCCTGATTCCCGTCGGCCTGGACCAGGTGAATGTACAGGTAATGCTTACCCGTAAAGTACTTACCGGGCTTATAGGTTGTTTTGATCGACGTTTTGCCCTCTTCCAGCGGGATCTTCCTGACGGGCCAACCGTTGTCGTAAAGCGTAAGCTCTTTGAGCGGCGCGGTTCCGTCGATCTCGATCTGGAATTCCGGGATCTCTTTGGCGACGAAGCGCTGGCCCATCCAGAACTCTCCGCTGCGGAAGACCAGGCGGATCTTGTCGGTGGCGCCGTACGTTCGCCGAGCCTGCATCGAGCGGAAGATCGTTTCCAGTTCGCTCTTCGGCGCCCAGACGCATGCGTAACTTGCCGACGTCGACACGTGGTCGCTGCTGGCGATGAAGCCGAGATGGTAGCCCTTGTCCAGCGGGATGCGGACCTGTTTCTGGCTGTCGTGGTCGCGGCAGCCCTGGTAGATTTCGATCAGCGGGCGCAGCGCGTCGTCCTGATGATGAGCCCACGTTTTGGCCATTACCGGAGCGTGCGGGACGGTGAAGCTGTCGCGGTCCAACTCCTTCCAGAAATCGACCAGCGGGTAAGTGAAGTCACGCAGTATGTCGTCGCGCAACGTGATGACGTTGTGGTCCGTTTCGCCCATGGATCGTTCGTAGGTGAACATCGGGAAGAACTTGTCGCCGAGTCGGTGACGCGTGACCTGCTTGGTGCATCGCCACCAGAGTTGCGATTTTACGTTGCCGTGATTGATGTCTCGCGTGTGATCGGTAATGCCCAGGAAGTCGAGCCCGGCGACGTCTATCGCGTAACGGTAGGCGTCCTGGAGCGATCCGTCAAGGAACGGGAAACAGAGCGACAGATCGGTGTGGCGGTGCAGATCGCCGTAGAACAGATTGTAGGTCTTGCCGCCGACTGTAGCCGGTTTCGGCGCCGCGGGCCTGGGGCGCTGGATCACCTGTGACGGCGAGACCGGGTTCGTAGCCGGCGTCGCGGGCTTGCCTTTGGGATGCGACAGGTAACCAAGCGCGATCCCCCGGCCGAGCGGATCTTTGCGGCGATCAGTTCGTCCGGTCGTCCAGATCGCGGCCAGACCGGTCGACGCCGGCGCAATGCTTAGTCGCTGCAGACCGTCGCGCTGAGGGACGTCGAACTCGTAGAGTTTGGACCATTGGTCCCCGTCGATGCATCGTGCATGTATCCGCCAACCGGTTTCGACGTGCGAACGCATGCCCTTGGCCAGGGCCATCTGCGGACTGTAGAAATGACGGTAGACCACCCAGAGACGTCCGCATGCGTCGACAGTGAGTTTCCCACGCTCGTAGAACACGCCGAATCTGCGGCAGTCGGGTCGTGAGTTATCACGCTTGGCGGCCGCGGCGAAACTCGGCATCGGCAAGGGTTTGGCCACGATATGCAGCGATCCTTTGACGTCTATCAGGCCTACGTGCAGCCGGCGGAAGCGATGCAGAGGACCGTAACTGTCGGACATTTTCGGATTCTTGTGGGGCATTCCGCGATGGGGTTTGCCCCACTTGTCGGCTCCGGATTCCCAGAGTATCCATGTTCGCCCGTCACCAGCGGAGGCCAGTTGCGCCCGGCCCTGGAACGCCGGTCCGGCGGCGATCGCCGAAGCCGCGGTCCACTTGTCGCCAACACGCCTGCGGAGCATCACATTGTAGCTTTCTCCGTCGTAGGCGTCCCAGGCGGCGAGAACAACGCCGCCGGCGCCGACTGCTATCGACGGGCTCCATGCCTTAGAGGCGATTGTCTCAACATCCGAGACCTGCTTACCGCCCACACGGCGAGCGAGAATATCGAACTGTCCGTCGTTGTCAGCCTGCCAGATCACCCAGAGCCCGCCTTTCGGATCAGGCGACACACGATGGTTGATGTCATTGCTGGCGCCCGGAGAAACGCGACTGGCCGGGCCGAACTTGCCGCCGCCAAGGTGAGCCCGGAGAAAGATGTCCCACTGCTGAGCCTCCTTGTCGAACGCTTCGTAGGTCATCTGTAGCTTGCCGGCCGAATCGACGGTAAGCGTCGGCCGGGCGTATCTCCCTCGCAGTTCGGAAACAATCGTGTCGGCCAGCGAGGCGGTCTTCGATCGCAATGCTATGTGGATCTCGTCGCCCTTGCCGGGCGTGAACTTCAGCCAGGTCATCCAGAGCCCATCGCTCGTCGCAGCGCTGTGCGGGTCGTAGAGTTCACCGTCGCCGCCGAGCATCGCGGCTTTGATTGTCTCGTCGGCCTGATCGTAAACGAAATACGTTGACTTTTTCTTCCTGGCCGCCATGGCCGCAGGAATCATCGTCACCAACAATACAACCGTCGCGATATGTTTCATCGTGTCTCTCCGATCAGCGAAGTGAAATGTCTTTTACGTCAAGTATCTGAATAGCGGCTGGGTCGTACATACGCTCGTGCATCTTGGCCTTCCAGACAATCTTCTTGTCCGGCGTTATCTCAAAGAACGGAACGTCGTTGGCCCGCCGTTTGTGTATGAACCAGTTGTTCACGACGGTATTGCCGTTCGGCAGCCGCTGGACGCAGCAGATCCAGTGCAGCTTGACGTCGGGAATATCCTTTTGCGTGAGATGCCAGACCACCTTGTCCTTCGGATCGACCTCGATCACGCCGTCGCGATAGCCGATAACCGTGTTCCCGTTTTTCAGGCGGACCATGCTGTAGGCCATGTTCGGAACCTTGATCTCGCGGATCATCTTGCCGGAGGCGTCGAATTCCCGAACGGCCTTGTCGGCCAGCAGACCGACGAGATAGGTACCGGCCGCGGTCTTGCGGGCGTGACGCATTCCCATATGCTTATTGCCGCCGGAAGGGATCTGAACGGTCTTTACGATCTTGCCTGCGCGATTGACTTCTATGATCCGCCTGGCCGAGCCCTCGCCGATCATCGTGTCGCCGTTGGGCAGACGCTGGCAGCCCCAGACCTCGCTCTTGGTAAGATACTCCCAGACAACCTTCTTGTCCGGCGAGACCTCGCGTACGCCGCGCTTCTTGCCGGTGAAGCTCATCAGGATATTACCGTTCTTCAGCATCCAGATATCGGTGCACTGGTCAGCGGGATACTCCCAAAGAATCTTCCCGTCAGCGGACATCTTAAAAACCCGCTTGGCGCCGATATCGCTGAAGATATAGGCGTGTTTGACCGCAGATGATTTCTTTTCAGCCCGGGCCCAGACCCCAACCGACAACACCGCCGCGGCGGCGATCACAAATGCAATACGAATTCTCATTGATTCTATCCTTATACATCCAGCAAGGGGCGACCCGCCGGTCGCCCCTACGGGGTATGTTCGATGGATTCGTGTTGTCACGGCCGATCTGTATCCGGAGAATGATCACCGCTGTAGGGGCGACCGGCGGGTCGCCCTTTGGACCATTCATACCGTGGTTAACCCGCCTATCTGACCAGTTCTTTGAATTTGAATCCCGGCGGGATGCCCCATACCGGTTTTGTCGGTACGCCCTTGGCCTGCTCGTCCAACTCGGTGTCTGAGCCCCAGTAGACGCTGTTGCCGTCGAGCCAGAGCGTTATGCGGCCCATTTCCTCCGGCGTCAGTTTCACTTCCTTCTTGTGTCTCGGATCGGTTGTCAGGTGCTTGTAGAGTTTCGACTTAAGCGCCCCGTTGTCGCCCGGGACCGACCAGGTGATCTTGTTGGTGCGAATTCCGCCGTTTCCGCCATGCCGCGCCCAGGCTCGTTTACTGAGAGTCTGGAACGCCGGGGAGAACTTCGTCCCGGTCGAACCGGCCAGCGACGGAGCCTTCTTTTCCTTGGTGTGGCAGGGAACGCATTTCTTGTCGAGGACGGGCTGGACGAGGCGAATGAACGACAGCGGATACGAACCGCTTACGCCGCGAGTGATCTCCGAGGGCGCCCGCTTCAGGGCGATCGCGGCCGTCGGGCTGGTCTTCTTGGACGACATCGTGTTCTTCTCTTCGTGACAACCGATGCAGCTCAGCGTTTCGCCGGGGTGCACGTAAGTGGCGCTCCGCATGGTCTGGATGCAGAGTCCGCGATCGTCGAGCGCCTGCATGTAGAAGTTTACGCCGACAGGGACCTTGAAGTGGGCGCTGCCGTCTTTCTCGACTGGGACAGTCCCAAACACGCCGCGAGCCAGAGATTGCGCTCCCTTTCCGATCCTCGGCCGGTCGGCGTTCTGCGTGGATTTCGGGAATATGCTGATCAGACGCAGCGCAGTGATCTTCGTCCCTTTGGGGAACGGGAACTCGGCCTCGTAAACGTTGCTTACCGTGACGGTCCCCCATTTGGGATCCTTCGCCGGGCCCATCAGCTTGATGTCCTCGGCGGCCTGTCGCGTTCGCGACGGGATAACCGGCGGGCGCTTACGCGCGACCAGCGGGATCGGATCGAGGCATGATATGCCCTCGGCTTCGTGGAGGAATATCTTGTTGCCGAACGCGTCGAGCAGGTAGATGCCGAGCTGCTTCTTGGCCGGCTTGTAGACGGTAATGTAGAAGTTCTCATCAAGCGGCCAGGGCGTGGCGTAGATCTTCTTGCCGCCTTCTGCTTCGGGGAAGCGATTCTCCGGCGTGATCCGCTTGAGCTGCGACATCTTGCGGTCATCTTTCTTGCGGATGTCGATCATCACCAGCGAACCGTAGGCCCGATCGTGGTGCCCGGCGGCTACGGAGATATACCTGTGCGAGCCGGGAACGGCTCGGTTCGACATTTCCATCCAGGGTCGATCGTTGCGGCGGGCCGGGTAGTTTCCGTGATAGCTGCGCGGGTCGCGCCCATCGGGATACGTGTGCCATATGTGGTGCGCGGCGTTGGTGTCGCGGTCTACGTAGTCCCATCGCGTGTAGATGATCATCCCGTTATTGTCGATGCTCGGATGCCACTCGTTTGTCTCGAAGTAGCTGATCGGGATGATGTCCTTGCCGTCAGGCAGCATGGTGTGAAGGGTGTATGTCGGCACGCGGCGGCCGTGGCAGCGGCCGAGCCCGCCGATCCGCTCGGAGATGAACAGTATCCGCCCGCTGGGCATGAAGCACGGGTCGAAATCGTTCCAGCTTCCAGTGGTCAGCTGGGTGAGATTTCTGATCCCGGCCGACGGGTTCTTCGGATCGATGTCGGCCTTGAAGATATGGAACACGCCTTCGGGGCTCCAGCCCTTCCCCGCGCTTTCGCTCATCGCAAAGAGCATCTGCTTGGCGTCGTATCCGACGTCCAGCGAGATCATCGAGCCCTTGAGCTCCTTGCCGTCAAGATGACCGCCTTTTACCTTCAGGCCCTTGAGCAGTGGGGTTTCCTTCGCCGAATCGGAGAAGACGTTTTCCAGCAGGAACAGCCCCTGGCCCGGCTTGTTCTTGTGTCCAAAATACTGATCGCACATGTGTCCGTAAGTGGACATGTTCTGCTTGAGGAACACGAGCTTATCGAAGTTAAGCAGCGGGTTCTTAAACGCGATCTTGCGACGCAGTGCGGCGATCTTGCGGAAATGCTTCTTGGCGTCGTCCTTGAGTTTGCCGGCCTTGTTGTCGGCCTCGAAGACCGCCAGCTCCTTCAGCTCGGCGTCGAGCTTCGGACCGTTCTTCATCGCTCCGAGCGCTTCGGCCAGCTTGCGTGTGCGGCGGAGGATCACGTCTATCGGGGTCTTGTCAGTCTCGAGGATCAGCGCCGATTCGTTGAACACTTCGGCGGCGATCCTGCCTGTGAAGCGTTTGGCGTTCTTGACGTCGTTTTGAAGCACGTCGAAGTCCGTCGCGGCGTATTCGTCCGGCGTCATCGCGGCCGCGGCGCCGGCGAACACCGAAAGAACCAAAACTACTGACACAACTGAAGTATGCAATCGCATTTTCCTGCTCCTGTATAGTAACGAATCCTGATTTTGCGTCTCTTGGATAAACTCGGCTCCGGCCGGATTATTTCGTTGGTTCGACCCGCGGAAGTTCATCCGAGTATTCCCGATAGCAGCCCAGTGGTTATTCTATCAGGATAATATCGGTAAGACCAAGGTCAACTGTGAACGTAACGGTATGCGGATACGCACTGAACCTTGAACCCGACGGTGTGATTCTTCGATAGAACCCGCATCTCATTTGAAGCCTACGAGGATTCAAGAGTTTAGCACAAAGGAGGGTTTCAATAAACCACAGAGTCATCCGTGAATCGTTTACACAGCACATTCCAGACCGCTACAGCAATGTCCCACAGAACCGGCTTTCTCAGCGGGGGTATAAATCTCATAGGTTTTCTCCTGTCGTTGGCTAACTGTGCCCTAATGAACTCCACGACCCGTAGCCCTTCTTGCCGCCATGGCCAACGGTCCAAACACTGCCGCCACCACGACTGCTTGTATACCCACTACCGCCACCTGAGCAGACAGCGACAACAGTCAGCGCAAACAGCGCAATGCCTGTGGCCACTTTGGCTACTTCACAGGTCTTCTCCCAGCCATTCATATTGTCCCAAGTATTCTCAGACATTCAGTGTTATCCTTTCCTAGTAATTATTTCCGCCATCAAATCCGGGACTCGAACCCTATTCCCCGACACCCGGATGCTCAGTCCCGGACAACCATGTTCGCAGTTGGCCCATGGCCCTCTCTCGGACACTGTCATAGAACTTCGACACTGCGTCTGATTCCTTCACGAGAACCGCGCCGAGTGCTATCCCAACCACTAGTTTCCAAGTCAACATGCTTTTCTCCTGTTTGTTCTCGGTTAGGTCTACCCATCACACTTCGCTCAAAACCATAAGACACTCTGATATATCACACACTATCAATCCTCGTCTCCTGCATCACCCGAATCCTTTGGGACGATCTCCCAGTGTTCGTCCACCTCTTTGCAGTCAAGTTTGTTGGCCTCACAGATCGCTTTGATGCCCTTGACAAGACCATATCCGGCCGCCCCTGCTGCGACAGGAATAGCGGCGACCACCGCCAGCCCCCCCAACATGCTTCCCCCGAGCGCCGCCAGTCCAGAGGTAATCCCGGCGGCAGAAAAATCTGCAACAGCGCCACTGACTGAGATCGCGCCTATCGCTCCACCGACTCCCGCAACAATTCCGCCAGCCGCCCCTATGTACTCAGACACCGTCTCCTTATCCGCCTCGCTCATCTTTGAGTACTTGGCGTGCCCAATTGCCACCAGACCGCTGAGCCTCAACATGAAATCCGGGCTCGGCAACGTCTTCTTTGTCTCCAACCGATAGATCGTTGATTCGGCAACCCCGATGACCTCTGCCAGTCCTCTGCGGCTTAGCCCCGACACTTCCCGGACGAGTTTCAACTTTGCGCCACAGTTCTCATCTGTGATCGTCTCGAGCATAGCTGTCTCCTGCTCCTCGTCCTCAAACTCCCACACGGAACTGATGTGCACTTGTGTATCAACAGGTCTTTTCTTGATTTCTTTCGGTGGCATCGTTATCTCCTTTTGCGCGTTATCGGTATCAACAAATCACATAATGCACCATGCAAGCATTTTAACGCTTCTTCAATGCACGGTGCAAGATTTTTTTATATTTTTTGAATCTCGATATAACAGATTCTACAACAAGCGGTTATATTTATACGATCGAGCATGCATTGGTGTGTTTTCGCTGGACAGCCCTGACACTGGGCGGTTTTGGGTTCGCAATTCACAAATACTCCTCGACTCGGCGCGAGGCTTCTACCCCACCGCTAGCATCGCATCGATGGCCTTTTCGCGGTCCACTTCGGCGTAGATCTCGGTGACGATCGGGCGGCGGTGACCAAGTATGACCATGGCCGTGTCCAGTCCGAACTCCTTGCGGAGGTGTCTCGCAACATTGTGGCGGCGCCGCTGCGGAGACCATCGGTGCGCAAATGAAGGAACGAGTGCGGTTCATAGAAATCTCCTGAGTAGCCCTGCCGCCGAACTACAGCGCGCGGCAGTCCGGCGGCTCCGACCGCATCGCCCGTCCCGGCAGGCAGGCTCAACGCGGCGAGGCGAGACGCCGCGTCTACGATAACGGCTGGTCCGTACGAGAAGCCCGTACCGCTAGACCGTTATTCGATCAGGATGATGTCGCTAAGGCCAAGGTCAACAGTGAACGTGACGGTATGCGGATACTGCGGCAAACTGGAAACCGGACCCGGCCCGGAGGCGCTGAACTTCAGCGGTCCGGACTCGACTGATTTAACGCTCTTTGGCCGACGCGGATTCGGTATCCGTACAGTCACCTTCAGGCCCTTGATCGGCTTGTAGGTGAAGTTCGCCAGGACCAGTGCGGTCCCGGACTTGGCGTCGTAGAGCCCGGCTTCGACTACCGGGTGCGACAGTTTGACAAGCCTTTCGGCCCCGGCAAGCTTGGCCTGGGCGTTTATGAATCCGCGTTGAACTGCGGGCCAGTCTTCTTTCAGCTCGGCCGGCACGAACTTCGCGTCTTTGCCGTACGACAGCCCGGGACACGTTGCTGTGTATATCGCTTTGCCACGACCGAAGAATCTCCGAACAACGGCTGGCGATCCGTCGGCGAACTTTCCGGTGACTTTCGTAGTCGGACTCGGCGTGATCGGAACCTTGACGCCGAGAGCGCCGAACGAAACTTTTGAGTCGGTCTGAATCTTGTCGATAAACTTCAGGCCGTTCAGCGCGCCGCGGATGTGATACCGCCCGGGCTGCACGACAGCCTTTCCACTGGGGCGCACGCCGAAGACCTTCGACAGCCCTTCGACCGGCTCGCCGAATTCGTTTTGGCTTCCCGCGGCGCACGATCCGTAGATATGCCCGCCGGCTATGACCCAGGCCTTGATCTTCTCGACCGCTCGGGAGCTGACGCACGGGTCGGTCACGTAGAACACTTTGTACTCGCCGAGCCGCCCGGCCGCGACGTCTTCCTCGGTCACCATATCCACGAGATATTGATCGTGAATCAGCGACAGATACGTGAGGCGCCGCTCGAGCATGTGGATGTATCCGAACGGCTGCCACAGGTCCGACGAAATACTGTACAGCAGCGCCACTTTCGTTCGACGCTGCCGGCCCGGTGCGATGATATGCTCAGCGGCGGCGAGCTGGCGAGTCACGCCGACAACGCCGTCGTAGGCGCCGCGGAGATCGGACCAATAGTTTTCCGTGCTGGTGGCCGTCGGGCCGTAGGTCCAGTAGAAAAAGTGCTTGGCCCCCTGGCACATCGCAGAGGCGGTCTTCAGGCGCAGGTTCGTTTCGTCGCTGGGCGTGATCCATGCGATAGTCGGTATCGCCTCGTGCCGGGCGCGGGACCCGCTGCGGAAGATCGCCGCCTGGAAGCCCATGAGCTGAAAACCCTCCCACGTCGTGTTCGGACCATACATGTACTGCAGGCCCATCCAGTCTTCGATCCCGATCAGATCGACGGCGCCGCTGCGTGCAATGTCGAACCAGTCGGCGGCCAGCGGGCTTCCGCCCCAGGTCGGGTTCGGCGTCATGCCCATGCCAAGCCCCGAACCGGAGAAATACGGATGGTCCGCAACGAGCGTAGAGGTCAGCAGTTCTTTGCCGAAATGCTTGTGCACCGCGTCACTGTTCCACTTCAATCGCTCGGTTGCAGCCCGCTGGCGGAAGCGGGAACTGTAGTAGAACACGCGACGGGCGGCTGGTTCATTGATCTTCATCGCAGCGGTTAGCGCCTTGGGAGTTTCGAGCGGGACAACGTCGCCGAGCCTGCTTACGCCCAGCGTTTTCGGCGAGATATTGTTGATCTCCAGCCACTTGTGAAAGTGCGCCAGGGCCTGTTTGTCAGTACCGATCACGGGACGACACACGACCTCGTCGGAGAATCCGAACGGAACCCCGGGCGCGAACTTCTCTTTCTTCCGCGCTGCCTGGGTTTTGATGCTTTCGTTAATCTGCTCGCGCGTGGCGCTGGGGGCCAGCAGGACCCGATGCGTATGGGCGGGCTTCCGCATCGCGAATTTTTCAATGACCTCGGGCCTCTGGTTGCCGACAACGTTGAAGCCCAGCAGCCAGAGGACCTCGGCCTCCTTGAGATTCAGCTCGGGTCTCTGCGGGGACCAGAAACTGGTCTGTATGATATGGTTTTTCGGCGAGGCGCGCTTGGAGCCGGAAGCTTTCTTCGCCCAGGCCAGGCGGCGATCGGTCATCTGCGAGGCCGTCTCGTAGCTATCCGCGTCGGCTTTTGGATTCGGCGATATCAGAAAACTCGTAAGCGAGCCGCTGTACGATTCGGTAAGCCGCTTGACGATGGCGTCGGGCGACGGTTTCGTTGCGATCTCGATCACCACGCTTCGTTTGTCGGACGGCGTGTCGGTGATGAAGTCAGCGGTCGCGTTGGGGAACTCGGCCAGGCCGCCGGCGCGCCTCATTCGACCGTGGAACCGCTTGCCGGCGTATTGACCGAAATCCAGCCACGGCGAGAATTCACCGGAAGCGATGCGGGCGGATTTGTCCTTGTCGGCGCCTTTGGGCCAGACCGCTCTGGGCAAGTACCACGGGGATTTATGTATGTATCCGCCCAGGCGAACGCACCAGGCGGTCTTGGCCGGTTCTGTGAGTTTGAAGCGAACATACACGCCGTCGGCAGCGCCGGCGTGTTGACATGACGCTGCGAAAACCAATACCAGCACGACGAAAAAGGCTATCTGTCGCATGTGATCTCCCGCTGATTCTGCGCACAAAAAAGGCCGACGGTGAGAATCGAACTCACAACCTCAGCTTTACGAAAGCTGTGCTCTACCGTTGAGCTACGTCGGCGGTTCAGCGGCGCCTCTAGGTTACTATCGGGCATCTGAATCGCAGAGTTTATCGATCTTCGCCTTTC
>PVBE010240663.1_pt1 | contig 17561 bp, 14 predicted proteins | sample 1631181 | NCBI WGS metagenome assembly PVBE01 (sample SAMN08397723, study PRJNA350692) | Marine metagenome, whole genome shotgun sequencing project. | isolation source: water | place: Pacific Ocean | collected 2012-04 | reverse complement strand
TTCAAAAGAGGGTGGAGAGCAAGGCTCATGCCCCCGACCGACCCAACAACAGTGAGGGAGACCTAGCCAAGTGACGTGTAGTGTCGTCGTCGTCGATGTCGTCGTCGTCGTCGTCGTCGTCGTCGTTGTCGTCGTCGTCGTCGTCGTCGGGCTTCGGCTCCTCGCGCCCCGCCTTCAGCTCATCGGCCGCCTTCTTGCGGGCGACCGCCTTGCGCCTCTTTCTCGGCGACCTGGCCTGCATCTCCTCGGCCACGCGCTTGCGGGCCATGATGCGCATGCGCCAGCGCCCAAAGCCGAAGCCGATGAACAGCAGCGGCGGGAGCAGCACGGCCACCCACTTGGCCAGGGTCGGGTCGTCCTCGTTTTCGATCTTCAGCGGGCGGCTGATGCGCGTCTTGGCGCGGATGGAGATCAGCGACTCATCCTGGGCCAGCACGTCGATGGTGTTGAGCAGCAGGTGGATGTTGCCGCCCAGCTGGCTGGCCCAGTTGTCCATGATGAAGCCCGACCCGGCGATGACCACCAGGCGCGCCGACGACGGCGCCTTCTTCTTGCCGTCGGGCTTGGCCGCCTTCTCCGTGGGCCCCTTGGCCTGGCCCGGAGGCGGCACGCTGCGGCCGGAGAAGAAGCTGCGGATGTTGCCCTGCAGGTAGACCGCGAGGGTGAATGGGCCCTTCTCCTTGGTCGGCTCTTGCCGCGCTGTGCGGCTGAGCACGAAGAAGCCCTTCTTGCGCCAGCTCTTGTTGGACGAGGTGGCCAGCACCGTGGCCTTGACCCCCGCCTTGCCCGCGCGCGCCTCCTTGGTCAGGTTCAGCGAGCAGGGGAGGATGGCGATGTACTGCTTCATATCGCGGGTGATCGGGCTGTCCTTGGACAGGGTGTCGGTGCCCACGAAGGGCTCGGGCAGCGCCGCCGGCATCGGGATGCCCATCTGCGTCTGCACCAGCACCTGGATGCTCGGGTTCATCACCATGTCGTGGTTGATCTTGACCCCGTAGTAGGCCATCTGGTCCTTGAGCCCCACCACGTTCTCGCGCGCGATCTGGATCATCTGCTGCCGGGGCATCTGCTGGCTGCGCGGCGTCTGCAGCGACATGCCGTCCACCAGGTAGGCCACCGACTTGCCCTTCATCAGGAAGGCGTCGATCTCGTACTTGGCCCGCTCGGCCATGGGCTGCTTCGGCCCCGGGATAATCAGGATGTCGATGTCGTCGGGGATCGGCTTCTTCCCCTCCTTGAGGTCCACGCTGGTCAGCTCGTAGTCCTTGAGCTGCTCGTGGATCAGCTTCAACCCACGCTGCTGTGTCATCTCGCCGTGGCCCGTGGTGAAGCCGATCTTTTTCTTCGGCTGGGTCAGGCGGCGGATGGCGCGGCTGACGCGATACTCCAGGGTGTAGATGTCGATGGCCACCGGGATGGCCTCCACCTTGCCGCCGTACTGGAACGACAGGCCGATGTAGGCCTCACGCTCGGAGAACTTGTTCTTCTCGTAGTAGCGCAGGCGGCGGGGCGGCACCTTGAGGCGCCGCGCCTTGTCCTTGAGCTTTTCGTCCTGTGTCGGATCGAGGACCTCCCAGTCCATCTCGCCCTTGGACGAGGCGGCGTACTCCTCGAGCATGTCGCGGATGTACTGCGCCTTGCTCTGGTACTCCGGCGGCAGGTCGGCGCTGATGAACGCCTTGACCGTCAGCCGGTCCTTGAGCGAGCCGACCAGCTTCTTGGAGGCGTCGCTGATGGTGAAGATCTTTTCCTCGGTCAGGTCCCAGGTGTAGCCCGACAGCGCGCGGCTGGCGATGAGGTTGACCATCGCGAGGGCGCCCAGGATCAGCACGGTGTAGAGGATGGCGTTGGACCCGATCTTGATTCGCTTGCTAGCCATGGTCGCCTCCTACCTCCACCTGCGGCTGTCCAGAGACTGAACCGCCAGGAGCAGGCACGCCGCCATGACCGAGACGTAATAGATGACGTCCCGGGCGTCCACGACGCCGCGCGCGATCTTGTTGAAGTGAAAGTCGAAGCTGAGGTACTGCAGCACCGGCGCCAGGGCGGCCGGCATCAGCGGCAGCATCTTGCCCAGCAGGTAGAGCGAGAAGATGATGCCGAAGGCGATGATGAAGGCCACCACCTGGTTGCGCGTCCAGCTCGAGGCCATGAGGCCGATGGAGACGTAGGTGCCCCACAGCAGCACCAGCCCGACATAGCCGCCGGCCACGGTGCCCCAGTCCAGCTCGCCGAAGCGGCTGAGGGTGTAGGGGTAGACCAGGGTCAGGGCGATGGCCACGGTGAAGAGGGTCTGGGCGGCGAGGAACTTGCCGAGCACCACCTCCCAGTCCTTGACCGGCATGGTGATCAGCAGCTCGATGGTGCCGGCGCGCTTCTCCTCGGCCAGCAGCCGCATGGTCACCGGCGGGGCGAAGAACATGAAGATCAGCGGCGTGATGCCGAAGAGGTCACGCATGGTGGCTTCACCGGCGATGAAGACCTGGGAAAAGAAGAGGTACCCGGACACCAGCAGAAACACCGCGATGACGATGTACGCCACGGGGGAGTTGAAGTAGGCGCCGAGCTCCCGTTTGAAGATTGTCAGCGTGTTGCCCATGTGTTTATCCCTACTCCGTTGTCAACCGGCGGAAGACGTCCTCGAGGCTGGCGGTCTGGCGGTGCAGCTCCAGCAGGACCCATTGGTTGTCGCGGGCGCAACCGAAGATCTCCCGGCGGAGGTCCTGCTCGCCCTTGCTGGCCACGATGAAGGTGGCGGCGGCGTCCTCGCCGTCGGTCTCGGTGACCCGGTGTACGCCCACGATGGCGTCCAGCTTCTGGCGCGCCTCCTGGCCCATGGACGAGCGGTAGGGCTCCTCGCCGTCGCCGGCCAGCACGACGCGGTAGGTGTTGCCCGCCTCGCCGTGGGCCAGCTCGTCGGGGGAGCCGTCGGCCACCAGGGCGCCGTTGTTGATGATGATCACCCGACCGCAGGTCGCCTGTACCTCGGGCAGGATGTGCGTGGAGAGGATGACCGTTTTCTCCTTGCCGATCTCTTTGATCAGCTCACGGATCTCCACGATCTGGTTCGGGTCGAGGCCGCTGGTCGGCTCGTCGAGGATCAGGATCGGTGGGTCGTGGATCATGGCCTGGGCCAGGCCGACGCGCTGCTTGAAGCCCTTGGACAGCTCACCGATGGGCTGGCTCAGGACGTCTTGCAGGCCGCAGACCTCGACGATCTCGACCAGCCGGGACTCCTGCTTCGCGGCGTTCATCTTGCGCAGGGCGCTGGCGAACTGCAGGTACTCCAGCGGGGTGAGGTCCTGGTACAGCGGGGTGCTCTCGGGCAGGTAGCCGATCATCTCGCGCACGCTCACCGAGTGCTCCAGCACGCTGGTCCCGCCGACGAGCGCGTCGCCGGCGGTGGGCGCGATAAAGCAGGTCAACATCTTCATTGTGGTGCTCTTGCCAGCACCGTTGGGCCCGAGAAAGCCCAGCACCTCACCGCTCGGCACGTCGAAGGAGATACCATCGACGGCCCGCTTGGCGCCATAGACCTTGGCCAGGTCCTTCACTTCTATCATGATCCGATCTTGCGGCATGACGTGCTCCACTGCTGTTTCATGGTAGTCCGGCGCCAGGCCCTGCCGACGCCGGGGGGGGAACCCTATAGCCCCTGTATGTATTCCCGAGGCAGTGTCTATATTCGTACTGCCCAGCGCTGTCAAGCCCCGCCCCACCTTGACTCTGCTGAAATCCAAAGATATTTTTGCGCCATGTCCAAGGTATGTCATCTCGTGTCGAGGTCGGTGCTTTACGCGGTCCTCATTTGCTGCCCGGCGCTCACACTCGCCGATAACTCCGTGGGGGTGGTAGCAGTGGGGAACGCCAGTACGCCTGAGTTCAAGGCAACGGCGCAGGTGGCGGTGGCCATCCGCGCTGAGCTAAAGGCCCGCGGCCGCAAGGTGGTGGACCCGGGAGAGTCCCTACAGAGCAGGGACATCCCATTGCCAGGGCTTGCGCTCAAGGCCCAAAAGGAGCTGATCCTGGCCACCAAGCACTACGACAGCCTGGAGTTCTCCAAGGCCCGCGCGGGGTTCAAGACGGCGATCAAGTTTCAGCGCCAGTCCATCCAGTACGGCAGCCCCACCGGGGACTACCTCAAGACCCTGCAGTACCTCGCCGCCGCCGCCTTCTACGACGGGGACAAGGACGCGGCCATGGGGCATTTTTCGGAGTTCCGTGCCTTCGACCCGAAGCTCAAGCCCGACGCCGGCGTGTTCTCGCCCGACGTGCTGAAGGTCTTCGAGGAGACCAAGGCCAAGGACTGGAAGAAGGGCTCGATGAAGCTCAAGAGCACGCCCGCCGCCGAGGTCTACGTCAACGGCAGGTACCGCGGCGTCACCCCGCTGAAGGTCGGCGGCATGGTGCCCGCCAACTACCTGATCCAGTTCCGCAGCCCGGGCTACAACGCCGTGCTGCAGTGGATCGCGGTGGAGGCAGAGGGCGTGGCCGAGGTCAGCGCGGAGCTCAAGGAGGGCCCGCAGTACAAGACCTACGCCCACGTCATCGCCGCCGTGAACCCCGAGCTCAAGACCGGCCGGCCGGGCCCCACGGTGACCCGCCTGCGGGCGCTGCTCGGCGCCGGCTCGCTGATCCTGGTGGCCCGCCGGGGCAAGAAGGTGCAGGCCACCTGGGCCCAGGACAAGTACTGGGTCAAGCGCCACCAGGGCACGGTGAAGAGGGGCAAGGAGCGCGCCTTCGCCGGCAAGTTCCTCAGATCCAAGGCGCCGGTGATGGTGCCCCGGGCCCAGTGCGCGACCTCTTCGCAGTGCACATCGGGCAAGCAGTGCCTCAGCGGCAAGTGCGTGGTCCAGGGCGGAACAACGCCGATTTACAAGAAGTGGTGGTTTTGGACCATCGTGGGAGCCGCGGTCGTGGGGGGCACCGTGGGGGTCATCGTCGGCACACAGCCGGCCAGCTGGGAAGCCCAGGTTGTCCCGGGGGTGGGGCCATGAAGATGCTCAAGCACACAACGACGATCGGCTGCTGCGCGCTGTTGCTGGCGGCCTGCGACCCGAGCCTGACGCTGGACACCGGCGCCGCCCTCGTGGTGGGCCAGAAGGCCAGCATCAAGGTCAACGAGGGGGGCGACGGCGCGGGGCTGGTGGAAAACACCCTCACGCTCACCGACTCCGCGGGGCGCGCCTACACCTCGGCCGAGGTCAAGGTGAGCAAGGTCTCGGACGAGGAGATCCAGTTCACGGTGCCCGTGGGCCTGGCCGCGGGCAAGGGCAAGCTGGAGGTGCAGACCAAGGACGGCTTCCCCTTCACCGGCGACCTCCAGATCAACCGCCTGGTGGTCATGCGTGACCTGGCGGGCAAGCTCTGGCTGCTGGCCAAGACCGGCCCGGGCACCGTGGCCCAGTTCAAGGAGATCGCCCAGGGCGATGGCGGCGAGAACATGGGCAAGGGCTTCGGCAAGGTGGCCATCGGCCCCGACGGCGTGCTCATGGCCTCCACGGCCATCTCCAGCAAGACGGTCAAGGTGGCCTGGCTCGGCGCCACGACCAAGGTCTCGGAGAAGTCGGCCACCCTCAAGCACCAGGTCAACGACGTGGCCGTGGCCCTCAAGGGGCAGGTGCTGGTCGGCACCTCCAACGGCACCTACGTCATCGCCAAGCCGACGTCGGCGAGCGGCAGCCTCGACGCCAAGGACCGCATCGACACCGGCGACACCCGGGCCCTGGCGGTGGCGGGCAAGGCCAACCGCGCCGTGGCCCTGGGCTGGATGGCGGCGGGCAACCGCTACATGTTGAAGTTCCTCGACGTCAGCAGCGACGACCCGGCCAAGGCCAAGGTCGTGGGCTCCATCGACGACCTCGGCTGGAAGCCCCAGGCCGGCGCGGTCCAGGCCGTGGCCATCTCCGCCGACGGCAAGACCACCGTGGCGGTCAACAGCAAGCCGACCCGCGTGGCTGTGGTTCGCGAGGGCGCCACCAAGGCCATCGCGGTGACCATGCCGCAAAACGAGCAGGGCCCCATCGACGTGACCGCCGCGGGCTCCGGCCTGTTCTACCTGCTCAACGGCAGCAGCGCCCCCACGCCCAACGTCAGCGTGCTCAAGGTCGACGCCACCGCGGCCAAGTTCGACCCGCCGATCAAGCTGGAGAAGGCGACCTCGGACAGCGGCGCGCTGGTGGCAGTGGCCGCCAGCACCGCCGGCGACGTCATCGTCCTGGCCCGTCACGACATGTTCCTCATCGACGCCAACAAGACGGTGCGCGCCATCACCTTCGCCAACCTCTTCGGAGACAAAAAGACCGGCGAGGTGGGCGGCACAGTGGCGATTCAGCCCTAGTAGCTGTTAGCAGTTCGACGAGCCGGGGATCGTGCCCCGGCGGCTGGACCTACCGGCGGTGCCGCGCTGAGCGGCGCCCACTGGCGCGCTTGGTCCGGCGGGTCTTCCTGACAGTCCGCTTCCGCGGCTTGCTCGCCCGGGCCTTGAGCTGGCCCTTGCGGCGGTTGGCCCAGGAAACCATGGTCTTGCGCGCCACGTCCAGGGGCACCGGCCCGAGGCTGAGCAGCTTGGCGTGGAAGCGCCGCGCGTCGAAGCCCTTCTTGCCGAGGATGCCCTTGACCTTGGCCCGCGTCTTGAGGATGTGGTCCTTGCCGTAGTAGTAGGACAACGCCTGGCCCGGCCAGTCCACGTAGCGCTGGATCTCGGCCTTGGCCGCGGCCTTGCCGGTGAAGGTGGAGCTGCGAAAGTAGCGCTCGGCCTGGGTGGGGGTCATCTTGCCGGTGTGCAGGCCGGTGTCCACCACCAGGCGCGCCGCGCGCCAGAGCTGGTCGGTGAGGTAGCCGACCCTGGCCGACGGGGTGAAGCCGCCGCGGTCGTAGCGCCACTGCTCGGAGTAGAGGGCCCAGCCCTCGTCGTAGGCGGTGTTGTTCGCCTCGCGGCGGTACTTGGGCAGCCCTTTCTGCTTCTTGGCGTAGACGTAGGCCAGATGGTGGCCGCCGAAGATCTCGTGGGTCAGCAGGGTGTCCATGCCCGAGCGGAGCTGGTCGCCGAGCAGCCGCCCCGTGTTGACCTGCATCTGCCCCGTGGCGACCTTCTGCTTGCTGTCTGTGACGTACTGGGCCGTGGTGGTGCCCTCGAGGTAGCTCGGCACGCGGCCGATGCTGATCTTGCTCCGCGGGATGGGGGCCAGCTCCCGCGCCTTGGTCTTGGCGTCGCGCAGGCCGGCGCGGGCGTGGTTCAAGAGGGCGTCGCCGCTGGCGTAGTGGTTGGCCTTGCTGCCGTTGAACTTGCGCATGAAGGTGCCCAGGGAGCGAGCCTTGGGATCGATCTGCCGCGCGGTCTTTTTCAGCTCGCCCAGCAGCCGCTTGACCTCGCGCCGGCCCCAGCTGCCCAGCTTCTCGGGGGACGGGTGGCCCGGGCCGAGGTGCTGCGAGAGATGGTGCAGGTAGCGCTGGCGGTTGGCGCCCAGCCTGGACGCCCGCGGCAGATAGCTCTGCTTGAGGAAGCTGCGGAGCTTGCGGCTGGACGGCAGCATGTGCTGTTTCACCGCCTGCTGCAGCTCACGACGCAGCGCGGGCAGCTGCTTGCTGCCCTTCATCGTGCGGGTCAGCTCGGCCTCCAGGGCCAGGTAGGGGTTGGTCTTCTTGCTGCCGCTGGTCAGGCTGGCCAGGCACTCCATGGACGACAGCACGGCGCCGCGGTTGCGGGTGCGCCCCGCGGCGATGCCCTTCTTCAGCTGGCCGATGTAGCCGTCGACAAAGGTGGAGGAGTGCTTGATCGTGCGGATGGTCCAGCGCCAGTCCCTGGACGTGCGCCGGGGGCGGTCCAGGGGGTTGGTCAGCGTGTGCAGCATGGAGTCGATGCCGTTGAGGTCCTCGGTGACCCAGCCCTTCTTGATGTAGGCGCGGCGGTTGGCCAGGTCCGCGGAGAGCACGCTGTGGGTGATGCGGCCCTGCTGGCCCAGGTCGGCCACGCGGATCTTCTTCAGGCCAGTCTCCACGCGGTCCAGCTTCTTGAGCCAGGCGGCGTTGCCCCGATCGTCCAGCCGGGGCCGGTAGTGGCGGCGCTCGGCGGCCTTGTAGAACTGGTCGGCCAGGCGGTTGAGCGACCGGGTGGTCGCGGGGTCTGCCTCGGCTGCCGGAGACCAGGCCAGCAATCCCAGGACCAGCACCACCTCAATCTTCCAATACCTCGCCATACCCTTAGTGGTATTCAACAACGGTGCCAGGTGTGTGGGTGTGTGATTCCAGGGGGTTGGCAGGAGCTGCCTGGGCAGTGGATGGTCCGTTGGCCAGGCGTCATCTCCGAAATATGGAGAAAAGAGCTAACAGCTAAGGGCTAACGGCTCACTTCACCGACAGCTCGATGTGCCAGTGGGGCGGACGACGCTCGCGCAGCACCAGCCGGCACCCGGGGATCTGCTTGGCCAGGCGCCGGAAGAAGCGGCGCAACGACCGCCCCATGCCCATGCTGCGGATGTCCACGGCGCCCTTGTACAGGTGGGCCGAGATGTACTTGCGCTGGCGCACCTGCCGCCGGATGGTGGAGGCCATGGCCCGCACAGCGGCGTCCCGGCCCTTGCGCCTCTTTTTGCGGTAGGCGTTGTAAATCTCCAGGGCCAGGTCGGTCTTGCGGTAGAGCTTGAGCAGCCGCCACTTGCCCTGGCGGGCCTTGACGTACATCAGCGAGGCCTGCTCGTTGGCCGTGCGGTAGCCGCTGGTGACCAGCAGCGGGTGGCCGGTGCGGCGGTAGAACTTGCGCGCGAAGGCCGCCACCCGCCGCTCCACGGACCAGGGGATGCGCACGCCCTTGCGTTTGGAGTAGGCCGGCCCTCCGAGCTTCTTCTTGCGCCGGGAGCGGAGCGCCTTGCGCGGCGGCTTGCGGGCCTTGCTGCGGGAGGACGATATTGCTTTGCCCGAGTTGCGCTGGTCGCCCCGGGCCACGGCCGGCGCGGCCAGCAGCAGCGCCAGGGTCCACAACACCACGCGGGCCATCAGGTGGCTTTCCACAGCCCGTCGACGAAGCGCAGGTCGATGTCCTCGGGGTTCAGCCGGCCCACGGAGTATTCCAGGCCGCGGATCCATTCGGTGACGACGGCGCGCTGATCGTCGTCCGGCTCCAGCAGCGCCGCGGCCTGCTCCAGCACCTCGGGCCCCAGACGCTCCCCCTGCACGTGGGCGGTGAGGAAGCGTGACAGGGCAGGGCCGTCCACCGGTCCCTGGCGTTTTAGCAGGGTGTTGACCACCAGCGTCCGCACCAGGTCGCCGTAGGTCACCTCATCGGGCAGGTCCACGGTGAGGCTCAGGCGGCTGGTGAGCGCCAGGGTCCGCTCCAGCTGCTCGACCCACCGCCGCCCGGTGTCCAGGTCGGCCAGGGTGCAAAACGGGCTGCTCGCCTCGTTGAGCACGCTCCACAGCCGCGGCCGGGGCAGCAGCAGCGCCCCGATGTACTGGGCCAGGGGCGGGTCCAGCAGGTCGGCCTGCCCCGCGGCGCGGCCCAGGAGGCCTTCACGCATGTGGGGCATCAGCCTGCGCCGCAGGTCGAGGGTCAGGGAGTGGCCCAGCCGGGCCAGGCGGATCAGCGCCACCGAGGCCAGCACCTCCGGCCCGCGCTCCGGCTGGCCCTCACAGAGGTGCTCCAGCCCGAGGCTGAGCCGCCAGTGCAGCTGCTCCAGGGCGAGCTGGGCGCCGTCGCGGTCGCCGTGGTCCACGCGGTCCGCGGCCAGGCAGCGGTTGCTCAGGGTGACCAGGGCCGTGCCGAGACGCTGCTCCTCCCCGGGATCCCGGGCGGCCAGGGCCAGGGCTCGATCGAGGAAGGTGTCGTCGCGACCGGCCGTCAGCGCCAGCAGCGGCGTGTCGCCCGCGGGCTCCGGGTCGCCCTTCAGCGGCATGTCCGCGGTCTGCTCTCCGATCTCCACGGAGGCCGGGTCGAGGTAGGCGTACAGCTCCAGGGCCTCCGTCGGGTCGGCGAAGCCGAGGTCCTGCAGCCGGTTGTTGCGCCAGCGCAGGCTCCACTCCTCCAGCTCGGGGATAACCTCCCACATCAGGTTCTGCAGCAGCCGGCGAATGTCGTCCGCGTCGTCCTGGTAGAATGTGTCGATGATGCGGATGACCTTGGCCACGTCCACCTCGTTGGCCACGAGGATTTCGAGGATGAACCAGCCGTCCGGGGTGGGGTAGAGCACCCCCTCGGACTCCTCGGGGGCCGACTCCTCCTCCACGAGGTAGATGCGCAGGTGGTTGCAAAAGATCAGCCCGAGCAGCTCGACGTCCAGGCCGCGCAGGTGGCGCACCGCCGCGTCCGAGGAGAGCGTGGAGAGAAAGTGCACCCAGTCCAGGGCCTCTTCGCGGTCCAGGCGGTCTCCCTGCCACAGCTCCAGATCCAGCACCTCCCGCACCTGCTCCGGGGTGACCATCTCCAGCAGCTCGGCCGTATCGGCCATGCCGACCTCGCACACCAGGCGGTGCAGCCAGACGCTGGGCACCCGCGCCAGCTTCTCCGGCGCGGCGGGGTCCTCGAGGATGGCGTTGATCAGCTCGCTGCCGGTGTGCGCACGCTCGATGTCCCCCCAGAGGCGGCCGGCGATGCTTCGGATGTGGATGTCATCGTGCATGGGTGACGGCAATATCTGAGCTTCCGGGGCAAATGTCAAAAGTCGGCTACTACTCTAGCCACTCGCTGGCGACTGATGACCCGGTTTTCGGCAAGGCCTATTGGGGGCGATGACACAGCGCGTCCTCGTGATAACAGCTAGTTAGGACGATTGTTGATTGTTGATTGTTGGAACTGGTACGGATCGTGCTGAATGGAAGGGCAGGACCAAATGACAATGCACGGAAGAGGGAAAACAATGAAACGCGCAGCGATCAGAGGGACTGTTATTGGGATCATCCTCGCCATGGCCGGCACGGCCCTGGCCGATCCGCCCCAATACAAGAACAAGACGATCTACGTGCCGGACTACGGCAAGATCAACGAGACCTATCCCGGGGCGAACCAGGTGAACAATCTGCGCGACCTGTTCTCGGTCAACATGAAGTTCAAGGACCCCCTGAATCCGACCAACACGCTGACCATGAAGGCGCGGACCCACGTCATCGGCAAGAAGATGAAGGTCGTGGGCTACGGCGCCAACGAGACCTCCACCGACGCCAGCGGCAACAGCCGGGCCTACGACGTGGAGCTGGGCAAGATGGTCAAGCCCGGCGACTTCGCCCTCTATGTAAAGGGGCACCGCCCGGAGCACCGCAGCCTGGACACCACCCGCGTGGACCCGGCCAACATGAAGGAGCACTTCAAGCTGCAGGACACCCACATCGGCATCGCCGTGGGCGTCAAGCGTAACGGCAAAAACGGCGCCATCACGCTGAACAATCCCCAGTCCTATCAGCAGGGCCGCTTCGGCGACAAGACCTACGGCGGCTTCTTCGTCAAGCCGGTCATGGGCAAACACCTGACCAAGACCCAGAAGCGGGCCTACAAGAACAACATCCGCAACATGCTGGTCGGCTTCAACGCCGTGTCCAACTTCCCGGGCAACTACAACGGCGGCGACCCGCTGGCCGTCAACAACCCCAAGGCCATGCGCACCGCCGTGGCCAACATGGTCCTCGCCATCGCCGGCACCGGCGTGCAGGCCGACAACAGCGCCGCGGCCAACTCGGTTGCGGCCAAGGCCAAGCAGTGGTTCGCCGACCCGAAGAACCAGATCTACTGCGCCGAGCTGGCCTTCGTCTCCCTCTCCGCCGGCATGGCCATCCCGATGAACTGGAAGGGCATCAAGGACCTCAAGGGCGTCGGCGGCGCCAAGATCGACAAGGCCACCTGGGGACGCTTCCAGACGGCGATGAAGGACCATAACGCCGGTCGCCCCACGCGCTTCACCACCCTCAACGAAAACCCCATGGCCAAGCTGGTCAAGCTGGCCCCCGAGCGGGGCACCCTGACCGGCAACCGCGTGGGCATCTCCGGCATCCCCAAGGACCTGGCCGGCGAGTCGACCTACAAGCCCAACGGCAAGGTCAGGCTGGCGCTCAAGCCCCAGACCATGGCCGGCATCGTCGAGGGCTTCCTCGCCACTCACGTTCCCCGCGGCAAGCGCGCCGGGGTGGACGAGGCGATCAAGACCCTCACCGGCAAGACCGTCCGCCAGATCAAAAAGGACATGTCCGCCGCCGGCCGCCCCATGACCCTGGGCCAGATTCGCGAGACCTACGCCGCCCCGATGCAGGGCGCGCTGCTCAAGGGCATGAAGCAGGGCCTCTACGGCCAGATGGACCTCATCGACAAGCCGGGCGAGACCCAGGCCAACGCCGTCCGCGCCCAGAAGCGCGCCGCGGTTGACCAGGTCTACGCCGCGCTGGTGCAGAAGGTCAGCAAGCCCCACAAGAACTACCAGGCGTTCCGCAAGGCCGTGGCTCCGCTCATGGCTCAGGCCGCCGCCATCACCGGCCCCCGCCCCGGCCAGACCGGCGGCAAGGGCCTGTTCGTGCCCCCGAGCATCTTCCACCTGGCCGCCAAGTTCCCCGGCCGTCACGACGGGTCCGTCGGCTTCAAGTACGCCGGCCACGCCATGGAGTTCGGCATGCTCAAGGCCAAGACCATCCGCGTGAAGGTGCGCAAGCCCCCGCGGCGCGCCCGCACCAACACCTCCCGCACCCGCACCCCCAACCGCGTGCAGCCCCGCGCCCCGCGCACCCCGCGCCCCCGCTAGCGGTCAGCTCCTCTTTCGTCGGTAACGCCCCCTCCTTCCTGCCGCACCCTCCCATCAGCACCCTCCCGGATCAGCCTGCTGTGCTTTATTAGGTGCGCCTCCCCCGACGCCTGCCAAACTTAAGAGACAGGTCACGGCCAATGTCGGAGCGTTTGTCCATAAAACACCGGGCCATGCCCGCGGGAGACTCGGAGTGGATGGCGCTACAGCGCCTGGCACGCATCCCTGAGGCCAACCCATTTCCGATCCTGCGGGTGGCCTATGACGGAACCATCCGCTACAGGAATCCGGCGGCGCGGCGGCTCCCCGCCACCCTCGGCTGTCAGGGATGCAGCATCCGCGATGTGATGCCCGATGACTTCGAGGCGGTGATACGTACCCTCATCGACGAGCACCGCACGCTGGTCGAGGCGCCCCACGAGTTCCGCGACCACTCGCTGCTGATCACCTACCGGCCGTTCCAGGAGATGCGCCAGATGTTCGTCACGGTGGTGGACGTCACCGAGCGGGTGCGCGTCGAGCAGCAGGTGCGCGAGTACGCGGCCTTGCTGGAGCGCAGGAACCGAGAGCTGCGCGACTCCCAGGCCCAGCTGCTGCAGTCGGAGAAGCTGGTGGCCCTGGGCAGCCTGGTGGCGGGGGTGGCCCACGAGGTCAACACGCCGCTGGGGGCGATCAAGGCCAACGCCCAGACCTGCCTGTCGGCGCTCTCCGTGATCAAAGAAGTGGCCGACGATCCGCTGGCCAACCATCTGATCGAGCGACACCCCAAGCTGGTGCGCGCCGTGGTTGCGCTGGAGCAGATGGCCGGCGGGCTGACCGAGGCCAGCGGCCGCATCGACGACATCGTCACTGCCATGCGTAACTTCGTGCGCCTGGACGAAGCCGAATACAAACGAGCCGACGTGCTCGAGGGCGTCCGGAGCACCTTGACCCTGCTCAACCACAGAATGCCGGATGACCTCGAGCTGGTGCGCACCCTGGAACCGGTGCCGGCCACGCTCTGCTTCCCCAACCAGCTGAACCAGGTGTTCATGCACCTGCTGGTCAACGCCATCGAGGCCATCGAGCGGGCGCCCGACGACCGGGTTCACTCCATCCGCGTCAGCAGCGGCGTGAACCCGCACGGTGACCTGATCCGCCTGGAGTTTTCCGACACGGGGGTCGGCATCCCCGAGGCGGACCTGCCGCGCGTCTTCGACCCGGGCTACACCACCCGCGGCCCGGGCATCGGCACTGGCTTCGGACTGTCCACCTGCTTCCGCGTGATGCAGGACCACGACGGCAACATCCGGCTGCGCAGCACGCCGGGGGAGGGGACGGTGGTGACCCTGGAGCTGCCGGTGATCTAGTTCTCCTAGGTGTTCAGCTCGCGCCCCACCTTTTGCTGCACCGACTCCAGCTTGCCGGTGAGGCGGCCGTCCTTGCCCTCGCGGGCGTCGACCTTGATCATGCACGAGACCCTGGCGCAGTCCTGGCGCATGCGCTCGTAGCAGTCGCGCACCACGCCGAACACCTCGTCCCACTCGCCCTCGACGCAGGTGCCCATGGGGCCCACGCGGTAGGGCAGGCCGCTGCGGTCGATGATATCCAGGCTGCGGGCCACATAGGGTGACACCGATTCGCCCTTGTCCAGGGGGGTCATGGAGAACTCGACGAGGACGGACATGGCTGGCTCCTTTGGGCTGCCTTGATAGTGCTGGATCACATGGTACCCTCGGTGCCCGGACATTCAACAGGAGAACACCCATGCGCATGAAGGCCATCTCAGTGTGCGGCGCCAGCTGCTCCACCCCCGAGATGAACGACGTGGCCGAGGAGCTGGGCCGCCGAATCGTCGAGGCCGGCTACTTGCTGGTCTGCGGCGGCATGGGCGGCATCATGGAGGCGGCCTGCCGTGGCGGTCAAACAGCCCGGGCGGCCGGCGCCACCGGCCTGGTCATGGGCATCCTGCCCATGGGCGACCACGACGGGGGCAACGCTCACTGCGACGTGGTGCTCCCCTCGGGCCTCGGCTACGCCCGCAACTCGCTGGTGGTGCTCGGCGGCGACGTGGTCATGCTGGTGGGCGGCTCCACGGGGACGCTCTCCGAGGCGGCCTACGCCTGGCAGTACGGCAAGCCGGTCATCGCTCTGTCGGCCACCGGCGGCTGGGCCGAGCAGCTCGCCGGCACGTCCATGGACGATCGACGGGACGACAAGGTGCTGGACGCCCGCACTGCGGAGCAGGCGGTGGAGCTGGCCCGGGGGCTGCTGGAGTAGGGCGATGCTGGCGCAGGTCCTGGCGGCGGTCACGGAGCACGACCTGATCCGGGCGGGGGACCGCGGGGCGGTGGCCCTCTCCGGCGGCGCGGACTCCCTCTGCCTGCTCCACGTCCTGGGGCGCCTGGCCCGTGAGCTGGATCTGGAGCTGACGGCCCTGTCCGTGGACCACGGCCTGCGGCCCGGCTCGGCGGAGGACACGGCGCGAGCGGTGGCGCTGGCCCGGGAGCTGGGCCTGGAGGCAGCGGCGCTGAAGGTGGACCTGTCCGGGGAGGGGGGCTCGGCCAACCTGCAGGAGCGCGCCCGGGAAGCCCGCCTCGCTTTGCTCGCAGGGGAGGCCCGCCGCCGTGGCTGCCGCTGGGTCGCCCTGGGGCACACGGCCACGGACCAGGCAGAGACGGTGCTCATGCGGGCCGTGCGGGGCGCCGGCCTCCAGGGCCTGGCCGCCATGGCCTGGGTCCGCGCCCCTTTTATTCGCCCCCTGCTCGGCGTGACCGGGCGCCAGACCCGGGCCTACGTGGCGCGCCACGGCCTGGAGCCGGTGGTGGACCCGACAAACGCCACGGATCGCTACCTGCGCAACCGCCTCCGCCGCCGGGTGCTGCCGGAACTGGAGCGGGAAAACCCGGCGGTGGTCCAGGCCCTCTGTCGCCTGGCCGACGGGTGCAGGGAGGACCACGAGGCACTGGAGGCGTTGGCCGGCGCTGAGCTCGAGCGCGCCAGCCGTGACGGCGGCCTCGACGTCGCCCTGCTGGGCCAGCTGCACGCGGGGATCCTGCATCGGGTCCTGCGCCTGGCCCACGCCGAGGCCACCGGCACCACGCGCCGCCTGACCCGGGACCACGTGCAGCGGGCGGCGGGGCTGCTGGCCTCCACGGACGGCAGCGCCAGCCTCGACCTGCCCGGCGCCCGCCTGGTGCGGCGCTACGACCAGCTGCGCTGGGAGCCGCCCCTGGTGACCGCGGCGGACCGGCGGTGGGCGGCGGCGGTGACCCTCTCCGGCCCCGGCGCGGTGACGTTGCCCGACGGCCGGACCCTCGAGGTGCGCCGCTGCGAGCCAGGCGTCGCCCGGGACGGCGCCCTGGACCCGGCGCGGGCTCCCTTCCCCCTCACGGTACGGGGTCCGGGGCCGGGAGATCGCGTCGCCGTCGGTCCCACCATGACCAGGAAAGTGGCGCGCTTGCTGATGGATGCTAAAATCCCCCGAGAAGATAGATGGCGAGTACCATTGGTTTTTTGCGGAGACGACGTGGTGATGGTGGTGGGACTCCGCGTGGCCCACGGGTACGCTGCCGGCCCTGGCTCCGGCGGGCTGCAGGTGAAGTTGTCGTGAACCCAGGCCGGGCTGGTGCTACTAAAAGATATGCGGTAAGTATTGACTCTTGCGCTGGAGTCATCAGATTGACCGTTATTGTTCCAGCAGCTAGCGGTTCGAGGAGGCATTAACATTGAAACAGTCCCATAAAACTATCCTCCTCTGGGTCCTGCTGATCCTGATGTTCGTGAGCATCTACCAGCTGTTCACGCAGTCGCCCAACAAAGGGGCGCCGCCCAAGTTCTCGGAATTCATGAAGCGAATCGACGAGAACCCGGACGACATCGATCTGGTGACCATCAAGGGGACCAAGTACACCGTCCGCGAAAAGGGCCAGACCAAGGAGTCGGCCGTCACCTACATCGGCCCCGAGATCGACCACAAGATGCGGGAGCGCCTGGATAAAGAGAAGGTGCCCTACGTGATCCAGGAACCGGAGGACGGCTCCTTCTGGCAGACCATCCTCATCTCCTGGCTCCCGGTGATTTTCCTCTTCGTGATCTTCTTTTTCTTCATGCGCCAGCTTCAGGCCGGCGGCGGCAAGGCCATGAGCTTCGGCAAGTCCAAGGCCAAGCTGCTCTCCGATCACCAGAAGAAGGTGACCTTCGATGACGTGGCCGGCATCGAGGAGGCCCAGGAAGAGATCTCGGAGATAGTGGAGTTTCTCAAGGATCCCAAGCGTTTCACACGCCTGGGTGGCCGCATCCCCAAGGGCGTGCTGATGATGGGCCCGCCCGGAACAGGCAAGACCCTGCTGGCCCGGGCCATCGCCGGTGAGGCGGGCGTGCCGTTCTTTTCCATCTCCGGCTCCGACTTCGTCGAGATGTTCGTCGGCGTGGGCGCCTCCCGCGTCCGTGACCTGTTCGAGCAGGGCAAAAAGAACGCCCCCTGCATCATCTTCATGGACGAGATCGACGCCGTGGGGCGCCACCGCGGCGCCGGCCTCGGCGGTGGTCACGACGAGCGCGAGCAGACCCTCAACCAGCTGCTGGTGGAGATGGACGGCTTCGAGAGCAACGACGGCGTGATCCTCATCGCCGCTACCAACCGCCCCGATGTGCTGGACCCGGCCCTCCTCCGGCCCGGCCGTTTTGACCGGCATCTCCTCTTTTGATACTTGGCTGCACTCGGCGGCAAAGCCGGACCCAGGCTCTGATTGCCGGCGGAGAGCCCGCCAAGGCTTGCTCGTCAGTGTCTTGGCCGGCGGCCGAATCCATTGTTGGCAGCCAAGCTCCACCAAAGACAGGTCCTTATTGATTTGTCTGCGACGTCCT
>PVBE012279631.1_pt1 | contig 17562 bp, 11 predicted proteins | sample 1631181 | NCBI WGS metagenome assembly PVBE01 (sample SAMN08397723, study PRJNA350692) | Marine metagenome, whole genome shotgun sequencing project. | isolation source: water | place: Pacific Ocean | collected 2012-04 | reverse complement strand
TCTCTTTTGGCTCATTTCTTGTAACCGTCACCACCGTGGCCAACTGGTTCGTGTCGCTGAGGGGTCGTGCCCTGGGTATGATGTCGGCAGGCTCTGCCCTGGGCGGTTTATTGGTGCCCGTGGTGGTCTGGATCGCCACTCCAGATTGGCGGCAAGGCCTACTTTACGTGGGGATCGGGTTCTGGTTGACAGGCATACCGGCGGCCCTGGTGATGAGAAGCAGGCCCGAGGATTACGGCCTGCTCCCCGACGGTAAACGGCCGAGACGAGAGAACGCCACAGCCGCCGGCCTGCTACCTGAGGCGGGTGAGGCGGGGGCCGAAGTTGGGAGAGAATCGCACTTTACCGTACGCGAGGCGCTAAAGACCAGGGCGTTCTGGCAGATGGCGACGGCCATCGGGGCCGGTCAACTGATTATGTCAGCGTCGATCCACCAGATCCCGGCCATAACCTGGTTTGGCTTCAGTCGTGGGACGGCAGGGTATGTGATGATGGCCGTGGCCATGGTCAGCATTATCGGTAGAATCGGTAGTGGGGTCCTGGGCGACACGACGGATAAAAGATGGGTCATGGCCGTCGGATTCGCCTTCCAGCTTGTCGGCACGGTACTGTTCGCTTACACCGGCACCATCTGGCACCTGGTGGGTTTCATCGTCTTCTGGGGCATCGGGCTTGGTGCATCGATACCGATCAGGTTCGCATTACTGGCGGACTACTTCGGACGCAGGCATTTCGGTTCCATAATGGGGACGATGATGACGGTCACCACCGCGTTCGGCGTGGTCGGCCCAATATTTGTGGGCTGGATGTTCGACGTGAAAGAGAGCTACCGGGACCCTTTCCTTATTATCTCCATCACGCTCCTGGCGGCCATACCCCTCATCCTCACTGTAAGAAAGCCGACTCAACGCCGGGACCGGCCCGCTCAGAGTTGATCTTAACCTCCTCGTGGGGGAGCGCCCCGAACTGTCGGGGCAGACGGGGGGGAAAACCTGGGGTGGGGCCGCTCCTCCCGTCCTCCGACAACATGGGTAGGGGCGGGTTTGAAACCCGCCCCTACGTCGCACCCGGAGAGGCCACCGCGAGGCCCTCACACCCAGGGGCCGGTGTAAACAACCTCCCTTGTTGAGGTAGTAACTTAGACCTTGTCGCCGGACCTCTCGAATGCGACGAATGGCATCGCCTTCTCAGGCGTCAGGGTAGCCCTGTCTCCCGGGGCCAGGGTCGAGTAGGAGAGCTGCCGGCAGCTCAGGGTTGCCCCGGACGGCATGGCGACAACAAGAATGGTCTCGTCTCCTCGGAACTCCCTTGACCGAACCATGTGCCGCCCTTCGGCATCGGGGACGACCTGGAAATCGTCAGGGTGAACCAGCAGGTCCATCGGCATCCCATCGGCCAGCGCCCCGTTCTTGCTGGCATAGGGCAGCGTTCCGATCTCGGTGACGGCCATGCCACCTCTGGCCTCGCCTTTCAGGAGGTCGGACGTCCCGGCCAGGCGGGCCACGAAGGGGGTGGCCGGCGAGTGGTACACGACGTCCGGGGTGTCAAGCTGGTGCAGCCGACCATCGACCATGACGCCGATCCGGTCGGCCATGGCAAAGGCCTGCTCCCGGTCGTGGGTGACGAACACGGTGGATATGTCGTTCTCCCGTAGTATGGTCTCGATCTCGTGGCGCATTTCCCAGCGCATGCCGGCGTCCAGGTTGCTGAACGGCTCGTCGAGCAGGACAGTCACGGGCCTGGGCGCGAGTGTCCGGGCAAGGGCGACGCGCTGCTGCTGACCCCCGGAAAGCTCGTGAGGGTACCGTGCCTCAAGTCCAGTCAACCTCACCAGCTCCAGGACTTCAACCAGGCGTCTGTGACGTTCATCGGCGGTTAACCTCTGCAGCCCGAAGGAAACGTTCTGGGCGACGGTCAGGTGTGGGAAAAGGGCATACTCCTGAAACACCATACCCACATTCCTGCGGTCCGGCGGAACGTGGGCCGACCGGCCGACCACCACCTTACCCTGAATGCTGATCTGGCCGAGGTCAGGGCTCTCGAAACCGGCGATCAGCCGGAGCATGGAGGTCTTGCCGCAGCCACTGGGACCGAGGACGGACAGGATCTCTCCCGGCTCCACGGAAAAGGAGAGGTCGTCAACGGCCAGCGTCCGGCCGAAGCGTTTCGTCACACCCTGGCACTGGACGACCGGGCCGCTCACTGTCATTGTCCCGTCTCCTCGACCGTGGATGGGTGGCGTCCACTCGTTATGAGAAATGCCATGGGCACGGACGCCAGCAGGATCAGGGTAATGGCCGGCACCGCCGCCTGTGCGAAAAAGGCCTCGGACGAAGTGGACCAGATGGCTGTGGACAGGGTCTTGAACCCCAGCGGCCCCAGAATAAGGGTCGCCGGCAGCTCCTTCATGGTGATGAGGAAAACGAGGGCGGCCCCCATGAGCACCCCGGGCCACATCAAAGGGATGGTCACGGTCCGCATCACCTGGAGCGGACTCCGGCCGAGCCCGCGGGCGGCGTCCTCCAGCCGGGGACTGACCTGGAGCAGCGAGGAGCGGGTGGCGCCCAGCGCGGCGGGCAGGAAGAGGACAAGATAACCGAACACCAGAAGCCACACGGTCTGGTAGATCGGCTGGGCGAACCTGGTGCCAAAGAAGACCAGCGCCAGGGCCACGACGACTCCGGGCAGTGCGTAACCCACGAAACTGACGCGCTCCAGGAGGCGGCTGAATAGGCCCGGATAGCGGACCACAAGCCCCGCCACAGGCAACGCGCACACAGCCGCTGCGATAGCTGTCAGACCCGAGACGTATAGCGAGTTACGCATGGCGCCCCATAAGAACTGAAGCGGCTCATCGGCCGCGATTCCACGTGCCAGCCAGTATACCAGCACGCTCATAGGGAGCACCAATGCGGCCACGACGACACCGGCGCAGAACGCCGAGGCCGGCCATCTCCACCGGCCCAGCCGGAACACCCTGGGCGCGCGCGGGGCGCCCGACCCGGTCCGATAGTAGCGCAACCTGCCGCGGGCGTAGACCTCCATCATAAGCAACCCGATGGCGAAGCCCACCAGGACCAGGGACAACACCGCGGCGATGGAACGGTCGAAGGCCGATTGATACTGCTGGTAGATGGCCCAGGTAAAGGTCTCGTACCGCATCAAGGAGACCGCCCCGAAGTCACTCAGGGTGTAGAGTGCCACCAGGAGTGAACCGGCGGCGATGGCCGGGCGGAGTTGAGGCAGGGTCACTCGACGGAGCGTGGCCCACGGGCCGTGTCCAAGGCTTCGCGCCGACTCCTCCAGGCCCGGGTCCAGGTTGCTCAGAACACCCCGGACCGTAAGCAGGATGTAGGGATAGCTGAGGAGGGCCAGAGTGATGGTGGCGCCGGGCAATCCGTAGATGTTTGGGAGTCGGTCTACTCCAAAGGGTCCCGAGAGCATCTGCTGCACCAGACCCCGGGGACCCAGCGCGGACACGGCGAGGAACGCCCCGACGTAGCTGGGGATGACCAGGGGTAGGACGGTCAGGACCGCCCATAACCGCCTGAATGGCAGATCGGTCCTGACGGTGAGCCAGGCCAGGGGCACCGCAAGGACCACGGAGATGGACGTTACCATCACTACGAGTACGACCGATCGGGTGAGGATCTGGAGCGTCCGCAGGCGAAAGAGCAGGTCCCAGGCCTCCTCGCTCGCCCCTGCGCTGCGGACGAAGAGGTAGGCCAGGGGTAGCAGCATGGCCAGGCCCACCAGGGTTGCGGGAAGCCAGACTATTACCGGCGGCGGCGCAAACGGCAGATGCGGACGCCGCACCAGCGCGTAGGCTCCAACGGGGCCGTTAGTCTTCCGGGTTCCGGTATCCATGAGTAGCCCTTTACGGGATGATGCCGATCTCTCTCAGAATTTTCTGTGTGCCACGTACATCGCCCAACAAGGCCATGTCGACGGCGGGATTATCGATTCCGGAGAGGGGGACCAGCAACCGGTGTGTACTGACCCCTTCTATCAAGGGGTATTCGAATGTCTGGCCGGCAAAATATTGCTGGGCCACGGCCGACAGCATGAATCGCAGGAACCGCTCCGCGTTCTCTTGGTTGTCGGATGTCTCTAAAATACCCACGCCGGCGACCATTATAAGGCTGCCGGGACCCACCTGGGGGAGGTGGTAATTGCGGGCTGAAAATCCCTCCCCTTCCTGCTGCAGGAAACGGTGGAGATAGTAGTGATTGACAAACCCCACGTCGATCTCCCCGGCTCCGGCGGCTGCGACGATAGGTGTGTTCTTCGGATACACCTGCGGGTCGTTTTCCTGAATCCCACGAAGCCAGTCTCGTGCGGCATCCTCGCCCCAGAGCACCCGCATGGCGGTGACCATGGTCTGGAATGACGCATTTGTCGGGGCCCACCCGATAAGGCCCTTCCACTTTGGATCGGTGAACCCGAGGAGGGAGTCCGGGAGGTCTTCCTCGGACAGTCTATCGGTGTTGTAGACCACGGTCCGTGCCCGGCCCGATATGCCGACCCAGACGCCGTCAGGCGAGCGGGCCCAGTCCGGGACCTTGGAGAGGATATCTTCGGGCAGGCTGTCGAGCATGCCGGCAACGGCCCCGAGCCCGCCCGGGTCCTGAGCGAAGAACACGTCTGCCGGGCTTCTCTCTCCTTCCTCCAGGAGGGTCGCCGCAACCTCGGACGTGCTGCCGTACTTCACTGACACGTCGATGCCGGTGGCCTCCTCAAACTGGTCGATGATCGGACCCACCAGCGAGTCGGTGCGCCCGGAATACACTACCAGCGAGTCATCGGAGCCGCCGCATGCCACAATCGTCGGGACCGCTAATGTTACAAAGAGTAAAAACGGTCCGAGAAGGCGGTTGTATCGTCGCATCAACATCTGGTCCTTCCTGTGTGTGCGGTTGGCGTGTTCGTTCGGGCGTAGACAATGAATCTTAGCATATACTCAGCTGATCAGTTAGCATATCCTTAGTTAAAAAGGAAGGTAATACTTAGTTTTAAGGCGTCTCTTCTTCAATTTGACACCGTCCCGGGGATTTGCCCAGTTCGTGTTGCGCAACCGGGGGCGCGGTCATACAATATGCAGCGGTGCACGAAGGCGAAGCCGTATGTCAATACCACAGGCATCTACAGGAGGTCGCAGTTGCTAGAGCATTTCAAGGTGAAAGAGAGCGAGGCCGTCAGGGTACGGGAGACCCCACTTCGTGAGACCGTCACCCGGATTTTCAAGAAGATGGGCGTCCCCGACCGCGATTGCGATCAGGCCGCGGACGTCCTGGTCGCGGCGGACCTCCGTGGTGTTGACACACACGGCGTCTCAAACATGCTCCGATGGTACATACGTGACTACGGCAACGGCGAACTCAACCCTCGGCCCAACTGGAAAGTGGTCCGTGAGACTCCGTCCACGGCCACGATTGACTCGGACGCCGGGCTGGGGATCATCGTGGCGCCGAGAGCCATGGATATCGCCATAGACAAGGCCAAGAAGGTCGGCTTGGGCATGGTGACGATAAAGAATGGGCGTCACCTGGGCATGGCGGGCTACCACGCTATGATGGCGTTGGAGCACGATATGATCGGCATGTGCATGACCTCCTGTCCGCCCATCGTGGTGCCGACCTTTGGCGCAGAGTCGATCATCGGTACGAACCCGATCGCCGTCGCCGCGCCGGCCGACAAGGAGCCGCCCTTCGTCTTCGACGCCGCCACCAGCACCGTGGCGGGCAACAAGCTGACGCTGGCCAAGCGGATGGGCCATAACCTGGCGCCGGGGTGGATCGCCGATGCGGAGGGCACCCCGATCATGGAGTCAGTACCGTCGCCGGTGGAGGGCTTCTCGGGGCCATCGACGCTGCCGCTTCTGCCCCTGGGAAGCACTCGCGAGATGGGGTCGCACAAGGGCTACGGTTTCGCCTGCATCGTGGACATCCTCGGCGGCATCATCTCGGGCGGAGGCTACGGTGCCAACCCGGGACGGCCCAACTTCTGCCACACGGTCGCCGCTTACAGCATCGAGGCGTTCATGGACACGGCGGAGTTCAAGCGGACCATGGACGAGTACCTAAGGATGTTGGCAACATCCAAGCCCGCCAAGGGGCACGACAGGGTGCTCTATGCTGGCCTACCCGAGGCCGAGGAGGAGGCCGACCGCAGGGAGAGAGGGATACCTCTACACAACGAGGTCATCCAGTGGTTCCGGGACATCTGCGGTGAACTGTCCATCCCGTATATCCTGACCGATAGCTAGAGTCCCGTCCCTGAATTACGCTTACAAATCGTCATTGCGGGGACACCGCACTGGAGAGCGTCAAGCGAATAGTTTTGCTTCGGAATGGCGTCGTCTTGAGGAGCCCCGATCCACTCACGCCCTTCGTCATCTTGAGGAGTCCGGCAGGGGCGACGAAGGATCTGGGGCGGGGTCCAAACCCCCACCCCGAAGGAGACCACCCCCTCTGGACTCCCCCATTTCAGGATGGAATTATCAGAACCCATGAATCACATGTGACAGGCTGCAATCTCGCATGTGCCTCGCATGCTTTGGGAGGGGAAATACATAATACGCGCGAAGCGCGGGGCGGGCTGGGTGGGCACAAGCATGGGGTGGGGTGACCTGCATGGGACAATGCCAACTCCCGGATCTCTTCGGGACTCCCCAATCTTGGATGAGGCCGACGTAGCCTCCAACCTTAGGACGCCGGAATAAGCCGTTGGACGAGGAAGTCGGCTATAGCCGAATAGGCCTTGAGTCGGTTGGCCGGCCTCAGGAACCCGTGGCCCTCGTCGTCGAACCGGATGTACTCGACCTCCATCCCCTTCTCCTTCATGGTCTCGACCATCTGCTCCGTCTCACTGATGGGCACCCTGGGATCGGTGGCCCCGTGCAACACCAACAGCGGGGTGCGGATGCGGTCCACGCGGTTTATGGGCGAGACCTCCGTGAGGAAATCGGCGTCCTTTTCGAGGTCGCCGTACTCCATCTCTCTGAGCTTGCGACGGTAGGAGCTGGTGTTCTGCAGGAAGGTGTACACGTTGCTCATGCCGTACAGCTCGACGGCCGCCGCCCAAAGGTCGGGGTAGGTGGTGATGGTCGCCAGGGTCATAAATCCGCCGTAGCTGCCTCCCATGACTCCCATCCGGTCGGAGTCGGCCCACCCGGAGTCCACCAGCCATTTCCAGGCGTACTCGATGTCGTGGACCGAGTCCATGCGCTTGCGCACATCGTCCAGGTGGATATAGGTACGCCCGTATCCCGCACTGCCCCGCACGTTGGGCGCCAGTACACACAGGCCCTGTCGGACCAGGTATTGATAGATGGAATTGAACACCGGGCGCTCCTGGGCCTCGGGGCCGCCGTGGATAAGCACGACCACCGGGTTGCCTCCGTCGGGTGAGGCCCCCTCCGGCGTGTACAGGAGAGCGGGGATCTCCCGTCCGTCGAAGGTGGGAAATTTTATCTGATGGGGCTGGACAAAGCTGTCGGGAGCGATTCCCGCGGTGTCGCTGTGTGTGATGCGCTCCACCATTCCCGGGGCGGCATCGTGCAGCCATATGTCTGCGTTGTTCGCCGGGCCGTTCACCGCGAAGGCAAGCCTGTTGCTGTCAGGCGACCATGCCAGGTGAGTCACCCGGCGGGGGTCGTACAGGGTCCCGGGAGGCAGCCCTTCGACCATCGTGTCGGTCTGGTTGGACAGATCGCGCACGATGGGCCGGGAGTAGCCATCCTCGTTGACGACGTAAGCTATCCGGGTGCCGTCCGGAGAGAGGGCCAGACCCTCGACGTCCCAGGGCGGTCCGGACAGGACGGCGATCTCTCCGCTGACCACGTCCATCCAGGCCAGGGCGTTGAACTCACGCTCTCTGTTGGTGGTCAGGTAGAATCCTGAACCGTCTGGCGACCAGTTTATGGAGCCGTAGGCGGCCAGGCCACCGGTGGGAGTCAACGGTCGCGCATCACCCGAACGCAAGTCGAGCAGCAGGAGGTCGTTGTAGATATAGGTGTTGTCATGGCTGACTATCAGGTACCGGCCGTCGGGCGACCAGGCCAGCACGCTGTTGGACCCGTCCTGCTGGTAGACCATCCGCGGCTCGCCGTCGGGGACTTCCTGGACGCAGACGTCGAAGAAGGCGGGGTCGCGACGGTTGGCGGCAAAGGCGATGGCGCTGCCGTCGGGCGACCAACAGCCGAATATATGCATCGCTTCCGGGAGCTGGGTGAGGGAAACCACGGTGGCCTCCGGGCCATCGGCCAGGAGGTAGAGCTGGTGGCGCTCGTCGCCCGAGGTGTCCATGGTGAACAGGAGTGATTTTCCGCTGGGCGACCACACCGCCGCGCTGATGCGCTCGTCGAGGGTGGTGACCTGACGGGGCGCTCCTCCGTCGGGGTCCATCGACCAGACCTGGGGGACGCCGGAGGTGTCGCTGATATAGGCGATGCTCCGTCCCGACTGGTGAAAGGACGGCGCGTAGGAGCTACGGATCTGAAGATATTTCTGAAGTTCGTGTTCCCCTTCTACCATGTGTTCAACTCTTTGGGGGGTCATTATGGAAATGCTAGCCGTCTCGTAGAGTGTACCATCGCCGAAGCCCTCAGTCTCCTGTCGGTGGCTTGACCATGGGAGGCCGGTATACGGAGTTTTTCCGCGACGGCTGAGAGCCACGGACGGTCAGGGGAGAATCCCGGGGGTTGAGCGACAGCTACCGGCGCTGGGCGTGGTCTTGTTTGGCCTTGTCGATGGCCCTGGTCCGCATCGACACAAGCTCGTCCTTCTTGGAGGCGGACCATTCGGCGGACACGGTCGGGTTGACCAGTGAGCCCTGGAACTGGGGCATCACATAGCGGGCGATCAGCTCGTAGCTGTGCCGCACCTGCTCCCGGGTCCCCCATTCCGTGGCCTGTATCAGGATGCCACCGAAGCCGCCGCTCTTCTCGTCCAGCTCGGTGATGGAGGCTATCAGGTCGTCGGGAGTCCCGACGCACCAGGCGCCCTTTTCGACCATGGCGTCGATGATCTTTTCGGCGGGCCCGTCAATTACCGAACTCAGGCCCAGGGTGTTCTCGAAATAGTCGCGCTGATAGCGTCCCGCGCCGACGCGGGCCTGCTCCATCGCCTCTTTCTTGGTGTCGGCCAGGAAGACGTGGATCGACATTCGCCAGGCCTCCCGGTTCATGGTGTTCCCGTGCTCGGCCGCCGTCTCCTCCGCTATGCTCCAGAACTTCTTCAGGTCGGGCGCGATGCCCTCGTCCCTGATCACACTCACAGATAGGACGCCCAGGCCGTGTTTCCCCGCCAGCACCATGCCCGACGGCGACTGGGCCGCGGCGGCGACGATGGGGAAGTGTGGCAGCGTGTAGGGCCGGAGGTTGAGCACGGCTTCGTTGAGGGTGAACCAGTCGGACTCGTAGGTGATAGGCTCGGTCTCGGTCAGCAGCCTCTTGATAATGCCCACGGCCTCGTCGGTCCGCGGGCGCTGGGTGGTCGGGTCTATGCCCAGCATGTAAGCGTCGGTGCCCAGGGCTCCGGGGCCTACGCCCAGCATCACCCTGCCCCTGGTCAGGTGGTCAAGCAGGACCATGCGGTCTGCCGCCATCATGGGATGGTGGTAGGGCAGGCTCATGACTCCGGTGCCCAGCTTGATATGCTTGGTCCGCTCTGCGGCAGTGGCTATAAAAATTTCGGGCGATGCGATGATCTCCCATCCAGCGCTGTGGTGTTCGCCGATCCACGCCTCGTCGTATCCGAGGTGGTCTAGCCACTGGATGGTCTCCAGGTCTCGCTCAATGGCCAGGGTCGGGTTCTCGCCCAGCCAGTGGAACGGGGCCATGAAGGTACCGAACTTGAGACGCGCTGGAAAGGTCATTGGGAAGTTTCCTCTTGTTTTAGTGTTACCCGAGAATTTGTGGAGCCGACGGACTTGAGGTGGAAATCCAGGTCAAAAAACCGATGTCGCATTCTAGCACGGGCTCATAGGAGCGGCAACAGCGGAAAAGGTGATGCATGTTAACTGGTAGGGGCGGGTTTGAAACCCGCCCCTACCAGTTAACCGGGGTAATCACAATCCGCATTCCGAAGCGGTGACAGCGGGCAAAACAAGCCCACCGAGTCAGCCGGCCCCATCGGCCCACATCTCGGCGACGTCAACGGCGCGCATGAACTTTACGCCGGGGAACTCCTTGATATAGCGGATAAGGCGTTCCAGCATCCGCAGGCGGCCCGGCCGTCCGATGACGTATGGGTGCATGGTCAGCACATAGGACCGGCCGTAATGGTACATCCCCTCGAAGGCGGCCGACCAGACCTGGTAGACCTGCTCGGGGCTGGCCATCATGTTGCGGGCGTTTAACGCGGGAGCGTAATTGAAATAGGGCGCATCGTCGAGCTCCCATTGGACGGGGATCTCGACCAGCTCGCTTCCGCTGGAATCCACCAGGTAGGGGACATCGTTCCCCATCAGACTGGAGTCGTAAACGAACCCACGGTCCGCAAGGAGGTGCAGCGAGCGTTCGGACAGCTCCTAGCCCGGAGAACGGTACCCCCTGGGCCGCTCACCTGTGATGCGTTCGATGATGGCGATGCCCTTGTCCAGCACCTCCTCCTCTTGCTGTCCGGTCAGGGTGGCGGGAGGCTCGTGCATGTACCCGTGGTGGGCCACCTCGTGGCCGCGTCGCACGATGTCCGCGACCAATAGTTCATGGGTTTCGGCCACGTAGCCGGGGATATAGAAGCTGGCCTTGATACCGTAGTCGTCCAGCAGCTCCAGGATCCGCGGGGTACCGACACTGGGGCCGTACTCCCGCATGGACATCAGGCTGGGGAGCTTGGCGGCATCCGGGTTGCGATTGATGGCGCCGGACACGCCGTCCACGTCGAATCCCAGCATCACGACACAGCGGGTATCGCCCGGCCAGATTCCACTCATGGGGCACCTCCTTGTTGGCGAGGATCAGGGGTCAGGTCTGCGAATTGTCTACTGATGGCCTACCTGTGGTAATTCATTATCTTAAAATCCTCGCCGGGGGAGTGCAGAGGGGGCGTCCCCCTCTGCCAGGGGGTTTGGGGGATGCACCCCCAGGGAAAGAACCCCTGAGGGCGGGCGGGTGGGTGTAAATCACCTCCCCTTTTTGAGATAGTCTCTGAATCATACCGTTTGCCCAGAGACAAGGCAAAGGGATGGTATAATCGAGCCTGCTCGAAAGGACTGCCATGGGACGCTGGAAAAAGGTTGCCCTGGCCATGGCCGCGGTGCTGCTGGTGGCAGTCGTGGTGGTGGCGGTCGCGGGTTGGTACCTCTCAAACCTGCTGAGAGACGGCGGACTCGTACCCGAGCACGATGACCCCGAGTACGACCTGGTGGTGGTGGCGGTCAACGAAGGCACCGTGACGCTGCGGACAACCTCGGATAGCGACGAGGACGGCGACTGGTGGAGGACCGGGCTCTGGGGGCTGGAGTGGGACTCGGATTACGTCCAGGTGGGCGCGGTCCTCGAACACACCGACGACCGGGTCATCCGCGAGTTTTTCGTTCCAGCCAGGCCCCCTGATTCCGGTCCACCCCCAGAGATTACTCCGCTGGTCGGTGAGAAGGTGCGGCTGGACAGCTTCGCGTTTTCAGGGGACCCATGGGTCGCCTTGGGGCTGGTCTTCGAAGAGGTCTTTTACTCCTCGCCTCTGGGCGAGTTCCCGGCCTGGCTTACCCGCGGCACATCGGACACCTGGGCCATCTTCGTGCACGGTAAAGGTTCGGACCAGCGCGAGGCCCTGCGGATGCTCCCCACGGTCGCGGCAGCCGGGCTACCCGCGCTGGTGATCACCTACCGGAACGACGAGGACCTCCCGGAGGACCCGGACGGCTACTACGCCTACGGCCTGACCGAATGGGCGGACCTGGAGGCCGCGGCTGAGTACGCCATCGAAAACGGGGCGAAAAGGCTTGTCCTGGTCGGGTACAGCATGGGCGGAGGCATCGTCACCAACTTCCTGTACCAATCATCGCTGGCCGATAGGGTGGTGGGCGCTATCCTGGACGCGCCCATGCTGGACTTCAGCCGGACGGTAGACCTGGGGGCCCGGGAGGACGGCTATCCCCAGATTTTCGCCAGCCTGGCCAAGGTGTTCGCGGGTTTCAGGTTCGACTTGGACTGGGACAAGCTGGACTACCTGGCGAGAGTGGAGGAGCTTGACACGCCTATCCTGCTATTCCACGGCGACGAAGACGACATAGTGCCGGTGGAAACCAGCGACGCGCTGGCCGAGGCACGGCCGGACATCGTGACGTACGTCCGGGTCGCCGGGGCCCGCCACGTCCGCGCTTGGAACACCGAGGGCGATGCGTACGAAGCGGCCGTCGCCGAGTTTCTCCAGGGGCTTGCCCGATAGCGTTGCGCGCGCAGGGCGCCAGCGCGGCGAGATATTAACAATTTTCTCAAAATCTTCGCCCGGGGGAGTGCCCCGACCCGTCGGGGCCAGGGAGTTTGGGGGATATGCCCCCAAGATAAAAAAACCTGAGGGCGGGTGGGTGGGTGTAAATCGCCTCCCTTTTTGAGATAGTTTCTAAGCGTTGATCGGGCCGGTTCCACCCGGCTTCCGGATGGTGCTTAGTTCAAGAGATGACGCAACGATCAGGTGTCGCAAGGCAAGTCTCATTTTGATCTGCTCGAACGGGGGATGCAAGGGGGCTATGCCCCCATGCCGGGGATTGGGGTGTCCCCCAAAAAACCTATCGGGCGGGCGGGTAGGATAGACCAAGCATCGTGGAGTTAGGCACTAGTCCGACAGCAGCTCTTGCACCGTGGCCAGGACCTGCTCGCGAGGGACGGTCGCGGCCTCGGACTCGGAGCGCCGCTCGACCTCTACCACGCCCTGTCGCAGGTTGCGCGGGCTAACCACCAGGCGCACGGGCAGACCCAGCAGGTCGGCGTCGTTGAACTTGACGCCGGCCGACTCCCGTCTATCGTCATAGAGCACCTGTACTCCCACGCCCTGCAACTCGTCATACAGGGCCTCTGCCGCGACGGTCACCTCCTGGTCCTGCGTGTTGAGCGCGGTCAGCGATACGTGGTAGGGAGCGATGGGCGTTGGGAAGACGACGCCTCTCTCATCGTGGTGCTCCTCAATGGCGGCCGCCAGCAGGCGGCCCACGCCTATGCCGTAGCATCCCATGATAACGGGCTGTTCTTTGCCGTTCCGGTCGAGGAAATAGGCCTCCAGCACCTCGCTGTACCGAGTACCCAGCTTGAAAACGTGCCCGACCTCGATCCCCCGTCGGGCTGTGAGCGTGGCGTCGCAAGAAGGACATGAAAAACCGTCCTGGGCCAATGCGATATCCGTGACAATGTCTGCCTGGAAGTCGCGAGGATGGTTGGCGTTGCGCAGGTGGTGGTCCTTCTTGTTGGCGCCCACCACGAAGTTGGACCCCAGGTGAATGGAGTCGTCGGCGACGGTCCTTGTCCCGGTCAGGCCCACCGGCGATGCCGACCCGGCTACCAGCCCGGCAGCCTTGACCTCATCGGGTGAAGCCAATCGGAGATCGTTCGCCTGCAGGGCGTTTCGAAGTTTGACCTCATTGACGTCCAGGTCGCCGCGTATGACGACGATAATCACCTCGCCGTCGGCCAGATAAAACACCGCCTTGAGGGTCCTGGCGGTGGGTATGTCCAGGAAGCGGGCCAGATCGTCTATCGTCATTACCCCGGGGGTGTGCACTTCCTCCAGTTGCAGCGGCTCCTCGGTGGCCTGGTCCGGCCTGGTGAAGGCGGCCTTCTCCACATTGGCGGCATAATCGCACGCCTGGCACCGCAAAACCGTGTCCTCGCCGGAATCGGCCAGGAGGACAAATTCGTGGGAGTCCTTGCCGCCTATGGTGCCGCTGTCCGCCTCGACCATGATGGCCGATAGGCCACACCGTTCGTAGATGTTCTTGTAGGCCTGGACCATCGCCTTGTAGCTGAAGTCCAGACCCTCCTCGTCCGAGTCGAAGCTGTAGGCATCCTTCATGTCGAACTCGCGGACACGAATCAGGCCGCCCCTGGGCCGCGGTTCGTCGCGGAACTTGGTCTGGATCTGGTAGATGAGCAGGGGCAGGTCGCGGTAGCTGTTGACGTTGGCCTTGACCATGTTGGTCAGGAGCTCTTCGTGAGTCGGAGCCAGCACCAGTGGCCGCTGCCGCCTGTCTGATAGCTGGAACAGGTCGGGGCCGTAGGCCTCGGTGCGGCCCGACTGGTCCCACAGCTCCCTGGGGTGGAGGACCGGCAAGCGGACCTCCTGGCCGCCGGCCGCGTCCATCTCCTCACGGATAATCTGCTCGATCTTGCGCAACGAGCGCCACGCCAGGGGCATGTAGCCGTAGACACCCGAGGCCGCCTGGTAGATCATACCGGCCTTGAGCATGAGGCTATGGCTAATCAGCTCCGCATCGGATGGGTTGTCCCGCAGGGTCTTTCCAAAGAGTTTGGACCAGCGCATAGGTGTATGTATTCCTTAAATCGAACTAAGGTTTCGCTTCGCGACAGCCGTGGTTCTAACCGGGGACTCCACACCGCAGCGAGTTGCCCAACGGGCCCGCCCCGATCACCGTTCCAACGCGGCGGCGTTTCAGACGGAGGAGAGTTCAGCGTCTGCGGTCTTGACCTCTTCCATTAGCGCCGAGAGCATGTCGGCCTCGGCTACGATTCTTGCCTTCTGGCCCTTACGGAAAATTATCGCTCGGCCAGCCCCGGCGGCGATGCCGACATCGGCATCCTTGGCCTCCCCGGGGCCATTTACCTCGCAGCCCATGACCGCAACTTTAATGGGACTCTTTATCTTCTTGAGCATCTCGTCCACGGTGTTGGCGAGCTTCACAACGTCAACGTCTGCGCGGCCGCAGCTCGGGCAGGCCACCAGAACGGCTCCCGCTTTACGGAGTTCCAGCGACTTGAGTATTTCGAAGCCTGTATAGACTTCCTCGCGTGAATCGTCGCTTAGTGAGACACGTATGGTGTCGCCGATACCCTCATACAGCAGCATCCCCAGGCCGATGGCGCTGCGGATGCTCCCCGACTTGGCGGTGCCCGACTCGGTTATCCCCAGGTGCAGCGGATACGGCACCACATCGGCCATCCGTCGGTACGCCTCCACGGTGGTGTCGATGTCGAAGGCCTTGAGGGAGATCTTGATGAGATCGAAGTCCAGTTCCTCGAGGATGCCTATCTCCCACAGGCCGGTCTGGACTATATGGTCCACGACCGAGTACTCTCCCGCATCGGCTTCGCCGGCCTTGGGGAGCTTGTCGACTCCGTCGGCGTGCCTGGACAGGCCGCGGGTCAGCCCGATTCCTCCAACAGGTGGCAGGCTGCCGAAGTTGACACCGATCCTGATGGGTACCTGGCGTGCTTTGGCCTCCCGGACGACCTGCTCCACCTTCTCCCGGTCGCGGATGTTGCCTGGATTCAGCCTCAGGCAGTCCACACCGCTCTCCAGGGACTCCAGGGCCAACTGGTGGTGAAAGTGGATATCGGCGATCAGGGGGATGGTCGTCTGGCGACGGATCTCGGCCAGGGCCTTGACGGCCTCCATGTCGGGGACCGCGCAGCGGACTATCTCGCAGCCGGCTTCCTCCAGGCCTTTGATCTGGGCGACCGTGGCGGCCACGTCCCGTGTGTCGGTCTTGGTCATGGACTGGACGCTTACCGGCGCGTCGCCACCGACCCTGACGTCGCCAACGTTGATCGCCTTGGATATGCGTCGTTTTCTCATCTAAGTACCCAATCGATATTAAATTGCCACACTGTCATGCTGAGGAGCGGAGCGACGAAGTATCTGTCCACCACCTTAATTGGTATTGGCGCGGACTCCGATTCTTCGGAGGGGGTGGGTGGCTGCCGGTGTCTGGGACGGGAGCCCTCCAACCCCAGACCCTTCGCTCCGTTCAAGGTGACAGACGTTAAATTCTTTGTGATCACCTACCTGGGACTCCGGGGACGACCGAGGTTCGGCCGCGGACTGCTTCAGGCGAGGCCATCACGCGATGGTATAGCCTACCTTAATATGCTGTCGCCGTTCAATAGGTGGACGATGTCGCGATAGCTCATAAACACCATGAAGCTGATCAGGATGGCGAAGCCGGTGAGGTGGACCAGACCCTCGCGTTCCGGCGATATCCGCTTGCCCCGCCGGACCCATTCGAGCAGCACGAACATCAGGCGTCCGCCGTCGAGGGCAGGTATCGGGAGGATGTTGACGATACCGAGGCTGATGCTGAGGAGGGCCACCACCTCGAACATGGGGGAAATACCGATTTTGGCCACCTCGCCGGTGATCTGGGAGACCCCCACCGGCCCCCTGAAGCCAGGGTCGGGACCTCCGGCCAGCCACCGTTCCAGGACGTTTTTGAAGATAACCACCACATCCCGGACCCGGCCCAACGACATGGGCACGGCGCTCCATATGGGGTAGCTCCTCTCGGTTATCTTCTGGGTCCCGGCCCCCATCCATATGCCGACGGAGCCCTGGCGTAGCTCTTCGCCCAGGTTCAACTCGGGGATCAGCCGTCGGGCTTCCTCCAACGAGACCTGCGTCTCGGAGTCGGTCACTTCTGCCACGATCTCGCGGCTCGGAGGGTTCAGTCTGGCACGCACGGGTACGATCTCGACGACCGCGAACTCCTGCGACGAGCCGAGGCCCGTGACGATGGCCCCTCGCCTGACGGTGAGCTCGATGGTCTCGCCTAATTTGGTCAACACCCGCAACTGGACATCGCCACGGTTATCCACGCGATGCCCGTCCACCCGGAGGATGGTGTCCCCAGACCTGAGGCCGGCCGTCTCCGCCGGTGAGCCTGGGTCAACATTGGTGATCACAACGGACTCGACCAGGGTATCCTGCGGCAGCATGAACAGAACGGCGAAGATGATAATGGGTACCAGCAGGTTTACGACGGAGCCGGCGGTCAGGACAACCACACGTTTGATAACACTCTGTCTGGCAAAGCTCCGCGGCTCGGTGGGGTCCTCTTCGCCAACCATCTTCACGAAGCCCCCCAGGGGCAGCCAGTTGATGGAGTAGACGGTCTCGCCGCGGCGGATACCGAAAATGCGGGGAGGGAACCCGAAGCCGAACTCGGTTACTTTTATTCCGAACCACTTGGCTGTGACGAAGTGGCCGAGTTCGTGAACGAAGATCAGTGAGCCCAATACCGGTATGACCAGCAGCCAGGTCGGTAACCCGAACACCAACTAATCCTCCGCTACTCCACTACCGCGCTGACACGTTCTCTGGCCTTGGCCGCCGCTTCCAGCACGTCGACCAGAGTGGGTTCCTCGACGCTCTTATGCCCCTTGAGCGCCTCCTGGATCACCGGTCCGATTTCCATGAACCCTATCCGTCCAGAGAGGAACATCTCCACCGCAATGTCGTCCGCCCCCGAGAGTGCCGCCGGCCAGGTGCCGCCCCTCTTGGCAATGTCCAGAGCGATATCGAAGCACGGATAGCGCTCAGGCTCCAGGTGCTCGAAGGTCAGGACCCCCGTGGCCACCGGGTCGAACTTACGGATACTCTCATTATAGACTCT
>PVBE010402711.1_pt1 | contig 17562 bp, 17 predicted proteins | sample 1631181 | NCBI WGS metagenome assembly PVBE01 (sample SAMN08397723, study PRJNA350692) | Marine metagenome, whole genome shotgun sequencing project. | isolation source: water | place: Pacific Ocean | collected 2012-04 | reverse complement strand
GTTGTTGTTGTGTCATGTGCATGCGCCGCAACACACTTTCTTGTTTGTTTTGTTTTGTGTTCATGCGTCGCAGCACACCTTATTGTTTATTGTTTTGTATGCATGTGTCACAACACGTTTCCTGTTTGTATCATACAACACGGTTCACGAGGATGGTGCTGATAAAGTCGTGCCTATCAAGGGAGCTAATTGATGCTCCAGAGGCCGCGCCGGTCCAACAGTTTGCGCTGCGCGCCGGGGGGGAAGTCGGTGAACATGATCAATTTCTTTTCGATCAAGACCTCGATCAAATCCTCGATGACCCGGGTCAGGGCCAGATCCGATTCCATCCATTCGCCGCCGGGCGGAGCGGCGGCGGCGGGCAGGTTCTTTTGAATAAACGCTTTTAAGGCCGGATCATCGGGCGCGACCTCGTGGCCGCCTTCCACCGGATCGGTGTAAACGGCGAGGATGTTGCCGGCGGCGTCCTTGTGCACGAAGGGCATGGCCCTGGCCTTCCGGTTGTTGCAACGCTCAGGCGCCAGGCGACAATTCAGCGCCAGGCGGCGCTCTGGAAAGAGTGTAAACCGGGCTTAGTCCGGTCTCAATCCCCCGGTTGTTGCCTTAACTTTCCCCTTGTCTATCCCTTGGGCCATCAATATCAAGGCGGCGCCGGCGAGGCTGATTGCGGCGAAGATGCCGAACGACACCGTATATTGCCCGGTCAACCCATGGAGCGCCGCAAACGACATCGGCCCCAACAGCACGCCTGCATAGGTCGGCACCAGGGCGCCGGCGGTGGCGCTGCCGGTTTTGCCTTCGGGCGCCAGACGGGCGACCTCGGCCAGGAAAACGCCGTTCCAGCCGATCGCCGACAGCCCGAACAACATCAACACCGCGTAAACGATGCCGACGGCGGCGCCCGGCTCCAGAAACATCGTCATCACCCCGGCGGCGGTGGCGATCAGGCCGACGCCCATCAGCACCCAGTTGCCGTTGCCGAGCCAGTCGGCGACCCCGCCCCAGGCCAACCGACCCGTCGCGCCGGCGACCTGCAACACCGACAATACGATCCCCGCCTCGACCAGGCCGAAGCGCAGGTCCTGGACCAGCATGGTCACGGCAAAGGCCGACAGGCTGATCTGCACGGCGGAAAAACAAAACGACGCCATCGACAACCAGCGCAAGCCCGGAACGCCCCAGACCATGCGAAGGTCGGAAGCCGGATTTTGGCGCAGGGTCACGGTGGGGTCGCGGTCCCGGTCCCAACCGCGGCGCAGGGGTTGAATGGCGATCATAAAGCCGAGCGTGACGGCGGCGGCGATCAGGAACGCGCCCTGCCAGCCGAAGGCCAACGTCAACGACGGCATCGTCAATCCGGCCATCACCGCGCCCAGGGGTACGCCGGTCTGTTTCAGCGAGAAAATAATATTGCGGTTTTTCGGTTTCGCCACCTGCATCAACAGGTGAGACGCGGCCGGGTTGGTCAGCCCGTACCCGAACCCGACCAACACCGAGCCGATGGCGAAGCCGGACATCGACGCCGTCGCCGACAACGCCAGCCCGCTTCCGGCCAGCATCAACGCCATTTGGCTGGTACGGGCGGCGCCGAGGCGGCGGACCAGTTGGCCGCCGATCATCGACATCACCAGGGCGCCGAGATAGATCAAGCTGACCTGAACGCCGATCAACGACGCCGGCACCCCGAAGGCGCGGGCCAATTCCGGCGCGATGGTCGCCGGCACCAACGTGCACATGGTCGCCAGCGCCTGCACGGTGGTGGTAACGGCAACGACCAGGGCGGGGTCCCGGGTGACCCCATTTTCTTGACGTTGTTGGTATTGATCGGCGGCGGCCATGCTGGGTTCCTCTTGCCCGATATTGTATGCGTGAACAAGCGGATGGGGGCAATGGCGGACCGTCAAAAAAAAGCCCCGGCGGGGGAGACCCCGCCGGGGCAACGTCAACGATTTGGCCGGGGCGGCCTAGGGTTGGCCCTATTTGCCGCCCAGGCTCATCATTTTATCGGCGGTCTGGATGACCTTGGAGTTCATTTCGTAGGCCCGCTGCGCCGAGATCAGGGCGGCGATATCGGCAATCGGGTCGACGTTGGAGCTTTCGACGAAGCCCTGCAATATCATGCCATAGCCCGGAGAACCGGGGTTGTTGATGGTGGCCAGGCCAGAAGACTCGGTTTCCCGAAAGAGGTTGTCCCCCAGGGCCTCAAGGCCGCCCTGGTTGGGGAAGCTGGCAATCTGAAGGGTGCCGATATTGGAAGGCTCGGCGCCGATTTCCACGCTGACCAGAATTTCACCGGAGGCATTGACGGTGACATCGATCGCGCCTGGCGGTATGGAGATTCCGGGCTGCACCGGAAATCCGTCATGGGTGACCAACTGGCCGGAACCGTCCAGTTGGAAGGTGCCGTCCCGGGAATAGGCGGTATCGCCGTTGGGAAGCAGCACCTGGAAATAGCCCTGGCCCTGAATGGCAAGATCGAACGTGTTCGACGTCGACGACAGAGTGCCTTGCTCGCTGACCCGATAGACCGACGCCAACCGGACCCCTTGGCCGCTTTCGACCCCGCCCGGCACCGACTGGCCGGCCTTGGAAGAAACCGAGTCCTTGCGGCCCGACATTTTGTAGAGGAGGTCCGAAAATTCGGTGCGCCGGCGTTGGTAGCCGGTGGTGTTCATGTTGGCGAGGTTATTCGCCACCACATCGGTACTGAATTGTTGCGCCGCCATTCCAGACGCCGCGATACGTAATGCTTCCATTTTACCCGTCCTTTTTGTTGTTCCCGTCTTGGCGTTTTGAAATGCAGGATGCGTGCCAATTCAGAATTTTGTTTATATTCAACAGGTTATGGTGGATTTTGGGGCCTTTCGACGGGGCATGCCCGGCAACACTTTCCGGGCCGGGGGTCGGTTATAAAAAATCCTTATATTTCAACGATTTTACCGTCATGCGCGGTCTCAAAATCGAGGCTGTCGGCGCGTTCCAGCATATCTTCGTCCATATGCGTCAAAATCAGCCGTTTCGGGGCGATTTCATCGAGATGGGCGGTGAGGGTTTTAAGGTTCATATGGAACGAGACCTCCTTGTCATAGAAATTGGCCTCGGCGATGAACAGGTCGGCGCCGGCGGCGGCCTTGGCCAGGCCGTCGGACCAGGCGCCGTCGCCGGAATAGGCCAGCGTCTTGCCGTCGACGGTGATCCTGAGCGCGCACGCCGGGCCCTCGCCGGCCTTATGGGCGGCCTGATAGGCGATCAGCGAAACCGGGCCGGAACGCCAAACCTGTTCGACCTCGTATTCCTCAAAGCTCAGCTCGAAGCGCCAGGGGTTTTTCGACGAACCGGGATAGAGACTCTCCAGGGCTTCCATCACCCGCTTTTGCGTCGTCTTCGGGCCGGCGATCAGCAGCGGCCGGTCGCGCTTGGACGCCGAATGGGCGTGGACCAGAAGAAACACGACGCCGCCGAAATGGTCGCCATGCAAATGCGTCAGCAAAATCATGTCGATGGAATTGGGATCGACGCCCTGGCGGTTCATGGCGACCAGGGAGGTTGCCCCGCAATCGATCAAAAACCGTATCTCCGGGGTGGTGACCATGAAACACGTGTTGAGCCGGCCGCCCGAGCCGAACGCATCACCGGATCCCAAAAACTGGACTTCCATCACTGCGGCTCCACTTGCTGTTTCCTGCGCGAATGGCCGGCGAAGCTTTGCGCCTCGATAAAGACCCGGGTGACTTCCTCATGAGCGGTCTTGATTTTGTCCTCCAGCTCACTGACCAGCCGTTCGACATCGTCAGAAGTCAGGTCGCTGTCGAAGTCCAGGCTAATGTTGACCAGCACATCCTGGGGGCCCAGTTGCAGGGTCAGCAGTTCGTTGACGGTGGCCTCAGTGGAATGCTCCCGAACCAGGGCGCGAATATTTTGGACCACCGCCTCGGTGGCGCCCTCGCCGATCAAGAGGCCCTTGCATTCAATCGCCAGAATGGCGGCAACGACGGCCAGAATGATGCCGATCACGACCGAAGCGGCGCCGTCCATCCAAAGCTGGCCGGTCAGTTGCCCGAACCAGATTCCGGCGAAGGCAACGACGATGCCCAACATCGCCGCGGTATCCTCGAACAGCACGGTAAAGATGGCCGGGTCCTTGCTGACCCGGATCGCCTTCAAATACCCAAGCGTTCCTTTCATGCGGTTGAATTCACGGAACGCCACCCACCAGGCGCAGGCTTCGAAAACAAAAGCAAACCCCAGGACGATGTAGTTGAGATAAGCATTTTCGACGGGCGTCGGGTTCGCCAGCTTGCTGACCCCTTCATAAATGGAAACCCCGGCGCCGACGGCGAAAATCATGACGGCGACGACGAACGCCCAGAAATAAATTTCGCGGCTGTAGCCAAAGGGGTGAATGTCGTCGGCCGGCCTGGCCGACCGTTTGATACCATAAAGCAACAGCGCCTGGTTGGAGGTGTCGACGAGCGAGTGGATGCCTTCGCTCATCATCGCCGAGCTTCCGGTATAGACCGCGGCGGCGAACTTGGTCACCGCGATCAGCGAATTGCCGATCAGGGCGGAAATCACGACTCGTTTGGAAGAAGATACGGACATCGGATCGGCAGGGCCCTCAGGCGACGTCAACCAAGACCACCTCGGACTCGGTCACCGCCGTCAAGGTGATGGTGTCTTCGTCGTTGACCGCGACGCCGGCACGTTCGCTCACGGCAATGCCGTTGACGGTGATCTCCCCCCTTGCCGGCACCAGGTAGGCCTGCCGGCCGCCGGGCAAGCCGTGGATGATTTCTTCTCCGAGGCTCAACGTCGCCCCCATGACCGCCGCATCCTGGTATATTTTCAGCGCCCCGTCGTCGCCCGGGCGTCCCGACGCCAGCGCATGCAGATGACCGGACCTGGAATCGCCGGGGAATTCCCTGGTTTCCCAACGCGGCGTTATGTTCCGTTCGGCCGGAAGGATCCAAATTTGAAACAGCGTGGTGACGTCGTCCTCCTGATTGGCCTCCGAATGCATGATGCCGGTTCCGGCGCTCATCACCTGGACATTGCCGGCCGTGGTAACGCCCCGGTTGCCGAGGTTGTCTTCATGGGTGATGGCACCGCGGCGTAAAAAGGTAATGATTTCCATATCCCGGTGCGGATGCGGCGGAAATTCACCGCCAGGCTGAATGGTGTCGTCGTTCCAAACCCGAAGCGCGCCCAGACCCATCCTGTCCGGGTCCATATAGTCGGCAAAGCTGAAATGATGGCGGGCTTCGAGCCATTCGTTTTTGAAGTGTCCCAGGTCGTCCAGTGCGGTCACGGTGATCATAACGCTGCCGCCTCCTTCCTTCTAATGCCCTTCCCGGTACCAAGCCGCCATCAAGGCGCCCAATACCAGGATCATAACCAAGTATCCGGGCAATAACGACACCTGGGCAAGACCGGAAACGACGAAGGAGCGGTTGGCCACCAGCCCGGCCCAACCATCGCCGTGTGAATCCCGTCCCGGCCGGGTGCGCCTGAAATCCGGCAGGCCTTTGTTGATCCAATGGATGCCGCCGCCGCTGGCCTCGGCCACGGGCCTGATTTTTTCGGCACTGGCACGCAGGTCTTGGAATTCAAGCGGGTTAAGTGCGCCCAAGGTAGCCAACGCGGTCTGGGTTCCGTCCGTTACCTTGTAAAGCCCGGATGCCGTTACCGCCATCACCCCTTTCCAGACACCGTTTCCAGCATCTTCCAGAGGAAGCGGCTGAGTCTGGCCAGAGGGTTTCGTGACCGTAACATCAGGCGGCGCTTCGACGTCAAGGCTACGGTGTTGGACTTGAAGACGCCCATCCTTGATTTCAGCCTTCAGGCCTTCTTCATCCAGGTCCGGTTCCTTCATCAGCCAATGGGCCAACCGTCGCAACAGTTCCGCCTGCGGGCCGCCGCCCTCAAATCCCCGTGCCCATAGCCAAATATGGTCGCTCAACAACTGCGCGACACGGCCTTTACCATTACGCTCCAGCAGCAACAGCGGTTTACCGTCGACGCCGCGCATCAACTCCCGACCGGTCCTGGGGGTGGCATCGATCAAGCGGAACCAACGCCCCCATTCAGGCGTTTCGGCATTGTCCATGGGCAATCCTGTGGTCACCGGGTGACGACGGCCGGTGTCGGTCAGCTTGGGTTTAAAACCCCGTTCCAACACTTTGCCGGTCGGCGAGGCCGGCATGATTTGCCCCATCGGTGTTTGAAAAAGCGAACGCAGCGTCGCGAATTCGGGCCCCAAGGCCAATAACAATGCGCCACCTTCCTTAACGAAGTTAACGATGTTTGTGATGTACGATGGTGGCAGTACATCGCGGACCACATAACGGTCAAAAACGATAAGGTCGAATTCCTCGAGCTTGATCTCAAACAGTTCCTGTATGGGAAAAGCAATCAGCGCCAATTCCCTCAACGGCGTGAAATCGTCTTTTTCAGGCGGCCTTAAAATGGTGAAGTGCACAAGGTCCACCGACGGATCGGATTTCAAAAGATTGCGCCAGACGCGTTCTCCGGCATGAGGCTGACCGGAAACCAAAAGTACCCGAAGCCGGTCACGGACACCGTTGATACTGACCAGCGCCCGGTTGTTGATGGTCGAAAGTTCGCCTGGGGCGGCATTGACCGTCATTTCCACCACCGTCGGCCCGGCATGCTCCAGATCGAAGGATATTTCGCCGCTACGCCCTATCGGAATTCTAGAGACGATCTCTTCGTCATCGTCATAACGAAGCCGCATCCGGGCAAGCCCTTTGGTGAGTGATTTCGTCTTATCGCCATGCCGGTCCTCGACCCGATAGCGGATGGTCACGCTCTGGCCGACAATACCGTAGCTGGGCGCCTGTTCAACAATCAGGCGGCGATCCGATTCTCCCGGCTTGCCGGTCAACAACACATGCAAGGGGGACGGCGGAGGCGGCTCCCTCTCATCGGATTTCCCCGCCTCTGTCACGGTCGGAATATCGTGAATCTGACCATCGGTGATCATGATGGCGCCGGCAAGACGCTGTCGTGGGACCTCCGCCGCCGCCCGCGCCAAGGCGCTGAACAAGCGCGTTCCCCCGTCTTCTTTGGCGCCGGGCTCTTCGCCGCCAGCAGGGTCGTCCGTCGCTTCGATGATTCGAACGTCCAGGTCTTTGAAGCGCGCCAATCCCTGGCGGACGGCTTTCAAGGCGGCGTCGGTTTCCTCCCGGCGCCCGCCGACCTCCTGGCTGGCAGAGCGATCGACGGCGACAAGGGCGACGTCACGCTGTGGTTGGCGCTCCTCCCTGATTGCCCTTGGATCGACCAAAGCAATGATAAGGACGGCCAATACGGCTATCCGCAATAACCAACCGGTGCCGCCACGGGTCAACGCAATTCCAGCCAGCACCAGCCCCACTGCCGACAAAGCCGCAATCAATTCCAAGGACACCATTGGCGTGAAAGAGAGGGTTTCGGTCATTTTCCGAGCCTTTTCATGATCGCTGGCAGGTGAACCTGATCGGCCTTATAGTTCCCGGTCAGCGTATACATGACCAAGTTAACCCCGAACCGGAACGCCATTTCGCGCTGCCTCTCGCCGCCGGGAACGACCGGATAAAGAGGGCGCTGGGCATCGTCCAATGCCCAGGCGGCGGCCCAATCGTTGCCACCGGCAATGACCGGAGAAACACCGTCATTGATCCGTTCGCCGGCGCGTTCCACCCACAGGGTGCCGCCGGCCCAACGACCGGGAAATTCCTTGAGCAAGTAAAACGCCCGAGTCAAAACATGGTCCGGCGATACCGGTACCAGGGGGGGTATATCGAGCCCCCTGGCGAGACGGCGCAAGGACTGAGCATCGGCCCCTTCACCGGCGCTGCGGGTATCGAACAAAATGGTGCCGCCGTTCCTGAGGTACCTGTTGATATTGGCCCTAGCGGCTTCAGTGGAGGGCACGCTGCCTGGAGTCACCGGCCAATACAAAAGCGGGAAAAATGCTAACTCGTCACGGGCCGGATCAACCCCCTGGGGGGGGCCGAGTTCCGCCGCAGTTCGGCGCCGAAGGAGAACGTTGAGACCGGTAAGGCCGGCTTCGCTGGTGGCATCGACCTCTCGGTCGCCAGTAATCACATAGGCCAGCCGGGTTTCCAGGCTGCTGTCCATGGCAAACTGATCGGGGCTTTTTTCCGCCCCGCCTGCGGTCACCGGCCACAAGACCGCCAACACCACCGGCGCCAACGCCCTGGTGCCACCAAAATGTAAAAGCCCACGCAGGATGAGACTGGCGGCAAAATCAACCAGCGCCAGGACCAACGCCAGGACCAACAACCACGGCCTGAAATCTCTTTCCGCTGTCTTTCCGTAAAAGCCCTTGGAGACTCCGGAAGGCAGTGGGCCAATGGCTTTAAGAGCGGCTAAATCCACGGATAAATTCAAGGCCCGGCGTGTCGCCTTGGAACCGTAGTATCCAGGCGGGTGTTTGGGCGAGACCCGGGTGGCCTCGAAGGCATCGGCGGGAATGGCCTGAGCGTTAGCGGCGGCAGGGCCCAGGTTCCCGAATCCGTCGAGACCGGTCAACGGCTCAAGGGGCGGCCCGGCGGCATGGGCAACAACACCTTGGCTAAACGCCACCAACCGCCGCAGCATGTCGACAAACAAGCCCGATAGCGACAAATTCGACCATTGCGCATTGGCCGTGGTATGAACCAGTACCAACCATCCCTTGCCACGCCGTTCCGCCGTTACTAAGGGCGTCCCATCGTCAAGACGGGCCCAGGTTTTTTGGGCAAGATCAAGCGCCGGTTGGGCCAACACCTGGCGTTCGACAGTCACATCCTTGGGCACGGTGAATCCAAAAAATGGGCTCGATGTCTCGAAGGGTGCCAGTTTCGCCGGGGTCCGCCACGACATGGCGCCACCAATCACCCGATCCCCCTGACGCAACCGAACCGGCAACAAGGGTGCCCCTTCAGCGCCTTCGTCGGCGGTCGCCTTGGCCAGTAGCGGTCCGGCAAACCGGATCGCCACGCCGCCCGCCTTGATCCAGTTTTCCAGGGCATTGCGCGGCGCTTTGCCCAGCCGCCCCGGATCGGCCAACACCATCACCGCCAATGGGCGTTTTAAAAGATCGCCGATGGTTCCGTGTCGGATTTCCGAAAACGGCTTCAAGGCGCGTTCCAGGTAGAATAGTTCACTCAGCAATGGCTGGTCGCCCGACGCCCCGGCCCCGGACACCAGGCCGACCGGACGCCGTCGCCAGCGTTCGTCCATCAGGACCACGGCGGCGGCGGTCCCGGCATCCTCAATCTCAAGACGTTGAAGCTTGTTTAACAGTTCTGTCGGCAGTGTCATCCCGACCTCGGCCATGGTCTTGCCGGCGGCAAAGGTCATCGGTTCACGGGCCAAAAGACGCCCTGCATCCCCGATAGCCCTGACCCAAATTGACGCCATCCCTTTCGAAGAGGTTCTCTCAGCGACCTGCTTGAGGGTACTGCCATCGGTTTCGGGCGGCCTGAGAACAGTCGCCAGCCGCTCCTCCGGGTCGCTTATGACGCGCACCGCACCCAACCGCTGCAAAGGGGCGACAAGATCGGCCATGGTCTTGGCGTCCGCGTCCTTAGCCGAAGAAACATCTTCCAGGCCGTTGCTCAACCAAACCACATCCCCCGGCCGGGCATCGGCGAGAGCGACGGGGTCCAGCAACGGCGCCAGGGCGCGCGCCCGATCCGTCGGCCATGGTTTCGGCTGCAATGATTCGAACACGCGTCTTGCGTCGGCGGCGGTCATCATCTTGACGGCGGTGCCGCCGCTTTCGTTTTCCACCGCCGCCGTGGTAATCACAACCACTGGCCGGGATTGGCGCTCCGCCTGATCGGCGAAGCCGCCCAGTAAAATCCGGCGGGCCGGCCAATTTGACGCCGCCGCCCAGCCATCGTCGATCAGGACAATCAAAGGCCCCTTGCCGGTCAACCGCGTGTCGGCGTTGAGCAACGGGTGCGCGGCGGCCAAAATGACCAGGGCGGCCAGCACCAAACGAACAATCAATAGCCATAGCGGGGTTTTAGCAGCGCTTTCCTCGCGCGTGCCCAAGCCGAATAGCAACCGAACCGGGGGAAATCGGATCGTCGTCGGCATCGGCGGCGTCAATTTTAACAACAACCAGATCACCGGCAATGCCAACAGCCCGGTCAACGCCCAGGGTACGGCAAAGGAGATGGCGCCCAAGGTCAACATGACTAGGCGCCGGTCGTTTGGGACAACACCAAATAAAGGGCCAGTAACGACGCCTCTGGTGAATGGTCCGTGTGATGGACGGCGTAGCTCCACCCAAAGGACTTGGCCAAAGCCTCGATCCCCTGGTTATGGTTGGCCAACCGATCAAGGTATTGCTCGCGCATGGCTTCCACCCGTCCGATCAAAATATCGCCTTCGTCCTCCATGCCGTCGAACCGAATCCGCCCGGAAAACGGCAGGGTTTCTTCTGCCGGGTCCAGCACCTGGACTAAATGGCCACGTATCCCTTGATTAGCGAAGGAGGCGATGGATTGGTGGATTTCATTCATCGGCGACAGGAAGTCACCAATCAACACGACCCGTCCGTACCGGGGCAGGGATTCGAAAGCCGGCAGGCTACCCGGCGGTGTGTTCGCCTTGCGGTCATGGGCTTCAATCATTGACCAAAGACGGTGCATCATGCTGCGTCCCGATGACGGCGTCATGCCGGTGCCCAGAAGCGCTACGTGTTCACCGCCCCTGATCAACAACGACGCCAGCGCCAACAATAGCAGGTCAGCGCGTTCGATCTTGTTGACCAGGCCGTCGGTGGACCGGTACGCCATTGATTGGGACCCGTCCCGCCACAACCACACGCTTTGTGCCGCTTCCCATTCCGTTTCACGGACATAAACCGGTTGCGACTTCGCCGATTGGCGCCAATCGATCAATTGGGTGGAATCGCCGAAACCGTAGCGGCGGAACTGCCAGAAGGTTTCGCCCTGACCGACTCGGCGGCGGCCGTGGACACCTTGGGAAACCGTGGCTGCCACCCGTTCGGCGGCAACCATCAACGGCGGCAGATGGGCGGCCAGTTCCTCCGCCTTGTGGTGGATATCCTGTGAATGAGACCGTTGTGAAGGGGGTGCCGTCATAATGCCAAGCATTGCACCGGTTCTATGCGACCCGCTCGCACAACCGGTCAATGATATGACCCAGCGTAACCCCCTCGGCCCGCGCCGCGAATGTCAGGGCCATGCGGTGGCGAAGTATGGGATGCACCAAGGCTAGAACATCGTCGATGCTGGGGGCCAGGCGGCCTTGGATCACGGCACGGGCGCGTACGCCCAACATCAATGCCTGTGTCGCCCGCGGACCTGGTCCCCAGGAAACGTGAGCCTTCACATCGTCAATGTCGGAACTTTCGGGACGCCCGGCGCGGACCAGTTCCAAAATCGCCTCGGCGACGCTTTCTCCGACGGGAACCTGACGAACCAGCTTTTGCGCCTCAATCAGGGTTTTGGCGTCCATCACCTGGTCCGGTTCGGATTCGATGATGCCGGTGGTGTTAATCATGATTTCGCGTTCGGCCTTCAGATCCGGGTATTCAACATCAACCTGCATGAAAAAACGGTCGAGTTGAGCTTCCGGCAAAGGATACGTCCCTTCCAGTTCGAGCGGGTTCTGGGTCGCCAGTACATGAAATGGAACCGGCAGGTCATGATAGTGGCCGGCAACAGAGACCCGGTGCTCCTGCATCGCCTGCAACAACGCTGATTGGGTGCGCGGGCTGGCGCGGTTGATTTCATCGGCCAACAACAACTGGCAGAACACCGGCCCCTTAATAAAACGGAAGGATCGCCGCCCCTTTTCGGATTCCTCCAGCACCTCGGAGCCAAGGATATCGGCGGGCATTAGGTCGGGCGTAAACTGCACACGACGATCATCGAGGCCGAACACCTTACCCAATGTCTCAACCAAACGGGTCTTGCCCAGCCCCGGAACGCCGATCAACAAAAGATGACCTCCGGCAAGAATGGTAATCAGGGTTTCCTCGACGACGCGGGATTGGCCGAAGATGACATGACCGATTCCGTCACGGGCGGCGGAAATATCTCGGCCCAATTTATCTATGGCGTCGATAAGCGTCTCGGAATTGTCTAAACTCACCTTATCTTTGGTTTTAGCGGTTGTGGTCACGTGGACGTCTCCTGGGGTTCAATTCTCTCCTGTTAATTATATGAGTAAAAACACTGACAAACATATCAGTTTATCGTTACCGGCCTCTTCGCTGGCCGAAACGGCGGCTGCCGGGCCCAAAGGCATTGCCATCAAGCCGGGCCAGATGATCTGCGGCGAGCTTGAAATGCGCATCGACCGAGGCGGTGTTTGGTATTACCTTGGCTCTCCCATTGGCCGTAAAGAGCTCGTTCGTTTGTTTTCCACCGTGCTTCGCCGCGACGATGATGGTGATTACTGGCTGATCACCCCCGCCGAAGTCGGCCGTATAGCTGTCGAGGATGCTCCCTTCCTGGCGGTCGAAATGACCGTAACCGGCGTCAGCGACGAACAGATCATCACGCTTCGCACCAATATGGACGCCCTGGTCATCGTCGATGACGACCACCCTATCCGAATCGACATCAATCCAGACACCAACGAGCCCTCACCCTACTTGGTCATGGACGGTGGCATCGAGGCGTTAATTACGCGTGCCGTCTATTATGAGTTGGTCGCCTTGGGTCACGAAAAAGAAAAATCCTTAGGGGTCTGGAGTTCCGGCAGCTTTTTTTTGCTTGGCACCTTAGGGGATAAAGAGGCCGGACCATGACCCCTGAACAGATCATCGAACGGCTGCGCCAGCATCCCGACGGTCAACGGCGTGGCGACCATGACCTGAACCCGGACATGGAGAAAAGCCAAGACCTGACCCCGGCTGCCGTGCTGGTCGGATTGGTCGATCGTCCCAGTGGGCTCCAGATCCTATTCACCCAACGCACCGACCATCTTCAACACCATCCGGGACAGATCAGCTTTCCGGGCGGCCACATGGATCCTGGCGACAATACACCGGAAGACACAGCGCTGCGAGAGACCGAGGAAGAAGTCGGGCTCAATCGCCGTCACTTGAAAACCATCGGCCGCCTCAACGAGTACGTCACCCGGACCGGGTTTTCCATCATTCCCGTTGTCGCCCTGGTGACGCCACCCTTTGAAGTCACCCCAGACCCGTACGAGGTTGATGAGGTATTCGAAGTGCCGTTGGAATTTTTTCTCGACCCGGCCAACCACCAACGCCACCGCCGCGAATTCAAGGAAAACACGCGGGAGTTTCATGCCATGCCCTATGGGGATTATTATATATGGGGTGCCACCGCCGGCATGTTGTTCAACCTTTACGAAGTTTTGCGAAAATAGATGACCCGAATTTTTTTCACCTATGTACTGCCGCTGGTCCTGCCGACGGCGATTTATATGATCTGGGTCTGGCGGGCACGGCGAAACCACGACCACGATGGCGATGACGCCCTGCCGGAATTGCGTAAGGGGCCGTTGTTCTGGAGCCTGGTTGCCGGTTTCGTTTTGATGACGGCGGGGCTGGTCAGCATTGCCCTCACCTCCGGTGACCCGCCGGACAGCGGCGTTTACCAATCACCGCGCCTGGAAGACGGCAAGATCGTGCCACCCAGCTACAAGAAAAACTGAACACGGCACTGATACCAAGGATCGTTGATATTCGTCATGGTCTCCTTGAACGCCACCTATGGTCCGACCGGCAAGCTTTCACCGCAGCCGTGGCTGCGTGCACCGGAAACCCTTGCCGTCCTCGACGCGCTGACGGCAAAAGGCACCGAGGTTCGTTTCGTCGGTGGCTGCGTGCGCGACGCGCTGGTCAACCGCTCTCCGCAGGATGCCTTGTCAGGTGCGGTCAGTGGCGACGTTGATCTCGCCACCCCGGACCCGCCGGAAACCGTCGTCCAGTTATTACAGGACGCCGGCATCAAAGCCATCCCCACCGGCATCGAGCACGGCACCATCACCGCCTTAATCGGCGATAAAAAGTTCGAGGTCACGACACTCCGCCACGACGTCGAAACCGACGGTCGGCGGGCAACGGTGGCCTTTACCGACGATTGGATCGCCGACGCCGGCCGCCGGGATTTGACCATCAACGCCCTGTCGGCGACACCGGACGGCGATGTCTATGATCACTATGAAGGGATCAGCGACCTGGCCCATGGACGCATCCGCTTTGTCGGCATTGCCGGCGAGCGGATCACCGAAGACGTGTTACGGCTGTTGCGTTTTTTCCGCTTTTACGGCCTGTTCGGACGGCCGCCGCCGGATCCGGACGCGCTGGCCGCATGTCGCATTCACGCCGACAAGCTGCCTGGGCTTTCCGGGGAACGGGTGAGGGACGAATTATTCAAAATCATGCTGGTGTCCGACCCCGCCGAACTGGCGGTGATGATGCGTGGTCTCGGCGTTTTCGATCACATCCTGATGGAAGCCGGCGACGTCGGGCGTCTGAGGATGACCGCCTGGCTGGAATCCCGCGCCATCAAGATAGCTACCGTGGCGCCTAATTCGCTCCGGCGGCTGGCGGCATTGATCGACACCGACGCCGAGGGCGCCGAGGCCGTTGCAACACGGCTCAGACTTTCCAACCGGCAGACGCTTCGCCTCGTCACCCTGGTGGCGCCGCCGGTTGAAATCACCCCGGATATTGGCGGTCCGGCCATTCACCGGGCGCTGCACCGGCTCGGTACTGAGGTCGTTCGCGATTTGACCCTGCTGGCGTGGGCCAGGGAACTGGCGATCACACCGCGGCTGCCGACCGGGCGCACGCAAGCGTGGATCAGCCTGTTGGAGGATTGCGACGACTGGCAAGAAGCAGTGTTTCCGCTGACCGGCGAGGACGTAATGGGGATGGGGGTCACCGAAGGGCCGCGCATCGGCGCATTGATGGCCGACGTCGAGGACTGGTGGGAAGGCGGCGATTTTACCGCCGACCGAAACGCCTGCCTGGATAAGCTGCAATCGCTGTTGGCCGGGAAGTAGGCCGGCGAGTGAAGCCTTATTATTTGGGCTGTGCCACGTAGCGCAAATAGGGTTTATCGGCGCGCCAGCCGTCGGGGTATTTCTCCTATATTACCCCCTTGCATCCCCTCAAGTCCGACCTTCTTCAGCGCCTTTTTCTGGCGTTTCGCCATCGCTTGCGCGTCGAAGCCGGCGATCAGTTCGTGGAACAGGCGGTGCCAATTGACCTCGGCATTGATGCGCATGAAAACGCTGCCCAGACCGATGGCGGCGCGGTCGACAAGCACGAATTCCTTCGGCGGCGCGACACCACCTAAGCGGTGCAGTTCGCGGTGCACCTCGGCGGCGACGCCGGCACCGTAATAGGCGTTGTCGGTATCCTGGATGCGGCGCACCTTGTCTTCCAGCAGCGGCGTATAGAGGTATCGGGCCCATTTGTTGAGGGCTTCGAGCATGTCGCGGCCGGGCGTCTCGAAACCCCAGGATTCGTAAGCGTGCACCGCGAGGGCGGTGTCGTCATCGCGGAGCGCATGGTAGAGGTCGATGACGCCGCCGATGAAATGCGGCTTGAACACCCGGATGCAGCCGAAATCGAGGAGGTTGAGCGCGCCGTCTTCGCGCACCGTGTAATTGCCCGGATGGGGGTCGCCGTGGATGACGCCGTAACGGTAAAAGGGCGTGTACCAGGCCCGGAACATGTTGAGCGCGACTTGGTTGCGGTTTTCCGGGTGTTCGTCGACGTAGTTCAACAACCGCTGCCCGTCCAGCCAGGTCATCGTCAACAGCCGCCCGGTCGACAAGTCCGCCACCGGCTCGGGAACGTGGATGGCATCTTCCCCCGCCAGCATCAGCCGGTAGAGGTTAATGTTCAGGGCTTCGCGCACATAATCCAGTTCCTCGTGCAGGCGTTCGTTCAGCTCGTCGTGAATCCCGTCCGGGTTGATGGCTTGGTCATAACGCCGGTAAATGGCGAAGATCAACTTCAACTGACGCAAGTCTGCCTCGACGGTGGATCCCATATCCGGGTATTGGAGCTTGCAGGCCAAGACCCGGCCCTGATGGTCACGGGCCTTGTGGACCTGGCCCAGCGAGGCGGCATAAGCGGCCTGGTGCTCGAAATCCTGGAACCGGTTCATCCAATCCGGCCCCAGTTCGGTGGCCATGCGGCGCTTGACGAAGGCCCAGCCCATGGACGGTGCATCGGCCTGCAGGTGGACCAACTCGCCGGCATATTCCGGCGGCAGCACGTCCGGCACGGTCGCCAGAATCTGCGCCAACTTCATCACCGGCCCCTTGAGCCCGCCTAAGGCCGTGCGCAATTCGGCGGCGTGCGCATCCCGGTCCAGGGTAAGGCCCAAATAACGGCTGCCGGCGACGCGGGTGGCCAACCGCCCGGCGGCGGCGCCGACCCGGGCGTACCGCTGGACCCGGCCGCTCAGGGAACTTTCTTCGGCCATTTCAGGCGGCCCGGGCCCCGGTTTCTCCTGCGCCCCGGCAGGTCGTTTCCAACTGTTCGGCGAAGCGCAGGCCCTTGTCCAGGGCGGCCATGGTCTTGGCCATGTCGTCGCTGTCGTCGCCCAGCCACACCCTGAAGGCGTTGGCGTAGATCAGACCCAGCCCCTTGATGCGGGCGGGGCCCAGCAGGCTCCGGGTTTTGATGCCGGCGCCGTCCAGCATCCGCGCCATCGAACACCACATACTTGGCCCCGTTACCAGTACCGCCGCCGGGTCGCACCAAGCCTCCCGGGCGATGGCGGCGACGGCGGGCTTCAACGGGTTAAGGGCGTCGAAGCGGCGCATCAGCAGGTCGAACAGGCGGTCGCGGTGCGATGAGCCCTCGTCGGCGCCGTCCTTCAGGGCCTGGTCGTCGATGCGCCGGATCAGGCCTTGCAGGATCGCCGCCTTGTGGGGGAATTGGGCGCGGACGTCTGCGACATCGAGCCCGGTTTCCTCGGCAATGGCGGCGAGCGTCAACCGCCGCCAGCCCAGCGAGACAGACAGCTCAAGGGCGGCATCGATGATGCGGTCGGCCGGATCGGCCTTTTTTTTCCGCCGCGGGCGCTTTTTGCCGGTGCCGGTGGGGCGGGGCTTGTCTTTTTTGCTGGCGGCCATGGTATTCCAACTTTGGTCACAAGGGGGTTAAAACCCTTGCGGATTATAGCAAAATAGGGCGGGTCCAGATACCGGCAAAGGCGGAAGCCGGCAATATCGCCGTTTAGGTGCATCTCCGGCGTTCCGGGACCGAACTTACCTTCGCCCGTGTAACTTTTTAATAGGCGGTGAACGCGGTCTGCTGTCAGAATAGGCGTGACGGTTTTTTTTGAGGAAATGGCGGATGAAAACGGTGCTGTTGGTCGACGATGACCCGATGATCCTGAGCTTCCTTAAGGCCCACTTCGAAAGCCGCGATTTCCAGGTGAGCCTGGCTGGTCGGCCCCCATTGAGTGGTCCAACATGAATGTTAGTGCATGACCGGTTCCTGGTCCATCGGGATGATGGTTTCCGGAGCCGGTGGGCGGTAGCCCAATGCACTGTGGGGCCTCTTCGTGT
>PVBE010835677.1_pt1 | contig 17566 bp, 12 predicted proteins | sample 1631181 | NCBI WGS metagenome assembly PVBE01 (sample SAMN08397723, study PRJNA350692) | Marine metagenome, whole genome shotgun sequencing project. | isolation source: water | place: Pacific Ocean | collected 2012-04 | reverse complement strand
CGTTTAACTCGTTCTGTATCCGTTTGCCTACCGATCAGATCGATGACTTATTCAGAAGTTCCCTAAGTGTTGACCGTATGTTGAAACTGTCACGCCGGTATTACGGTCCAGCGTTGTGCTTCTTTATCTATACAATTAGTTCGGTTTCGACGACGACGGTTGCGGCGTCAGATCCGGAAGATTTGAATTTCGAACTCGTCGAAGTTGCGGACGGCATATTCGTTCATACCGGGCGCCAAGTCGACCTCGATCACGGGGACCGCGGCGATAGCGCCAATATCGGATTCATCGTCGGCGAAAAGTGTGTTGCCGTCATCGATACCGGCGGCGCGCTACAGACGGGCCGCGCTCTACGTGCCGCCATCGCAACACAAACACCGCTTCCTGTCTGTTTCGTCATCAATACACACGTACATTTCGACCACGTGCTCGGAAACGCCGCCTTTGTCGAGGACGGGGTGGAATTCGTCGGCCATCGAAACCTGGCAGCCGCGATGGCCGGTAATCGTGAATTCTTTGCCAAACAGTTTAGTGAAGAACTTGAGGGACGGACTCCGGATTCGGTCGTCGGGCCGACGCTAACGGTTGCGGAGAATCTGGCACTGGATCTCGGCGGGCGTACATTGTTGCTCGAAGCGCAAGCTACGGCGCATACAAACGCGGATCTATCGGTACTCGATGAGAAGACCGCGACGCTGTGGACCGGAGACCTCGTGTTCATGGGACGTCTCCCGATCCTCGATGGCAGCCTGAGGGGTTGGTTGGCGTGGCTCGACAAAAACCAACATAAGGAATTCGCCCGCATCGTGCCCGGGCACGGCCGTGCGAGCGCGAATTGGCCCGGTGGCGCCGGGCCGCAGCGGGAATATCTCGAAGCGCTATTGGCGGACGGCCGTAAGGCGGTGGCCGGTGGTATGTTTTTGGAGGACGCGATCGAGTCGATGAGTCGCGACGCGGCGGCCCCGTGGCTTCTAAACGGGCGTCACCCGCGCAACGTGAGCAGGGCCTATCGCGAACTCGAGTGGGAATAGCCGGTTCGCGAAAACCCGCACGGAAAGTTCGACGGGGGTAAACAGCCCGGTACGTACCCTTTTCGCGGCGTGACGTACGCCGACTCGTCCCTGGGATTCCGAGACGATCTTCTTCTCTCGCATAGACGCGAAGCACACAAAGAGAGAAGCGGCTACGCTTGGGAAACGAGATCGAAAAGCGAAATGCCGATGCTCCTGAAGAGGCAAAGCATTAGCCAAAGCGAATAGCCTCAAGATCGATTCTAGATAACTGTTGCGAAATATCGATCACTATCGTCATGCCGGCCCCGGATCGAGTCCGGGGTGACGGTAGACGGACTTACGAACATCGTGGAGCGCATTTCGGATCAATTATCTAGTATTCCAGCCCCTGGCTGTCACAAAGGAAACGCATCAACGGCTGCGCCGCGGCATACCGCTCGAGCGCGTAATCGACGATGTCCGGGCTTAGAATCAAACCGTGGTCGAAGTTGGCGATCCCGATAAAGTCTTTGCGTTTTAGATCGTCGACGTACGGGTGGTCGGGCGGAAATCCTCGCGGTGGGCGCTTCAACGTTTCCCCTCGTAGCTCGAAGTTTTTCGCAAATTTTCGGCTGCGAAGGATCTTTTGCCATTCCTCCGGTTTTTCGATCATCCGCTCGCGGATCCGCTGTAGCGCCGGGCCGTCCGGACGCCACATGCCCCCGCCCAGAAAACACTCATCAACGCCGATATGGAAATAGTAACCGGGCGCATGGGCGTCGCGTGCCCGGGTATGCCTGAAATGGATGCCGATATTGGTTTTATACGGACGTTTGTCGCGGGCAAACCGAACGTCGCGGTAGATCCTGAAAAGCGAACCGCCGACGCGTTTGGGGATGCATGTAATGTGTTCGGAGAGTTTCGGCATGCGTTCACCCACGGCCGATATAAAATCGAGCGACGGCGCCACGACGAATTCTTCATAACGCGGCTTGTTTTCCGTGAACCACTCTCGATTATTGTTTAACGCCAGGTCGAACAGAAAGTCGAGCATTCCGGTCGGGAATCCCTTAAAGGACGCGTTTCGTCCAGACGATTTGGATTTGCTTGCCACGAACGTATCTCTCCTCAGGTCTTTCCGTAGCCATAAAGACGCACCCGGTTTTCGAAAGATTTCAATTGCCGTTGGCCGTCATCGGTGTTGATCTTCAGTTCCCGCGTCAGGATTTCCAGCACCGCCGGCGCGGCTGCCAGTGCGGCTCTTGCATTGAGAAAAAGCGCGCGAGTTCGGCGGGCGAGCACATCCTCGATCGTTCGCGCCATCTCCGCGCGCACGGCCCATACGCAATGCGCCCTAGTGTAGGGCAAATCGGCGGTAAGCGGCTCGCCCAATTCGGGCGCGTCGCTCACGAGTCGCTCCAATTGAGACGCGTGTTTCCCATACTCCTTGAATCGACCAGGGGCGGTCTCTGGCGCCGGTGCCGAGAGCATTCGCAAGTTGGCAGATCGCGAGACCGCGGCCGGCAAATTGTGGATGGAAGCCGCGGCATCAACGCATTGCTCCGCCATGAGTCGATACGTTGTCCACTTCCCACCCGATATGCTCACGAGGCCCGAAGGCAAGACATCGATTCGATGCTCTCTCGATACTTTCGAACTATCCGATTCGGATGGTGCCCGCACTAGCGGGCGGATCCCGGCGAAAGCAGACAAGATATCGTCGAGTTTCGGCTCCCGGGACAGGTAGTTGCCGGCTACCGCCAGGATCATTTCGATTTCCTCTTTGTACGGCGTCGGATCCTCGATTGCTTCCGGTACAGGTGTATCAGTCGTACCGATGAGAACGTGGCCAAGCCAAGGAATCGCGAACATGATCCGACCGTCCGGCGTGCGCGGCATCAACAATGCGTCACTCCCGGGTAAGAATTCCTTCTTTATGACAATGTGGGCGCCTTGGCTGGGTAAGATGGTATTTCGGTGCGACCGCTGATCCAGCTTCAGCAACTCATCGCTCGACGCGCCGGTAGCATTGACGATCGCTTTGCCGGCCACTTCGTGGGTTTGCCCCGATTCCAGATCGCGGAATGCAACGGCGTTCAGCCGGCCATTGCGATCTTTGCTGAGTCCGACGACCGCGGCGTAGTTCAGTACTGAGGCACCCATCGCGGTTGCCGTTTCAAGGACATTGACGAGCAGCCGCGTGTCGTCGAACTGTGCATCGAAATAGCGCATTGCGCCCGAAAACCTGTCGTGCTGAACACCGTCTACGGATTCTGCGAATTTGTCTCGTGAGAGCCACCCGCAGGGCTCTATACGCCGTTTCCCGGAGAGCAGATCATAAAGCTTGAGGCCCGCGAAATACTTTGCTCGTTCGTAGGCGTTTTCGATCGGAACGACGAATGCTTGGGGCGCGACCAAGTGAGGTGCGTTCTGCAGCAGATAGGCACGTTCGCGCAACGCTTCGCGGACGAGTCCGATCCGCCCCTGGGCGAGGTAGCGCACACCGCCGTGAATTATCTTGGTACTGCGGCTCGACGTACCCTGGCCAAAATCACCGCGCTCAAGGAGAAGCGCCGTGAGCCCGCGGCTGGCTGCCTCTAGTGCGATTCCCGCACCCGTTGCTCCGCCACCGATGACGACCATAGCGAACGGTTGCCGAGCTTCTTCGACGCTGGCCAGCGACGCGTTCCGGTCCATGTCTATCCGCTACCGCCTGCCCACCGTCGGGAACGGTCCACCGCCGCGCGCCAAAGCTTGCGTTGTCGCCGCAGATCGCTGTCGGCCGCAGGTGAAAAGTGTTGCGCTTCGTACCAGAGCGACCGTAGTTCCTCGCGATCTTTCCAGATCCCTACAGCGAGGCCGGCGAGGCTTGCGGCGCCGAGCGCCGTACTTTCGCTATTACCCGCTTTGACCAGCGGGATCTGCAACAGGTCCGACTGCAGCTGCATCAACAGGTCATTCGCGCTCGCACCGCCATCGACTTGCAGTCTGGTTAGGGTTATGCCGGTGTCGGCCTGCATGGCATCGAGGACGTCTGTAACCTGAAATGCGATCCCCTCGAGGGCTGCGCGTGCGATGTGTGCTTTGTTCGTGCCTCGCGTTAGTCCAAGGATCGTTCCGCGTGCATCCGCGTCCCAATAAGGCGCCCCCAAACCGGAAAAGGCCGGGACAAAAACAACCCCATCGCTGCTTTTAACGCTGGCAGCCAAGGTTTCAATTTCCTCCGCTCGGTCGATCATCTGCAGACCGTCACGCAACCATTGGACGACGGCACCGCCGATGAAGACGCCGCCCTCCAATGCGTATTCGGTTTCGCCGTCGATTGTCCAGGCTACGGTCGTCAGTAGACGGTTTTGCGAAGATACCGGCTCGCGCCCCGAATTAAGCAGGATAAAGCAGCCGGTACCGTAGGTGCATTTTGCGTCGCCTGGGGAAAAACAAGTCTGTCCAAACAGTGCCGCCTGTTGGTCTCCGGCGATGCCGGCTATCGGGACGCCGTCTAATTCGGCGATCGTGCACCGCGCTAGCGATCCGCTGGACGGAGTCACCTGCGGTAATATCGCGCGCGGGATCTCCCACAGATCCAGCATCGACTCGTCCCACTGGTGTGTGTGGAGGTTGAACAAAGCGGTTCGTGATGCATTGGTGGCATCAGTGATATGGCTGCGCCCCTCGGTCAGATTCCAGATGAGCCATGTGTCGATCGTACCGAACGCGAGATGTCCGGCTGCCCCGGCGTCTTGGGCCCCTTCACAGTGGTCTAGGATCCAGCGTATTTTGCTCGCGGAGAAATAGGGGTCGAGGAACAGACCGGTGGATTGATGGATGGCCGGCTCGTGTCCGCCTTCACGTTTGGCATCGCAGTATCCCGCTGTGCGACGGTCCTGCCATACGATAGCGTTATAGATCGGCCGCCCGGTTCGACGATCCCAAATTACTGTAGTTTCGCGTTGATTGGTGATGCCGATCGCCGTGATTTCCGACCGGTCGATATCTGCGCTCGACATGGCTTCTAGCGCGACTTCGCGTTGGCTGCGCCAGATTTCCAAGGGGTCGTGCTCTACCCACCCGGGGCGCGGAAAGAACTGCTGAAAGGGCCGTTGCGCGGAACCTGCAACGTTCTGGTGGTCATCAAAAACGATCGCTCGTGAACTCGTCGTACCTTGGTCGAGCGCGAGGATGAAAGCCACATCGATATCCGCTTACTATTCGTTCCCCGGAATCATAAGTGAGTTATCGAGAAACGCAATTACCCGCTCCGGGAAGTCTGTGAAGACCCCGTCTACCGAGGATTCGACACACCGCCTGATGTCCTCGATCTCGTTAACGGTATAGACGAGGACTTTGAGACCTTGACCGTGGGCTTCTTGGACTAAAGAGATCGACAGCTGCCTTAAGGAAATATTGAGCGAAAACGCATCGATAGCTGCTCCGCGTCGAGCCGATTCCGGCGTTGTCTCTTCGCTCAAGGCCCCGAGCAGGCAGCCCGCGGGAGCGGAAGTCGCCAATTCGGCCATTATCTCGGGCAGAAATGAAGAAAACATGAGCCGGTTCCGCCAGTTCGGCTGCCGCCGCAGATAAGCGGTGGTGAATTCGACCAGCTGCTGGGCCGTATCGGGCTGTTTGATTTCGATATTAAGCCCCACACGGGCGTTGACCAAGCCCATGACCTCCTCGAGCAAGGGGATCTTTTCTCCTTTTCCTGCGTCCAATTCGCGCAGCGTTGTCAGCGGATACTCGTAGACTGAGCCGTGGCCGTTCGTCGTGCGGTCGAGCGTATCGTCGTGTAGAACGATGATCGCTCCGTCCGCTATCCGGATATCGATCTCGACCCAATCGACACCACAGTCGATTGCCCGCCCGATTGCGAGCAACGTGTTCTCCGGCCATGTTCCCCCGCCACCGCGATGAGCGATGACCCACATTTTAGCGCTCATTGCTTTTTTGTCGGGGCGATCCGATGTCGTCAGCCGGATTGCGCCCCAGGGTTGCGGTCAGTGAACGGCTGAAAAATGACACGGCCTATCGTTCAGCTCGCCGCCGCGAGCGCCAATTCGCGGGCGGCGGAAAAATCGGCTTTACCGCTCGCGAGCATCGGGATCTGCGGGACGACTTCAACTCGAGCCGGTGTCATCATCGGACTGATCCCGTAGTCGAGGATCCTCTTTTGGATCGCATCGGGATCATTCGACTCCAATCCGGTAGGGCTGATCAGAAGGACGATACTTTCGCCTTTTTTAGCGTCAGGGACCGACACGGCAACACACTCGATTTCCGCGGGCTGCAATGCCGCGCGCACCGAGTCCTCGACCGCCGTCAAGCTCACCATTTCGCCGCCGATCTTGGCGAACCGTGAATAGCGATCGACGATCGTCAAAAACCCGTCTTCGTCGATGTGTCCCTTATCGCCGGTTTTGTACCACCGCATATCGTCAAGCGTCACGATCGCGTGCGTTGTTCTGTCTTCGTCATTCAGGTACCCCTGCATGACCTGGTTACCGCCGATCAAAATGAGACCGTCTTCGTTCCGAGGCAGTGATTTCAGCGTCTCGGGATCGACGATCCGAAAACTCGTGCCCGGTAGCGGCATCCCGACCGTACCGTTTCTCGCACCGCATTGAACTTTCCAGTTCCATACGTCGAGTTCGTCCGGAATATTTACACTCGCCACCGGAGTTGTTTCCGTCGCTCCGTAGCCTTCGAGAATACTTTTATTGAACTTCAATTTGAAGGCATCCCGGACATCAGCGGAAAGTCTTTCCGCGCCGGCTATGACTATCCGCAAGGACTCGAACATCAATGGCAGGACGCGGGAATTCTTCGTGTAGAGGCGAAAGAACGTCGATGTCCCGAATAAGATCGTCGCCCGTGATTTCGCGACCGCTTTGCCGATATTGACACCGTCGGTGGGATCAGGGTGGGTGACCATCGGGATCCCTTCGACCAGCGGCATCAAGGTCGTCACGGTCAACCCGAACGCATGGAACAGCGGTAGGGTTGCCATGACCACGTCGTTCGATTCGGTGTTCAGGACATCTGAAATCTGGCGTATGTTCGACATGATGTTCTTGTGCGACAGCACAACGCCTTTAGGGGTGCCTTCGCTGCCGCTCGAAAACAAAATGGCTGCCGGTGCATCGATCGCTGTCCGCTGATGGAACAAACGCAGTAGAACGCTGTGAGGCAGCACGGTAATGAGCATCATTATGAGAAATTTTGCCGTGTTGGACGGAGCGGCCATTACCTCTTCGAGATAGATGAAAGAAACCACCGACGCTAAGGCTTCGAGGGAAATTCCGCGCGTCTCCAATCGTTCCAAGAATTTTCTCGATGTGATGACGTATTTGATTTCGGCATTGTCGACGGAACTCCTTAGATTGTCGGGACTGGCCGTATAGTTAAGGTTCACTACGGTTCTGCCGCAATTCAAGACCGCCAAATTTGCTATTGCTCCGGCGCTCGATGGCGGTAGCAATACCCCGATGTTCCGATCACGACATTCTTTCCTGATAGCGGTCGATACGAAGAGTACGCCCGCGGCGACGCGTCTATGCGAAAGCGCGGTTCCGCTACTGTCCGTTATCGCGATATTTGAACCAAGGCGTTTTGCCGTCGCGAACCATGCGGCGGCTACATTCGGTAGTGACTCCGTATACTGATTCCAAGCCGAAATCGATAATTCGAACACCTTTTGTTTGAGCACGTCCGCTTTCGTTTGCATGGACAACGGTTCGCCGAACGCGACTACGATTTCACGTTTCCGACTGCTTCTTCGATGCGCTCGGAAACCAGCGTTCGAGTGCGAGAAACTGCTGCCCCACAGCCCGCGGAGATAAAGCGGAACGATCACGCCCTGAGCGTTCGCGGCCGCTTTTTCATACCCATGTTTGAATTCGCACAGCTGGCCATTGCGGCTGATCGTGCCTTCCGGGAAAAGGCAAACGACTTCGCCTTGGTTCAGCAGTTCCGCTACCCGTTCCAACGCCTTTTGATATTGGCCGGCGGAGATCGGTATGCAGCCGAAGAAATCCAGAAACCACTTCAGATACCAACGCTCGTAGATACTTCTTTCCATGATGAAACGAACCGGCCGCGGACTGGACATCTGTACGACCGCCCAATCGATCCAACTGATGTGATTGCCCAATAGCAGGACGCCACCCGTTTCGGGAAAATTTTCGAACCCTACTATCTGTAGCCGATATTTGCTGGCAAGAATCTGATTAACGATGAATCTCACGAGCGACTGCGGCACTTTATAGAGCGTGTAAGCGGCACCGATGACCGCAGCGACCGCCAGGACAGCGAAGATAAAACGGCTATCGGCCCCAGCTTTCGCGAGGGCTACCGTCATTGTGAGGAAAATGAGCATTGTGGTGTTTTGAACGAGGTTGTTGCCGGCCAGTACGCGACCGCGTTCACTTTCTTTTGCGTGGTATTGGATCAAAGCATTGAGCGGGACGATGAAAAGACCACCGAGAAACCCCAAAGCCAGGAAATTCAAGCCCAGCGAGACGGGGCCTGGCAAGGCCGGTAATACGATAATGGTGGCGGCAACGCCGACGGCCCCGACGGGAATCAGGCCCGTTTCGATATGATTCTTCGATACTTTGCACGCCATCGATGAGCCGGCCAAAATTCCAAAACCGGAGCAAGCCATAAGTCCCTGAATGACCACGGTGTTGGTAATACCCATTTCACTTTTAGTGAAAGCCGGAAAACCGGCAAGGACGACTTGAGCGATCGCCCAGAAAACCGAAAGCCCTACGATCGACAGCCAGATAATTTCGTGGCGCCATATCAACTTCAGATTGCCCCGTAGGTACAGGCCGCGGAGGTAGGATCCCCATTCGAACCGGAGACCGTCGGCGACAGGTTTTGAAATCGGCAGACGATACGCCAGCACCAATTCCAGGATCGATCCTGCCACGAGAAACCACCCGATAGGCGCGATTTTCGCGAGGATCGAAGGCTCATCCATTTTCGTGAAGTCTTCCAGCCGGTATTCGAATAGGATGGAAAAGACGAAGGTTCCTAGCAAAATGGCGACCGTGGTTCCGACCTGAACCACGCCGTTGGCTTCAGCGAGTTTCTTAGTTCCGGCGAGATCCTTGATATACCCGTATTTGGCAGGCGAATAGATGGCGCTTTGCATCGCCAGGATGAATGTCATTGCGAACGCGACATGGAAATCTCCCTGGTAGTAGCTGTAGGTAATCAGGAGCGTTAGAGCCACCGCAAGCCAAGCGCTAAGGCGCATTACCGTGGTTTTTGCGAAGCGGTCCGATACGAAGCCGGCCGGTGAAAATAATAGGACGAAGGGTAAAAGGATCAGGCCGTTAATAATGCCCGTTAATATGATTAGCGTGTCTCCGTCGTAGGCCTTGAAAACGGTATTTTGGACGATGATCTTATGTCCGAGGTCGACAAAAGCATTGAGAAAAACCATGCCGATGAACGGCAAAAAACCACGAATCTTCAGGACATCCAGCATATTCTTTTCCAACCTACTCGAAATTCACGTGCCGACATTTGTAACCGAAGGAGTAATCTTTGCAACGATGGGCGCGAAGGCGGCTCGAGAAGTGCTGTGTCGTATCGTATTACAATACCTTCTCGAGTAGAAATGAAACCGAACGCGCCGGCGGAGAATCTGCCGCGTGCGGCGGGCGGCCATCGAGTGAGAGTAAAGCTTAGGCACGGGGCGATCTATGGGACAGACAGCCGTATTAGTTGAAACGTTGAAGCAGACATTGAAATCGCACGGCAAAACCTACCGCGATGTAGCGGCGGCGTTGGCCCTCTCCGAGGCGAGCGTGAAGCGCCTGTTCGCTAGTAACGGTCTGTCTTTGCAGAGGCTCGACGACATCTGCCAAATGATGGGTATGGAAATAAGTGATTTAGTCCAGGTGATGAGCGGAAGAGCCGCTAAGACGATGGAATTAAGCGAGACCCAAGAGCAGCAGGTCGCAGATGATCCGCTATTGCTTCTGGTCGCGGTTTCCGTGCTGAACAAGTTCACGTTCGAGGATATCTTGGCGAAGTACGCGATATCAGATACCGAACTGATCCAGAAACTGGCGCACTTGGATCGGTTGAAGATTATAGAGTTGTTGCCGAAGAATCGAATTAAGCTGCTGATCTCGCCGAACTTTAGATGGCGTGAGAACGGCCCGATTCAACGTTTCTTTCAGGACGAAGTAGGACAGGAATTCTTCGCGTCGCGCTTCGACCAACGAACCGAAAGCTTGGTCTCGGTAAGCGGCTTATTGTCGTTGACATCGAATGAGCTTTTTCAACGAAAAATGGCGCGCTTGGCCGAAGAATTCGCGGATTTGCAGCGCGACGACGAACGTTTACCGCTGAGCGAACGCCACGGGACAACGATGGTTCTGGCGATCCGGCAATGGGAATATGGACTATTTGAACGACTCAAACGGGTGGATTAGTCGGCGACCGGGCGTTTTTTGCTTTGCCGCCTTGGTCGGCACTCTCGACCTGATAGTCAAAATACCGGCGTATCGTCATCGTCTTGCCCGGAGAAATCTCCAAAATTGGACCCGGGCGGCGTGTTAGTGCAGCACATCGTCAAAATACCGGCGCAATTTTCGTTCTCAAACGGGCTTGTCGCCGAATCTGTCTCATCAGCGACGTCTCCCGGCTTTTGTGCGTCGATGAACTACCCTATTTGGGCGATTTTTTCCCCGATCCCGGTACCTATGATGTTCGTCCTAGGGGAGCGAGGCCATACGTTACTCGGCAAAGCTATAGACATAGTCATTGGCGAGTACCATGTTCACAATTCCTTTCGTACTACCCTGCGGAAGGTCTTGGTGGTTCGGTCTGATTTTAGTGCGTTCGGGACGGTCTGGAGTCCCTCTATTCCTTCCGACGCATCCCCTGATACTGCCTGACCTTAGCGCCCGGATTTCCGGGCGCAATTTTTCCCCCGCAAGAGCCTATCCCCGATATTCGTTTCTGGCGGTGATCTCGCCTTGCCACCGTCGTGGATGGGACTCCGGGCGGGGCGCTGCGCTCGAAATGAGGTTAGCCGCGCATTGCCTTTTTCGGCGTAGCATCGGTTATGCTCAAGCTGTCCACGGACGGCGACGATAATGCTCGGCTCCTATGTGCCAGCCCGGAAACTATTTCTCATGTTGAACAATCCAGCTATCCGGATAGAGCGCGGTGCCGAGCAATGACCTGGATATTCGGCTACGGATCCATTATCTGGCGCCCTTCGTTCCCCTTCTTCGAAGCGCGCCGGGCGTTGCTTCGCGGATGGCGGCGCCGTTTTTGGCAGGGGTCGCCGGATCACCGCGGCACGCCCGCCAATCCCGGCCGAGTGGTTACACTGGTTGAAGACTCGGCCGCACATTGTTGGGGGGTCGCTTTCGATGTTCGTGGGCCGGACTCGCGACGAATCCTCGAAGAACTCGACGCGAGGGAGAGCGGCGGTTACGTCCGCCTATCGGTGGAAATCGAATTCACGGGCGAAATCTCGGCACCGGCGACGACTTATTTTGCCCCGATCGAAAACGGTAACTTCCTGGGTCCGGCATCGATCACTGAGATTGCAGCCCAGATCCGCGATTCTGAAGGCCGAAGCGGTCATAATGTTGAATATGTGTTGAAGCTAGCGGACGCGTTAGGTGAATATGACATTCACGATGAGGAAGTTCATGCGTTGGACCGCTGCCTGCGCAGGTCCGGCGGCTCAGAATAGAACGAAACAAAGGCTCCTTAGGAGACGAATAACGATCCTCAGACTTGGTCGGAGTACTGTGGAATCCGAAGGTCGAGAACTGCGTTAAATGAGTCAGGCGCCTTTTTTCACCGGAGGTGTTAGAGCTTGAAAAAGCGTTTGATCGGAACAGCGGTAGCCGCGCTCCTACTTATCGCTGGACTATCCGTCTACGTGGCTTTGCTGGACGTCAATCAATACAAAGATCAGCTCACCGAGTTGGTGGAAGCCTCTACCGGACGTGCCTTGTCGATAAGCGGCGACATACGGCTAAAACTCTCGCTCGTTCCAACCGTCGCCGTCGATGGCGTGACATTCGGCAATGCGGCTTGGGCCGCGCACGAAAATATGATTACGGTCGAAAGATTCGAGGCTCGACTTGCGCTTTTACCGCTGTTGCGCGCCGAACTGGCGTTCAAGCGACTCATTGTCGTCGGCGCTCGGATATCGATTGAGTCGGATCGCAAGGGGCGCGGCAATTGGGTTTTGGACTTGGAAGATCCAGGCCGGGAGTCGGGTCCGCCGTCTTCGTTACCGCGATTCGATCTCGACGAATTGGAAATCCGTCATACGGTGCTCGAATACCGTCCATATGGAGGCACCGTCTCGACGGTCACGATCAACGATTTGGTTTTGCGAACCGAGGGCTTCGGCCAGCCGCTAAAGCTTGAAGTGGACGCCGCCTATGAAGAAACACCTATCGAGCTACGAGGCCGAATTTCGCCAATCAGGCGTCTGTTCGGCAATGAGCCTTATGCCCTCGATTTGACCGGAACCGTAAAGGATATTGAGTTTTCGATCGAGGGGGATGTACAGGAGCCGCTAGACGGTCGCGGGATGAGGTTGAAAGTGGCCGTCGTTGCGCCTGATCTCGCGGCGCTGGTGGCACCGCTCGGCTTTGAGTTACCGCAACGCGGCCCAGTCGGCTTAAACGCCGTACTTTCCGACACCAGAAAGACTTACGTGTTGGAAGATGTCGAAATCCGTGTTGCTGAAAGCCGAATCGGCGCGGCGTTTAATCTCGAGCAAACCTCCAGCCGATGGCGGATCAACGGGGATGTCGATGCGGCAACGGTGGTCGCGGCCGATTTTGGTATCGGTAGCGATGGCGGGATAGGCGGCGAGCGGATATTCTCCCTCGAACCGCTGGCTCTCGATTGGTTGGATGTGGTGGAGGGTCGAATCGACCTGACGATCGACAATTTCGTTAGCGACCACGCCCTGATTACCGGTCTCACCACCGCGCTAGTGTTCAATAATCGCGTTCTCGAAATAGGACCGGTCGTCGCTAAAATTGGCGACGGGGCGCTGAACGCTGCGATGGAAATCGATGCCGCCGGGGAAACGCCAGGTCTGAAATTGAATCTGGAAATCGCGACGATGGCGCTCGGTAGTCTGCCCAAGCTGGCAGAAGGCGGGCGGGTGTCGGGCGGGTCCACCGATCTCGCTTTGTCGCTGGTGGGTAACGGTAACTCCGTAGCCGCGATGATGGCGAGCGCGAATGGGCTTTTTTCGATCGATACGAACGCCGCAACCATCCACAACGACGCGGCCGGCGTCGCCGGTAGCGACCTCGTGAAGATGCTGTTTAGTCTGTTGAATCCGATGAGCGCGGCCGATACCAGCACTGCACTGGAATGCGCGGTCATCCGGTTTCCCATTGCCGATGGGGTTGCGCGCAACCCGACCGGTATCGGTGTACAGACGCAAAAACTCACCATCGTCGGCGGCGGAACGCTAGATTTGCGGACGGAGGCCCTTGATATAGGGGCCAAACCGAAGCCGCGCGAAGGCATTGGTATCAATTTGTCATCTCTCGTCGATTTTGTTCGTCTGGGTGGAACGCTTGCCCATCCACGCGTGGCAACGGATGCGAAAGGGGTGACAACGGCCGGGTTGAAAGTTGGGGCCGCCGTCGCGACAGGTGGATTGTCGCTGCTCGCGGAAGGTTTGTTCGATCGAGCGACGGCCGGCGCGGACGTGTGCGCAATAGCCCGCGGCGAAGAGTCTCTCGAGGCATCCGAAGACCAGGGCAAGAAGGATCCATCGACTTTTGAGTCGGCGACAAGCAAAACGAAAAGTGCGCTCGAAGACGCCGGGGCGAAGGTAAAAGGTGTCTTTAAGGGTTTGTTCGGAAAGTAAGAAGGCGTTTTTCGGCGGTGACGGGGCATCCTGTCTGGACGCACCCGAGTACCAAGGCTTGCGTTTGTCGGGCGCTACCGTTGCGCGTCGCGCGCTACGTCTCGGAGAATATCCAAAGCCTTGCCGTACTTTTCTTTGCGCAAAGCCTTACGCGCTCCCGCGAGTTTTCGTCGTGTCGACTTATCGGTTACTTGGGCGGCGCGTTGTGCGATGTCCCGACTGAGTGATTCGGCTTCATCCCGCCGGGCCAAGCGCGCGGTCGCGCTTTGGACTGCCGGGTGATCGGGTCGTATCGCAGCTGCTCGTGAGACATATCGGCGTGCTGTCTCGATGTCGCCGGTTTCGGCGGCGCTTTGGGCGAGTTGTAAGTAATTATTGACGACTCGGTCGATGCCCTCCCGAGCGGCCTCGTTCTGCGGCTCGAGCGACAGAACGGCGTTGTATTTTTCGAACGCATTATTCCCGGGCGGAGTCGTGAGCCTCAAGGCCTCTATGTCGGTGTCGGCCGCTTCCAGCAGGGCCGCGATACGAGCCGCACGCTCGCGTGCCGGATCCGGCGCCGGTACGTCGACAACGGGACGGGTTCGTGGCGGCGTCGTTTCGATGGCGACGGCGGATTCCGACGGCGCTGGTTCGACGTTTTTGCGCGCGACGATTAGCACCGCAATAATCGCGATCACCGCAACTGCCAGCAGTTTTTTGTTGAATCGCTTTTTAGTCGGCGGCTGAACGCGGAAATTACCCGGCGGCGTTCCGACAGCAATTGTCGGCGCTTCGGAACTCTCATTGCCGAGTACTTTCGTTGTCTGCAATGCGCTGTCTGTATTGTCGCCATCGACGCGCTCGGCGGTTTTCTCAGTTTCCACCTGTGTGCTCGCCCTTCCGGCCTCCGAATCCGGAGCCCTCGTGAGCATTTCACGCCAATCCGCGATCGACTGCGGACGTTCGGCGTCACGGAAAGCGAGTGCTTGATCGACCGCTCGTAGAAACTGCGCCGAGTAATTTCCCGTACCAAGTTCGGTCGCGGTGACGAGAGAATCATCGCCGCCCGCTAGGATCCTCTGGCTTCGATCGACCGCCGCCAACGGCGCTTTCCCGCTGATCGCTCTGTATGCCGTCGCTCCCAACGCGTAAATGTCGGTCCATGGCCCCTGCGCGGTCCCGTCGGAATAGTACTGCTCAAACGGGGCGTAACCAGGCGAGACAATTGTCGTCAGGGTTTGTGTTTGTATACCGAGCGCCTGGCGGGCGGCGCCAAAATCGATGAGCACGGCGGATCCGTTCTCGCGAAGGTAGATATTCGCCGGTTTGATGTCGCGGTGGATAAACCCTGCGTCATGGACTTGTTTCAGGCCCTCCAGGATCTCGATCACGATCCGTTTCAAAGGGCCCTCGGCGATGGTTCCCTGGCGCTGGAGAACCGCCGACATGGGTTCGCCTTTTTCATACCGCATGACCAAATACGCGGTGCTGTTTTCTTCGAAGACCGATAGGACGCGCACGATCCCCGGATGGTCGAAGCGCGCGAGGGTTCGGCCCTCGTCGATAAATCTTTCCAGGCCCCAGTCGTAGTCGGCTTCGTGTTCCGGCGTTAAAGCTTTTATCCTGCCGTCCGAATCTCGCGACGCGAATGAGGATGGCAGGTATTCCTTGACGGCGACGTCTTGATCGAGATTGGTATCGCGAGCCAGATAGGTAATACCAAAACCGCCTTGTCCGAGCACGGAGCGTATCTCGTACCACAGCAATTTGGATGCGGGAGCGATGGCGAGGGTGTGTGTTGAACGACTCGATTCCATGCTTTGATCATCGTCGGCCAAAGCGGAATTCGCAAGAATTCCGCGGTATTCACCCCTTATCGTCGCCTAAACTGGGATCTGTACCTCGTTTGGCGTCGGGCAGCGCGCCCCGACGGCGGCCAAACGCCCGGCTGTCGCTCACACTGCGCCCCAACGCGATAAAATACCCTTTGTCCTACGAGCCTGGAATCGCAGATGTTTGACCGCTATATAGGCATCGATTATTCCGGCGCGAAAGCGCCGGTATCGCGCTTGAAAGCCTTGCAGGTGTTTGAAGCGACGCCGGCGGCGAATCCGGTCCGTATCCCGGTTCAAAGCGCGGGCGCTCGGAACTGGTGTCGCAAGGACCTGGCCGAGTGGTGTACCCGAGAACTGATGGGTGACAGCCGGATCATCATCGGCATCGACCACGGTTTTTCATTTCCCTTGTCCTATATGCGACGGCACGGACTCAAGTCCTGGCCGCAATTCCTGGAGCATTTTTATCGCCTGTGGCCGACGGACCGCGACCATATGTACGTCGATTTTGTACGAGAAACCGATCCGCCGAGCGGTCGCGCGGACGAATTACGCCTGTGTGAAAAGTGGACGCCGAGCGCTAAAAGCGTGTTTCAGTTCGACGTGCAAGGAACGGTCGCGAAAGCGACGCACGCTGGGATCGTATGGTTGTACAAAATGCGCCGCCACCCTCGTTTGCTGCAAAAGACTCATTTCTGGCCGTTCGATGGGTTTGATATACCCGAGCACAAATCGGTACTCGCTGAGGCCTATCCATCACTTTTTCGTCGGCGCTACCCGGTCGAGGAGCGTGGTCCGGACGAACAGGATGCCTATTCGGTATCGATGTGGTTAAAACAGATGGACGGTCGCGGGTCTTTGCGCCGGTATCTGAATCCGCCGCTGGCTTTGGCGGAGCGTCGTTTCGCCAACATCGAAGGTTGGATCATCGGTGTGTACTAGGGAACCTCTGATTCATTCTGGAACAGTCGGATTGTGATTCAAAATTGTTCGACTCAAGGCGCGGACCGCAGGCAATAGCCGCGGGACTGTTGGCAAGATCCGCAACGGCGAGACGGACGATTTTGAACGCAAGGCGGCGTTCCACGAATGAATCAGAGGTTCTCTGGGGCCTGTTTACCTTTCGTCGACGGTACCGAAGGAGACTTTGTCGTCGGGTTCAGTTCAGTCTGGTCGGCCGCTGTCGCAAAACGGCGACGCTTTCTCCTCGGCGCACCCGCAGGCGGCCCGGAACGGTAATACCACTCCTGCCCGGCTGAAAGCCCGGACATGAAATCGGTCACACTCGCACATCCCTGTGCTGTGACGCAGTTCAGGAAACGGGCCCAAAAGCCGATATCGGCCTAGATTGGCCCTATTCTTGAATATCTAGCCCGCACTTCCTGTTGGCGCAGTCACGGATTGCATGAATATGACCGAATGGACAGAAGGTTGTCTTCGGGCGTGAGGGCAATTCTCATGCGGTTTGAGGGATGGCTGAGGGCGCGTTGCCCTGGTGAGAAAGGCGGGTTAACCCGCAGGGCGCCGTAAGGGTTTGATCGACGTTCTCGCCAAACACCTAGAGGCCGAGCAGCAGCGCGGCGAAATCGATCCTGCACTCAGCCCGAATCAGCTTGCCGAAATGCTCACCGGTATCTACATGTATACGATCCTTAACTGCGTCCTGAACGACTTCTCCTATTCGCTCGTTGAGCGAATGACAAACGCGGCAGAAATTTTCATGCGGGAGATAGCCTGAATATTGCACGAATAAGAAAGGCAAAGCCCCTTTAATCCGGTAAAATTCAGTTGCTTAGTCTGAAACCGGAAGAGGCTCTGCCCGTGACAAACTGTACCCAAGAATCCTTTGCGTTTCCAGCGTGCAAACGGCG
>PVBE011648855.1_pt1 | contig 17568 bp, 5 predicted proteins | sample 1631181 | NCBI WGS metagenome assembly PVBE01 (sample SAMN08397723, study PRJNA350692) | Marine metagenome, whole genome shotgun sequencing project. | isolation source: water | place: Pacific Ocean | collected 2012-04 | reverse complement strand
GCCAGGAAGCCCAGCGCCAGGAAGCCCCGAGCCAGGAAGCCCGGCGCCAGGAAGCCCGGCGCCAGGAAGCCCGGCGCCAGGAAGCCCCGAGCCAGGAAGCCCCGAGCCCAGACGCCAAGAAGCCCGGTCAGCGCAGGGAGGCGGATCTCCGACAGCCAGTAGATCGCCCCGAAGCCCCCGGCTCTGCACAGAAGCCCGCACGCGAACCGGAGGACCCGGTCCGGACCGAAGCCCCCGCCCTGGATCAGCGCGGGACGCCCGGCACATCCGAGATCGGTCCGCAGAGCCTCCAAGAGGCTCCTGCGAGAGCTGTAGACGCCCCCCGAATCCCGGCGAACCTCGCCCCCCCTCCAACGCTGGAGCAACTCCGCGCCTGGGCCCAGGCACCCGAACGACCGAGCCTGCGCAGGAGCTTTTCGCGGCGCCTGGACTGGCACTCTGCGGGGCTGCCTACCCCAGGGCGCTTCGCAGCCGCTGACCTTCGATCCCCTGCGATGGCCTTCACTCGCCTGGAGCACCTGTCGCAACCATCTCCCGCGGCACGGGAGCCTGGAAGGGCGCCGACCACCCCACAGTCAGCCGTCCAGCTACGCAAGGATCCGTCAATCCGGCAGCCCCCAACGACGGGCCCACGCCGCCCCGCTTCCCCAGGGACCGAGCCGAGTACCCCTCCCTCCGGTAGGCCCGACCGGGCCGGCCCTGCACCGCGTCCCCATGACCCGCCGCACGTGCAGCCCGCGGCAGCCTCCCCGTCAGCTGAACCGCGTACCGCACCGGCTCCTGGCACAGCACCGAGAACCGAGCCGTCCCGAGTCCGGCGTCCGACCCCGCTGCGTTCTGGCACCCGTTCCAGACCGGCCACTCTCGTGGAGGGCTGGACGGGACGCATCGACTGGCTTCGTGGTGAGGCCACCTCGGTGGAGACGCCTTCGAGCGGCCCCGTTCGTGACGAGCCCAGGCCACGCATCGGGCCCACGGGGCGCAGCCTGCTCGCGGGGCGTCCTCTCCCCGCCACCCTGGCCCGGACGATCGCCACCGGACGCACTCCCTCCGGAAAAGCGGTGCCCACGCCCGTGCTCCGGACACTGCGAGAAGCCTTCTCCGGAGCGATCGACTGGAGCCGGGCTGGGGAGCAGTGGAGCGCGCCGATCCTGCCACCAGACCGGACCTTCGTAGGACAGGTGAGCGCCGCAGGACCCCAAGAGGGCTCCTCTGCTCGCAGGCCATCGGGCCCAGGCCAGTCACAAGCTCCCGGTGCCCCAGCGCGCCAGACAGCCGCACGAGGCCCGGCGGCAGGCACACAAGGCCCCGTCCAGTTGCTCCGCGATCCCGCCGGAGCACCCACCAGGGGCGATCCCGGAACACCGGGCCCCAGCCTGCGAGGGAAGGGCTCCATCCCCTTGCGCCGAGACCCGACCGGAGCCCCCACCCGGGGGGATCGCGGAGGGCTTGGTCCCAGCCTGCGGGGGAGTTGGGGCGACCGCATCCGTTGGGAGCTCGGGGGAGCCACGCTACCGGCCTCCCTCACCCGCCTGGAACAGACCTACGTCCGTGGTCGGGGCACGCCGCCGGGTGGTTCGGCGCCCATGCCAGGCTCCCTCACCCGCCTGGAACAGACCTACGTCCGTGGTCGGGGCACGCCGCCGGGTGGTTCGGCGCCCATGCCAGGCTCCCCCGCTCGCCTTGCCCCTGGAAGCACTCCCATCGCGCCCCGCTCCAGGGGGGCACCCCAGCGGGCACCCGTGCCCTTCAGCTCTCCGGACTATGTGCGCCAGACCCCGTCCGAGAAGGCGGAGGAGGTCGAACAGGTCATCTCTGGCAGCTCCCCTCTGCGCGCCCAGAGGGGTCGGACTTCAGCGCCCGGACAGGTCGTCCGCGCCCCGAGCTTTCGAGATCCGATCACCGGCGCGATCCACGGAGAGACAGAGTGGCTTCGTCAGCGATCCTTTCCTTCGACGACTCCGAGCTCAAAAAAAGCTTCTAAACCCGCCAGCAAGCGGGTTTCACGGCGGTCCAGAGTTGTTTCACAGCGGCCGGGTGCACCACGACCCTCGACCTTTTCAACGACTCCTCCAGACAGGGAGTTCGGAGAGCAGTACCCTTGGCCTTCGGCCGATTCGGCACCCGGTGTTCACGGCGCCGGGCATGACCCAGGCCGACCCGTTTGGACACCCACGCGTCGGGCCCAGCGGCCTGAGCAGCCCTCGTCCCGACAGGAGCGCCGACCATCAGCACCTCCGGCCCCGACACCCGCCCAACAACTTGCCGCCCTACTCGAAGCCATCGAGAGCGGCAGTCCTGCAGCACAGCGCCTTCTGCGCGAGGTGCAGCGCGAGGTGGACCGTCTGAGAGCCCTCGACACCATGAGGAAATACTGATGCCAAGGACGGGTCGTTTCCTCCTTCTGGCTGTTCTCGCCGTATCTTCGAGTGCCGTCGCAGCGCCGCTCGACCGTCTGCGTGACGCGAGCGTTCCCGACAGCCCGGAGCTCGGGGAGCGCGATGCGAACAAGAACGCCGTGCCCCGTGCCGCCGCGGTGGGCTTCCAGGACATGGACGACAGTTTCAACTGTGACCCGGTCGCCGCTCGCTTTGGTGAGTGCATCGAGTACGTCGATTTTGCGGACACGGAGCACGCTTGGGACATCGGAACGCCACGCCCACCCCTCCGGCGCGATGAGGCCGAGGAGCGAAAGAAGGCGGAGGAGCTGGAACCCGAGGTCCGCGCGGAGCGAGTATCGACACAGCAGGCTCGCAACAGGGCCACCTGGCACAACACCTCCGAACTCTATGCCCAGGCGTGGGAAGACATCGCGTTCCGCTGGGGCATCGATGGCGACGTCTCCAGCGACACGCTGAACGGCGCCGAATTCACCGCGCTCCCGACCACAGGGGCTGCCTGGGACGCGACCATGCCGCGCAGAGGAGGCGTGCAGAGCCTTCCGGACGAGACCTGGTGGATGCCTCGGGACTACTGGATGAGCCCGCTGGACGCGGACCCGGATCTCCCCGAAGTGGAAGGCGAAGAACCCGTCTTTTCGAACGTTCGCTACCACACCAACAGCACCCACAACCCGGACGTGGTGGTGATGCGCGGGCGCTTTGCCGTCCGTCTCGGAAGCAACGGAGAACTCTACGACTACGACGTGATGGCGGGGGATCCCACCCACTCCGGTCCCTTCTACGAGCAGATGTACCCCTACGAGAGCCCGGGAGACTACAAGCTCGACCAGGCAGGCCTCATCGTCGCGGCGATCTCCAGGAAGGACGACGACACGACCCGAACCGAGCTCGTCGATCTGCGCGCCCGGAGCTTCGAGGTCGCGACCGCCGGTGTGCCCACCTTCTCCGAGCTCGAGAGCTATGCGGGCCGGGAGTTCCGGTCCTTCTCGCGCTTGTTGCAGGTCCAGATCGCCCAGTTCGCACTCGAGGAGTACACCTCGAATCACATCCGGGTCCTCACCGCCCTCGCTGCGATGATCTACCCGCCCGGAAACGACCGCGTGAGAGGACGCAGCGCGACCCGACTGAACCCGGGCTCCCGCGGCGAGACGGACACCACCGAGGACATCGCTGCATCGCTGGGCAACCCGCTCTACAGCGTACGAGGCGGCTTCGACATCCAGTACCCGGCCTTGCCGGACAACCTGGTTGATGAGTATCTGAAGAAGCTGGTTCGCCAGGTGCATCCCGATGTCGGCTTCCTGCAGGACGTGGCCTGGGAGACCATCCAGGATGCGCCGGCGGCCTTCGATTCGCAGCCGCCGCCCCCCACGAGCGCGCTCCCCGAAGATCTCTGGGAATGGGTCACCACCCACGCGACGGGCTCTCAGCAGGACATCGTCTACCCCATGGTCAAGCGGACCGCGCTGGCGATGATGGTGTGGTCCCTCAGCTCAGAAGAACGCGATCAGAAGGAGTCCTGGCTCCTGCTGGACCACATCACCCAGTCCATCGCCAGCATCTTTGACGCCACCCGCGGCGTCCGGGTCACCCCCAATGACCTGGTGTCGGCGAGCTCCGGCCAGTGGGAGAACAGCCTCGGAGCGCACGGCTACAAGTCCTCCCTCATGCCTCAGGGCCTGGGCGCGATCGACCCGACCGCCGTGTGCACTACGGGCGAAGGTGTGGAAGCGCAGTACGAGGAAGCCTTCGGCGCCATCTACGTCGATTTCCTGGTCGATGCCCCCGCATGGATGGGCGACGAGGACAGGGATGGGCAGGTCGAGTCCCCTGGAAAGGTGCTGTGGCAGGTCCGCGATGACGTCCCCTTCGTCATGATGGACGACCCCACCGAGACACGACCCAAGATCGAGCAACTCGTGTTGCTGCCCGGAGACCGGGCCTTGTACCGGGTCCGTTGGTGGGTCTGGACCGGCTGGCACATCCTCTGGGCCGTGGACGACCTCCCAACGGTGGATGACCACACCAGCGGCGTCCACATGAACTTCCAGACCGCAGCCTTCTGCGAAGACACGGTCATGGCACCCCGGCACCTGGTTCCCACCCTGACCCGTGCCGGTCTGCTTCAAGACGAGTTCTATCCCTCTCGACACATCACCAGCCTCAAGGGCTGGGATCGCATCGAGAGCTGGCCGCGTGTGTTCTCCGCGCCCCTGATGGCTGTGCGGAATCCGCAGGAACGTGAGAAGGCGAAGGAGGTGCGCGCCGCCCGCAAGCCGCCGGAAGGCGTGCACGAGTACCTGGCCAGCCTCGTTCGTGACCCGATCTTCGAGTCGGCGACCGAGAACGGCTCGATGCTGCTCTTCGTCTTCGACTCCAGCGCCCCGGAACGCGGCTTGAATCTCATCCGCGATCTGCGGCCCCGTACGCCCTACGCGCGCAAGCGCCGACGGGCGCTGGGAGCCGGGGGCGTGGTGACCACTGCTGCCTGGACCTGGTTCATCAACGGCACGACTCAGGAGGAGTTCGGACCCACCATCTTCCCCGCGTACGACGAGACCGAGTCGGTCGAGGCCCGCGTCACCGCACCGAGGTGGGGCCGCGTCAAGACCAACGACATCACCATAGCTGGCGGCCTCGCGAGCTACCCGGTCCGGCAGGTCAATTACAACTGTACGTCCACCGCAACAGACTTCGATATCGTAGCCCTGTGCGAGTACAGCGACGATAGCGCCGCCACCGACGACGTGGCCAAGCTGTACAGCAGCGGTGTGAGCCTGGATGTGGGCTCCTACGTCACTCGCTGGTGGCAGCATGACTACCGCTTTGCTTGGGAGATCGGTGCCGAAGTCCACCTGGACTTCACCACACCAGGGGTCTACTGGATGAAGGAGCTCGAGTCCGCTCCCCCGCTGGGGCAGACAGCTACCGATGCAACGACCCCCTACTACGCGCTAGCCCTGCGTCCCCAGGCCGGTCCCATGGTGGGTCTGCGCTATTCGCCCGATGCTCGCCCGCTCCATCGGGTGAGTCAGTCCGCCATTCCCTGGGGTGCCGATCGAGCGGACGGAGGCACCACGGTGGGCCGATACCAATATGGCCTCCGAGCAGGTGCCCTGATCGGTCCCGGCTACAACGGCATGGAGCTCACCGTCGCCTCGGAAGTCTGGCTGAACTGGATGCTACGCAGCAAGAAGAGCCCATGGGCCAGCTTCACGCCCTACCATCCCGGCTACGTGATGGGCGGCTACGTTCGCTACCAGTACGGAGCACTGGTTGACAAGGAGGGCGGCGACATCGAGCGCTACTACAAACTGGCGAACTCTCATACGCTTCTGATTGGCGTGCGCGGACAGTACCGATTGCGCCGCAACCAGGAAGAGCCGGAGATTCCAGGACTGTGATCTCATGAAGATGCGAGCAGAACGCTACCAGCACGTCAAGACCGTGGTCACAGAGGTGCACGATGGGCTGCTGGCGTGGTGCCGCCGGGTACTCCGAGAAGCTGGCCTGGAGACCGTCGAGGTCTATGGCCAGTTCCCGCCCGAGGGAGCGACCTCCAGTTACGTCGTGGTCTTCCCCTATCGTCTGGGCCCAGCCCCGAAGGTCGTCGAGACCAGCCCCGGCATCTCTCTGATGTGCCCACCCAATGCCATCCCGGACAAGGGGACGGCCATCCCTACACCCTGGGTGGTGCTGGGACGCCACATGGCCCAGATCGTCGATGAGTTCTTTCCCAAGGTCGGAAAGCCCGGCACCCGAACCTACCGGCCAGACCCGGCACCGCCACTGGACAAGCTGCCTGAACCCGCCCGTGCCTGGTATGCAGCACAGGATCCCGACGCGAAGGACCCCTGGGTTTCGGACGGTCCGAACGGGCGAAGAGGTCGCCTGCCCTCGCTCTGGTGGCGTCCCGGGTTCATGCTCACCGGGCACTACATGGCGATCGCGAACGACGGAGGCCGGGGTACCACCGACCGCACCAGCCTCCAAGCGCCCGTGGCTCTTCCCGGGCTCAGCGTCATCGCGGCAGCCCTCCACCTGGAGCGCTTCGTCAAGATCACCCTTCCACCTCTCGCCTGCGACCCGGCGGTCTTCGAGCTCGCAAAGGCCTTCGCCGACACGGCAGGGGGGGAGCACAAGGAAGCGCTCTACAACGCCATTGATCTGCTCACCAGCCCGGACGACTGCACGGTCTCGGTCATCCCTGTCCATGACCTCACCAACATGGACTTCGCCAACCTGATGCAGGCCCTCCAGCGACCACTGCAGCCCTCACTCAACCTGGCCATCCGCCTTCCACTGGGGGCCTTCCCTGTGCTCTCGCCAGCCCTGGCCCCCGGATTCACCTTCGACCCACCCGAACGAGAGCCGCTGGAAGGCGAGACTGAGGCGGAGGCCGAGGAGGTCTGATGCCATTCACCATCCAGTGCATCGAACCGGGTAGTCGTCCCGTCCAGATCACGATGGACGTGGAGCTCGACGAGCTCTGGGCCATCTACATGATCGAGGACAGCACCGCCGGGACCATCGGCGGGCTGCGCAGCACCATCCTCCGCCGAGGGGACGAGGCTCCTCCCCCGAACAGCACCATGCTGTTCGAGTGCAAGGTCATGCAGGGGCTCGAGGACGTCAAGCTCCGTACCAGCAGGGTGAACTCCCTGGTCAATGTCGAAGTGATCCGGCCCGATGTGCGGAGTCGGGTGACGTCCAACATGGACATCCCCGCCGGAGCGCGCCTCGAAGTCACCTTCGAGGATTTGCGAAGCGTGGCCTTCAGCCTGCAGATGGCCCAGGACATCGCGCAGAGCCAGAAGCTCGGCATGGGCGGAGCGCAGAAGAGCCGAGCCCTCGGCACCTCCTCCAGCGCGGTCTGGATGGTGCCCAATGTGGCATCAACGCTGCGCGCACCCGCTGCGAAGATCACCCAGGCCATCGCCAAGCGACTTCGAAAGTGGGGCTTCTCGCCCTACATGATCCTCACGATGATGTCGGTGGGTGCCCTCGTGGTTGGTTGTGTCGTCGTCGCCTACTGGCAGTACAAAGAGGCCAAGGACGCCAAGGTTCGTCAAGAGGAGCTGGCCGAGATCGCCGGCAAAGCCGAGGCCAGCAAGGAGGCCGCCCTCTCCGCCGAGGCGAGCTGTCTCGCGGAGCGACGCAGCCTGGTCGAGGCCCTGGGAGACGTGCAGGAGGAGCGCCGGCTCCTGGCCGAAGAGGCCCTTCAGATCAGCCTTACCCAGATCATCGCGGCCGAGATCGGTGGTTCCCGCGAAGCCAGCGACGAGGCTCTGGCCTTCACCGAGCCAGACAAACTCAAGGAACTGGTCGTCGAGATGATGGTCAAGATCCGAGGTGAGATCAAGAACCCCGACCTCTGCACGATGTACAAGGAGGCCCTGGGCAACGATCTTCCCGAGTACGTGTTGCTCTGGCACCCCGAGGAGGACGTCGCCTGCCCCACGGAGTACGCCTCCATCCAGAACGGCGTCGCCAGGATCGGTCGCTGGGCTGTCTCGGACCGCGTCGCGATGGAGTTCGGAGAGCAATCTGAGATCGTTGGCGACGGGGCCGGAGAGGGCATCTCGGATCTGGCCAGCGACCCCCGCATGAAGGATCGCTGGAACGTGCTCGCCTACACCGGAGCGCTCCGCGCGGTTCAGGACGGCATGCTGCGCGCCCCCACCGGCCAGCGGCCGCCTGTGGCCCCTGGCCAGGCCCACCTCTGGACGCTCACCATCTTTGATCAGTACAACTCCATGCCAAACCCCCCGGGCGGCCTGAACAAGAGCGCTGAGCGCTGTGCCATGGACCTGGTGGGCGAGCTCGCGGTGGCTGAAGGTGCCGCTGAACCGGGCCAGCCTGTACTTCCGGACATTGGGAAGGTGGCCACGGGAGAGATCGAACTCGACCCCACCCCCACCGCTGGGTGTCCTTGGCCCGCCGACCGCACCATGACAGCCAGCGCCAAGTCTGCGTTCCGCTCCATCGCCCAGACAGCGGTCGTCAACGACAAGAAGCGCAAGAACGAGAACTAGTGCGCATCCGGGTAGAGCGCGTTCCACCCATCGTTCTCATCGCAGCGGCGCTCGGCCCCCATTGATCGGGATGCTCGAGCAGGAGCTCGTCATCCGGCCAGGCGAAGTCACGCAGGTAGAGCTCGACCTGGCTGCACCCGAGTAGGCGGCTCCGCGCTCGCGATCTGTGCTGAGTCTCTAGGACTCGTCCAGTGGTCCCTCGAGCAACTCGGTGACCCGATCCCGGTAAGGGGGCACCATGACTTCTACCGAGGACCGGTCGTTCTTCTCCAGCTCGCGCGCAAGACTCGCCAGAACGAGCGCGGTGTCCATTTCGAGGCCCATGCCCACGTGCCAGGCTTGCGAGCGAATGGCAGCACTTCGAATCAGGCCGCCGCTGATGGCAAAGCGAGAGCCGATGAAGTCGAGGTTCATGTCAGGTCCGGCCGGCTTGTCCAGGAAGGAGGCCCAGAGACGGATCCTGGTGGGCTTGTCGGGAATGGGAAGAATGACAAAGTCGTCGAATCGGCGGAAGAAGGCCTCATCGAGATCACGGGTGCGGTTCGTCGTGGCGACCAACACGCCGGTGTAGCTGTCCAGCCGCGTCAGCAGGTAGGCAACGCCAGTGCTCAGCGCACCCAGGCCACCGCCCTTTCCATCACCACCGCGCTGGCGGAGCAGAGACTCTGCCTCATCCAGAACCAGCACAGCGTCTGATGCCTCCGCGACATCGAAGACCTGCGCCAACAGCTTCTCTGTTTCACCCAACCACTTGGACAGGACCGAGCTCAGGTCGAGCTTTACCAGGGGCCGATCCAGCGTACTGGCCATCGCCTCGGCACACATCGACTTACCCGTGCCGGGCAGCCCACTGAGCAGGAGCCGGTAGCCCTTCTTGCGACCATAGCGGTCCGTGGTCTCCGCCAGTCGATAGCGCGCATGCACGAGGACCTGTCGCAGCTCCCACTGCACCCTTCTGGGAACGACCAGATCCTCCCATGCCGTGCTCACCCGCCGAGGGGTTGCGATCTGGCTGTCCGGGACCCCCAGCAGATCTCCCTGAGCGAGCATGTGACCGTCCCTGAGAGCATCGCTCACGGCGCTGTCCAAGACGATCTTGTCCCGACGGGTCTCAATCTCCGGCTCAATCCACTTCAGCTGGGCTCCAGTGGTCATTGCCCCCACACGCACCTGAGACGGGTCTGGAAGGAGGAGAATTCGTACCCCCCGCGCCGAGACCGTCCTGGAGAGAACCTGCTCCAGCAGGTGCCCACCCCGCCCACCAATGTCGTAGGCATCCAAGAGCACACCGCCCCTCAAGCACAGGCCCATAGCGACCCGTCCCGCGAGCACATCCGGCTCCATCTCGTCCCGCACCACGAGCGTGTCGGCGAAGAGCTCCGGGTAGGTGCTACGCGCGTGGAAGAGCAGCCGCTCTCGACTGGCACTGTGCTCGATACGCCAGTTCACGAGCTCCCCGACCGGGTCGTCGATGTTCGTCCGACCCGGTCCAAGTCCCAGGCAAGCCCTGGCCGCGTGGGTGAGGCGTAGCGCCGAGGAGCCCGGAACAACCGGGTCCTTGGGGTTCTTTCCCACGACCTGGACCAAGCCCCAGGACTGCATTTCCTGAACGGCCTCTTCCAGTTGGAAGATGTCGCCACCCCGCTCGATGTAGTCCGCAGCCAGCCCGGACCACGACAGGACGCCGCTCCGATGGTGAGGGTCTTCCTCCTGAACCCGCTCGGCGAACTCCGCATCCAGATCCAGACGCGCCAACAACTGGAATGTGCCCTGAGCCAGCTTAGGGAGGTTCAGGGTCTCTATGGTCTGAGCGAGGCAGGCCTCGAGATGATCGATGTACCGCACTGCGAGGAATCTACTTCGCCGCGGGGGCCTCGTCCTCCCGCTCCCGTCGCCGACCAGCAAAGCCGGTCAGCACAACGACGGTCGCGAGCAGCGCAAGGCCGGTGAATCCTCGGCGTGAACTCGGTGCCGTAGCGACCTGCTGGCAACCCGGCTGCATACAGGGGCTGTCACCACCACTGCCAAAGCCGAAGCCCTGCCCGACGAAGCATGGAGCACAAGCCGGGTCATCGCAGTCCGTCTGCCCGTCGCAGTTGTTGTCCACGCCGTCCAAGCAGGTGCTGCAGTCGAGTTGGTCTACCTCGAGATACAGTCGTCCACCAGGGACATGGCTTCCGTAGCCCTTACGCAGCGAGGCTCTCCAGATGCCGTAGAGGTCAGCTGGCCCCTCCAGTTCGTAGCGGTTGGCGGTGCTGTCAGAGTTTTCGCAGTCACCACCTATGTACTGGTCTACCGCGTCGAGTCCCAGGGAGCTCGGGTCGCCCCAGCAACCCAGGATGTTGCCTTCGGAGACCACCGACAGGCTGTAGCGACCAAAGGTCACCGGCCACTGCTCGGGGGCATCGCGTGAGATCTCGGAGGAGACCCCGGTCTCACCCTTCGTCCCGATGGTGTAGACGGTGCCGGCCAGGTCAGGGTCGTCTTCCAGTTCCGTGCAGGTGTGCCCGTACAGGCGCTTGCACTCCCAGTCCACCACCCGTTCGCGGCTCTCGAGAATTCGCTCGGGGTTCCAAATGGAACGCGTGACGACCTGTTCGGGGTAGTCGTTCGCACAGGCCCAGGTCTCCGCATCGTCCCAGCCTTCACCGCTGGTTCCCTTGCTGACGTAGGCCGAAATCTCCTGGTCGTCATCGTCGGCAATTCCGACCTTCACCACCACGCATTCACCGGTAGCGCTGAAAGCACTGCAGTCACCGAAGTCGTGGGAAAGCCCCTCGACGCAGGCACAGAACTCCAGCATCCAGTCGGAATCACCACCCGTGCCCTGGTAGTAGTCCTCGTACACCGTGTCCAGGACCTGCTCCAAGGGCTCGTCGCAGGTCGCGGGGTTGTCACCACTCAACGCAGGATCGAAGTAGGTCGGCCTGGCCTCAAAGAGTGGAATGGTGTCGGGAAGGCCGGATGGCCAGCCACTCTCGACAATGCCGGTGTCTCCGCTGTCGCCATCACCGGTGTCCCCACTGCTACCCGCAGTGTTGACGACGGCGAGGATGAAGAACTCTGAGCTGTAGTCGGCGCCCGTCCCCGTGCTCCACGCACCGCAGGACAGGTAGCTGTCGTTGTCACCATCACTGCCCTCGAGTCCCTCGTCGCAGAGATCCTCGAAGCCGTTGCAGGCTTCTTCCGCCACAGGGGTCGACAGCGCACAGAAGTTGTTGCAGTCACTGAGCAGCGTGTCGTCCGATGTGTCGAGCAGATCGCCGCAAGAGGCGTCGGTCTTTACATCCTGTTCGTTGAGCGAGCCGATGTAGTCACCGCACCCCACGAAGCCATCGCCGTCCATGTCGAACTCGCTCGTGGTGACCGTCCCGAAGTGCGCCTTGTTCTCGTCCGTGGCATCGGGAACACCGTCTCGCTCCATGGTCAGAGCGTCGGCAAGCTGGGCGTCTCCGTCGTAGGCGGACACGTAGTAGAGCTCCGAGTCCGAGCAGTCGTTGTCGATGCCGTCACAGACCTCGTCCGCATCCGGATAGCGAGAGCTGCAGGTGTCATCGCAGTCCCCGTCCTCTTCCCGGCTGTCGAACTCGCGGTGTCCACCATCGAAGAGTCCGCCCTGACCGTCATCGGTCTGGTAGCTCACCATCCACAGGCCCGTGGCGTCGTCAAACTCCAGGTTCAATTTGGCGCTGTTCGGCCAGCAGTTGATGGACGATTCGGGAGCCTTGAAGTTCGCCTTCATGGTGGTGTCGCAACGAGGCAAACCGACCGTAGACGAGTCGTCCAACTGCAGGTCCTCGCCCACGACCTCCGTGAGGCGGTCCTGGTAGGTCAACTCGTCCCACGTGTCGTCAGAGACGGCGCTGGGAATCGGCAACGGAAGCATCGCCAAGCTCCCGTCGTCATCACAGTCGACCTCTGCGACGGCGATCAGGCCGTCACAATCGTTGTCGTGCCCATCCAGGGTCTCGATCCGGTAGCTGACCACGTCGAACTCGTTCCGCGTCACCCCGGAGTCGGGGTAGATGTCAGCGTCCTGGTCGTAGCAGTCGAACTGCCGGCTGATGTAGTAGTAGTTGCTGAATTCGACAAAATCCAAGCCTGCGTCAACGTACTGGCTTCCGGTGTTGTCGACCTCGTCCCCGTCTGTCTCCAGGCAATCGGGGTCGTCGCTGTCCGCCAGCCCATCGTTGTCGTTGTCCTCACCGTCGGAGCAGCGGTCCGATGCACAGAGGCACTCGACCTGGTCCTCGTCGCCGAATGAGTCCCCATCGCTGTCTCGGTAGAAGTCCAGACAACCAGAGTCGTCTGGGTCGATGTCGGCGGCGTCGTCGTTGTCGATGGCTCCATCGCAGTCGTCGTCACGACCGTTGCAGAACTCCACATGCCCCGGGTAGATCAGGTTGTCCGTGTCGTCGCAGTCGACCGGTGCGGAGGAGTAGCCCTGCGGTGCCGAGCAGAACTTCTCGGGCTCGGCGTTTTCGTCCCCGAAGAGGTCGCCGTCTGCGTCCGGGTAGAAGTTCTTGTCACCAACGACGTCCACGTCCTGGCCCGTCGATAGGCTGTAGTAGCTGTTGTTGTCGCCGTTGCAGTCGTTGTCTGCCTGAGACTCTCCCGCCTCACACTGCTCGTTGCCGTCCTCCGGATAGATGTCGGCCCCGGTGACACCGGTGTCCCCCACCGCTGCAGTGCTGTCCAGACAGTCTCCGCCTCCGACCACATTGGCGTCGTCGCCAGCGTAGGTGAAGCCGAGGCACGCCACATAGGCTGCGCCGCCCGTCAGGGTGTCGGGGTCCGCATAGTCGAAGGTGAGCTTCGGCTCATTTTCTTCGTCGTCCACCCCACCGTAAGCGGGGTTGGGACAGCAGCCGATGTAGCCGTCTTCGTCGGCATCGAGCTCGTCAACAGGGGCGTCATTGCCGCAGGTCGAAGCACCGCTGTCGGCGTTGTTCAGCTGCCCATCGCAGATCTCGGGAGCGTCCAGGTAGACGGTGGAGTCCTCGTCGTTGCAGTCCGTGTTGAGTCCGGAACCGGCCTGGCCCTCTTCGGCGTTGCAACCGTTCTCCTCGTAGTCGTAGGTCGTCGTGCCCGCGTAGTCACCGAAGCCGTCTTGATCGTTGTCGACGTAGCATTCGTCGCCTGTCGGGTCGTGGTAGTCGCCGTCGATCAGACCATCGGCGGGGTTCGAGTCCGCCGGCGCACTGCCGTCGCAGTCGTTGTCCACCCCATCGCCGATCATCGCGTCGTCGTCCGTTTCCTCAAAGCCGGGGTTGATCGCATCCGCAACGATCTCGTCCTCGCCGGTCAGCACCGCGGGATCATCGACGCAGTCCCCACCACCATTCACGGTCGGCGTGTGGGTGTAGATGTTGTTCTTGCTGAAGTAGCTGTTGATGACCGTGCACTCGACATAGCTGTCGTCGTCGTCATCGATCTCGTCATCGGGAGGGGTCCCCCCGTTGTCGCAGTCGGTGTCCAGCCCGTCGCAGACCTCGCTCGCACCAGGATTGGCGCTGGCCTCGTTGTCGTGGCAGTCCTCGGCGTCGTTTGCAACACCATTCGCAGCGTCATCACAGGCCGTTGAGGCCGGAGAAGCGTAGGTTCCACCCGCCGTGGTGGAGTCGGCCAGGTTGCTGGTGTCTATGTCACCGTAGCCATCGCCATCGGCGTCGACGTAGCAGCTGTCGAAGCCATCACAGTCTTGATCGACACCGTCGTTCGCCACTTCCGCGGCGCCCAGGTAGGTGTTGTCCTCGGAACCGGTGCTGGTGCTGTCGTCGCAGTCGTCGCCCACCTCGTAGCCTGAGTTGGCCGTGATCGGAGTGGTGTCGTCACCGTGCTCGTCGCCATCGACGTCCTTCATGCAACTACCGTTGTTGCTGTTGGCGGTCGAGTCGTACAGGCTGTCCGACTGGGCTGCGCCCGGCTTGGTCTCGGCCTCGCTGTCATCGCAGTCGTAGTCGTCCTCGGCCAGTTTGTTGGCGGAGTCATCGCAGGTGTCCCCAGCGGAGGCCGCCAGGCTGAACACTTCCTCGTCGCCAAATCCGTCCTGGTCGTCGTCCAGGTAGCAGACGGTGAACTCGTACTCGCCGCTGTCCGTCTTGGCCCCAGCATCCGTGATCGTCACCGCACAGGACCACGTGGTATCTCCGGTGGAGATGCCCGAACTCAGCGTATCGGTGTAGCCGAGGGATCCCTGCGTGGCGCTGCTCGTGAAGCTCCGCTGTTGGGTGCCGCCGGCAGTCCACACGAAGGTGAAGGTGTAGTCACCGGACAGGCTCCCATCATCCGCATCCGTGAAGACGGGCGAGGTGCAGTCCAGTGATTGTCCGGGCTCCGGTGTCGTGGGGGTCAGGGTGGGGGTACCGGTCACCACAGGGGGTGAGTTCTCAATGACGACCTGCTCTTCGTCGATGCCGACCGCAGAGTCCGCGTCGACCACCGTGCCAACACAGAAAATGTCGTCTCCAGCAGCGACCGAACTGAGTGAGGTGGTCGAACCGGTGGCAAAGGTGGAGGTCGTCGTTCCGTCCCGCGACTCCCACGCAAAGGAGGTGCTGAGTCCCGCAACGTCGGCGTCATCGTCATCGTCGACAACCGCGCTGCATGTCACGGTCGAGGTCACCGTGACGCCCGAGTTCGGGCTGACGCTGACGGTGATCACCGGTGCCGTGTTGGCGATGGTGGTGTTGGCCGAATCCGTTGTCACACCGGCATGGGCGTCTGTTGCGGTACAGGTCCCGGTGATCACCTCATCCTTGACAACACCCTGGCTCTCCAGGGTCGCGATGACGCTGCCCGTCGTGGCCAGGTTGCCAGCAATGCTGCCTGCCCAGCTGTAGGTGATGGCCGGCGTGTCTCCATCCTGGTCGCTGGTCACACAGCTCAGGGTGAGGGAGTCCATGACCTCGGGATCGCTCGGCGCCACGGTGGCCGTGACAACCGGATCGGTGTTCCCGATCTTCAGGTGCTCGTTCCGCGTCTGCGTGAGGCTGGAGAGCAGGTCGTCGGTCGCCGTGGCACTGCACCGTACCCACTCGTCGGGCTGGACCTTGGTGTTGGTCAGGGTGAGGACCGATCCACTGGACTGGATCAGCGACAGCACCGTTCCGGTGGTGTCGGAGCCCATGTTGCGCCAGGCATAGCTGATCGTTGGCGGACCAGTGCCGTCATCATCGATGTCCGAGCCGGTCGCCGCGCAGGTGATCGTGGAGTCGGTCTTCACGCCGCTCGAGGGCGAGATGGTCGGGGTGCTGTCCACCGTCGGAGCCGTGTTGGTCACCTTCTTGTCACCGTCGCCGTTATCGACGCCGTTATCGGGATCGCGAGCGATGCCTTTGCAGGTCACCGTATCCCCCGGTTGGACCAGGAGATTGGTCAAGGCCTTGGTGAATTGGGTGCCGCTGATGCTCGAGGTGGACGCCAGGGTCGTAGCGCCGTTCAGAATGACGTAGTCGTAGTTGAGCGGGTCGTTGTCCGGCTCCGTCGCCTGGATGTCGCAGGTCACCGTGGTGTTGGTGTACACCGTCGTGGGCCCGACGCTGACGGAGCTGACGGTGGGAGCCGAGTTGCCCACCGTGACGCTGTTGTTGCCCTCCGTGGAGCCCGAATCCTCGTCGCCCACGTCGACGACACAGCTGATGGTGTCACTGACCGCCGAATTCGACGGTGTGAGCTGGAAGGTGTCCGTGGTGCTGGCCGAGCCGTTCGTCGTGCTCAAGGTCGAGGTGCTCGTGCCGACCACCCTGAGCCAGGTGTAGCTGTAGTCCAGAGTCCTCGCGTCGGGGTCGGAGGCGACCGCCGTACAGGTCAGGTTCGACGCCGTGGTCGGACTGGTGGGGACGATGGTCACCGACGTCACGTCCGGATCGGTGTTCTGGACGGTTGCGGTGGTGTTCGTGGTCACTACCCCGTCGCCGCTGCTGCTGTTCTGCGGATCCGTGTAGGTCACCGTGCAGGTCAGGACGTCGCCGGGATCCGAGTTGGAGGTCGACACCGTGAGCACGGAGCTGGCCCCGATCGACGTGCTCGAGTTGGTCCACTCGAAGGTCTCGGTGAGGCTCTGCCCGTCGGGGTCCGAGGCCGCTGCTGAGCAGGTGATGGCGTCACCGACGCTGGGCGTGGTGGTGAAGGTGATGCTGGCTAAGCTGGTGATGACCGGCTTCTGGTTATCGACGAAGACGCTGGTGTTGGCGGCGGCCGAGCCACTGTTGGTGTCCGCGACTTCCACCACACAGAACACCTCGTCGGTGGGGATGACCGTGGTGGTGGTGAGCTGCAGCGTGGAGTAGTAGGTCGATCCACTGGTGGATGCGGTCGCGCCCGTGAGCGTGGTGCCGGTGGTGGTGGCCTTGGTCCAGGTGTAGGTGACCGTGAGCGAGTCACCGTCCTGATCGGTCACGTTGCTGGAGCACACCAGCTGCGTGTCGCTCTCGACGCCGGTGCTGGGCGCAACAGCCAGGGGAGAGATGGCCGGGTCCGTGTTGCCGACCGTGACCTCGGTGGAGCTCTCGCTGTCCGTGTTGTCGCTGCCGGCGCCGTCGTCCGCGACGACATCGCACCGCGCAGTCTCGCTTGGTCCAATCTTGGCCGGGGTGAGCAGATAGGTCTGGGTGGTGCCCGACTGGTTCGTGAACGTGGACATGGTCGTGCCGTCGCTCACGTTGAAGAAGACGTAGTCGTAGCTCAGCGTCTGCCCATCGTCGTCGGCGGCGGTGACCGTGCAGGTCAGCGTGCTGTTCGTCGACGGCCCGGACGGGGTCAGGGCGACGGCAGAGATCACCGGAGCGGTGTTGGTGATCGTGAAGTTCGTGGCGGAGGAGCTGGTGGTGTTGCTGCTGCCGTGGCCGTCGTCCGCGGTCCCCGTGCAGCTGATCGTGTCCTCGGAGGTGGTGTTCGCCGCCGTGAGCAGGAGGCTCTGGCTGGTGGACGTACCCGAGTCCGTGCTCCAGCTGTAGGTGTAGCTGAGGCTGTCGTCATCGTCGTCGGTGGCCGAGGCATTGCAGGTAACGGTCGTCCCCACCTTGGCGGCGGTGATGTTGCCACTGCCGGCGTCGAAGGTGATGGAGACTGCGTTCGGAGCGCGGTTGAAGAGGACAAGCGACCCGTCGTCGTCGGCCGTGCCGCTGTTG
>PVBE010899317.1_pt1 | contig 17569 bp, 14 predicted proteins | sample 1631181 | NCBI WGS metagenome assembly PVBE01 (sample SAMN08397723, study PRJNA350692) | Marine metagenome, whole genome shotgun sequencing project. | isolation source: water | place: Pacific Ocean | collected 2012-04 | reverse complement strand
GATTACCAAAATCATGCCATCGGATGGCTGCAAAGGGGATGCAGTACCCCTTGGCGGTCGGATAGTGGTACATTTTCCACGAAGTCGGATGTCATCTGGGGAATGTCGGGTTAACGAAGTCCTTCGCGGGTTGCCGTCGGCGAGTTCCGTCCGCGCCGGCAACGGATTCTCCCACGCCGCATCGCAAAACAGCCCACCGAGGCGGCTGCCCCGACCCTTTGACAGCCCTGCCCGATTGCGCGATGGTACGCGGACGGACAACCAAGTACAGGAAATGAAAATGGCTGATTACAGCTATCAGAACGTCAAGGTCGAGGTGCGCGACGGGATCGGATGGGCGACCATGAACCGGCCCGAGAAGCGCAACGCCATGAGCCCCGAACTCCATTACGACATGGAGGACGCGCTCACCCGGCTCGAGATCGACCCCGACGTCAAGGTGGTGGTGGTCACCGGCGCGGGCGGTAATTTCTCGGCCGGCCAGGACCTCAAGAAGTTCTTTCGCGAGCTGGAGAACGATCCGCTCGAGCGCAAGAAGGCGCAGCGCTCCGCCAATGCCTGGCGCTGGGACCGGATGATCAACTACGACAAGCCGACCATCGCCATGATCCAAGGCTACTGCGTCGGCGGCGCGTTCATGCAGCTGTTGGGCACCGACTTCGCGATCGCCGCCAAGAACGCCACGTTCTCTCTATCGGAGGTCAACTGGGGCATCCTGCCGGGCGCGCTGGTCTCCAAGGTGGTGGTCGATTCGGTGCTGCAGCGCCATGCCATGTATTACGCCTGCCTCGGCGAGCCGTTCGACGGCGACGAGGCGGCGCGGATCGGCATGGTGAACTATGCGGTGCCCGAGGAAAAGCTCGAGGGCGCGACCATCGAGCTCGCCGAAAAGCTGATGGAGAAGAGCCCCAACGTCCTTCGCGCGACCAAGCACGCGATCCGCCAGGTGCGTACCATGGACTACGGCCAAGCCTACGACTACCTGGCCGAAAAGGGCCGCGCCATCAAGGTCGGCGACCAGGAGGATTCCTACAATACCGGCCTCCGCCAGTTCCTCGACGAGAAGAGCTACAAGCCGACCTACCAGCCGTTCAAGCTTGGCACAATGATCAGCGACAAGAGCGGCGGCGCCGAGTAATCGGCGCGAGCCGCCTTAACGACCAGCAGTGGTCAGAATACACGGAGGAAATTCCATGAAACGCCTAATCACATCGGCGATCGCCGTGATCGCATTGGCCGTCGTGTTGGTTCCGGCCAACTCGCAGGCTCAGTTCTACAAAGGCAAGCGCATCACCGTCCTGATCAATTACGGCGCCGGCGGGCCGACCGACGTCGAGGGCCGGCTGATCGCCCGCCATCTCGCCGGGCACATCCCGGGCAAGCCCCGCGTCATCGTCAAGAACATGCCGGGCGCCGGCGGGATCGTCGGCTCCAACTTCATGGGCCAGGTCGCCAAGCCGGACGGCATGACGGTAGCGATCTTCACCCCGCCGACCATGTCGCAGGTGCTCGCCGATCCGGGGCTCAAGGTCGATTTCGCCAAGTTCATCTGGCTCGCCGGGGTCGGCCAGCCGCAGGTCTGCTACATGCGCAAGGACGCGGCGCCCGGGATCTCCTCGGTTTCCGATATCCTCAAGGCCAAAAAGTTCAAGGCCGCCGGCATGCGCAACACCTCGAGCCATGACATCCGGCTCAGGCTGTCGCTCGATATCCTCGGCGTCGACTACAAATACGTCACCGGCTACCGCGGGCTCGCCAAGGTCTCGGCGGGCGTGCTGCAGAACGAGACGCAGTATTCCTGCGGCTCGGTGCCCAACTACCGCTCCATGGTGGAGCCCAACCTGATCAAGCCGGGCCACGCGATCACCATGTGGTATTACGCGCCGACGAATCCCGCCGGCAAGGAGGTCAAGTTCGCCGACCTCGCCGGAATTCCCACCTTCAACGAGATCTACAAGAAACTGCGCGGCAGCGCGCCGTCGGGCATCAAGGCCACGGCGCTCCAGCTGGTGAACAACCTTTCGACCTTCATGCTGCGCGGCTCCTTCGTACCCGCCGGCACGCCCCAGGAGGCGGTCGATGCGTTGCGCGCGGCATGGCGCGCGATGCCCGGCGATCAGGCCTTCGTCGGGGATTACAAGAAGGCGTTCAAGGCGGATCCCAAGATCCTGCAGGCCGACGTCGCTCAGGCCCATATCGACCGGGTAAAGAGCATCGATCCCAAGGTGGTGAGCTTCCTCAAGTCGTTCATCAAGGGCGGCAAGTAGCCCGCCGCAAGCCGCTGGCGGGCGCCCGCCTCTTCGCCGGGCGCCCGCCGCTTACCACGGCTGACCGGCCGTAGCTGATGTTCGACGCCGTCCTCATCGGGCTCTATTCCGTCGCCGCGTGGCCGGCGATCGGTTACCTGTTCCTCGGGGTGTTCATCGGTCTCTATTTTGGGGCGGTGCCGGGCCTCTCGGGGCTGGTCGGCATGGCGATCCTGTTGCCGTTCACCTTCGACATGGAGCCAGTCTCGGCGTTCGCCTTCCTGCTCGGCATGTTCGCCGTCACCACGACCAGCGACACGGTCGCATCGGTGATGCTGGGCATTCCGGGCACCGCGGCGTCGCAGGCGACGATCCTCGACGGCTATCCGATGGCCCGCAAGGGCGAGGCGGCGCGCGCGTTCGGCGCCGCGTTCACCGTTTCCGCGGTCGGCGGCGTTCTCGGCGCCATCATACTCGGCCTCTCGATCCCCATCGTGAAGCCGCTGATCCTGCATTTCACCCAGCCCGAGTTCTTCATGCTGGGCATGCTCGGGCTCACCATGGTGGGCGCGCTGAGCGGCGGCTCGATGGTCAAGGGGCTGATCGCGGCGCTGGCCGGGCTGATGCTGTCCTATGTCGGCTACGCGATCAACGGGGCGATCCCGCGCTACTGGTTCGGCTCGACCTATTTGCTCGACGGGTTCCAGCTTATCCCGCTGGTCCTCGGCCTGTTCGCCCTGCCCGAGGTGCTGGAGCTCGCGGTGCGCAACACCTCGATCTCACAGGTCGATCGGGCCGAGGTCAAGGGCGGCATGGGACGCGGCATAGCGGACGCCTTCCGCAACTGGTGGCTGGTGCTGCGCTCGACCATCATCGGCGCCTATATCGGCATGCTGCCCGGGCTCGGCGGCTCGATCGTCGACTGGGTGGCCTACGGTCACGTGGTGCAGTCCTCGCGCGACAAGTCGGGCTTCGGCAAGGGCGACGTGCGCGGCGTGATCGCGCCCGAGACCGCCAACAACGCCATGAAGGGTGGCGCGCTGATCCCGACGGTGGCCTTCGGCATTCCGGGCAGCGCCTCGATGGCGATCCTTCTCGGCGCGCTGCTGATCCAGGGGTTGCAGCCCGGCCCCGAGATGCTGACCACCAAGCTCCACATCACCTTTTCGATGATGTGGACGCTGGCGATCGCCAACGTCGTCGGCGCGCTCCTGCTGATGGTGCTGGCCAACCAGGTGGCCAAGGTGTCGTTCATCCGCGGCCACCTGATCGTGCCGGCGGTGTGCCTGTTCGTGTTCATGGGCGCCTGGCTCGCGGGCAACCAGATGGGCGACTGGACGGTGCTGCTGTCGTTCGGCGTGCTGGGCTACCTGATGAAGCAGGGCGGCATGCCGCGGCCGCCGCTGGTGCTGGGCTTCATCCTCGGCCCGATCATGGAAAACTCGCTGTTCATCACCAGCAGTGTCCATGACGGGCTGGATTGGCTGTTGCGCCCGATCTGCATTGTGATCCTGGCGCTCATCGTCATCACGATCGTTTTCGCCGCGCGCTCGGGCCGCCGGCGCATGGCGCTGCCCGAAGGCGTGCATCTCACCGAGGCGACGCGAACCGATCACACCGTCGGCCTGGTGGTGCTGGGGCTGTTCCTCGCCGTCTTCGCCTATGCCGTCGTGCCGACCTTCTCGTGGCCGCGGGATTCGGGGCACATCCCGCTGATCACCGCGTTGCCGGCGATCGCGCTGATCTTGCTGGCGATCGTGCAATCGTGGCGCTCGATAACGAAGCTCCGCGCCGACGGCGCCGATGCCTTCCCGATCGCCGCCGAGCTCGGCCGCGCCGGGCAGTTCCTGCTGTGGCTTCTCGGCATCGTCGCCGTCACCTTCGTGGCTGGCCAGCTGGTTGCCCTGCCGCTGTTCATCGCCGCCTATCTGTTGGTCTGGGGCGGCACTTCGTGGCGGCTGGCGCTGACCTATGCGGCGCTGGGCTGGGCGTTCCTCTATATCATGTTCGATCGGCTGATCGCGGTGATGTGGCACCCGTCGCTGCTGTTTTTTTGAACAGGGCATTGCAGACAAGCCCCGTCTTCGGCGGTAAAATGCTCGCAATCGGAAAAACGGATCGGCCGCCGCGCCGACGCAAAAGGATTTGCCCGGATGCCACGCTTTAATGACTACATGCCGGCGGGAGTGATCCCGGCGACATTGCTCGCCTTCGACGACGACTTCGCCATCGACGAGGACGCGACCCGCGACCACGTGCGCGACGTCGCCGGCGTTGACGGCATTTCGGCGATCGCGATCAACGCCCACGCTTCCGAGATCCATGCCTGCACGTTCGACGAGCAGCGCCGCGTCCTCGACCTCACCATGGAGGAGATCGGCGACGAGATTCCGGTGATCAACGGCGTCTACGCCGACGGCAGCCACGAGGCGGCGCGCGTCGCGCGCATGGCCGAGGACGGCGGCGCGTCGTGCTTGTTGGTGCTGCCGCCGCACTCGATCTTCATGTTGGGCGGCCAGATGCGCCCCGAGATGTCGCTCGTCCACTTCAAGACCATCGCCGATGCGACGGATCTGCCGATCATTGTATTCCAGTATCCGGCGACCTACGCCTATCCGATGGACACGCTGCTCAAGATGATCGACGAGGTGCCGACGATCCGCGCCATCAAGGACTGGTCGCCGCCGATGCGCCACGAGCAGAACATCCGGACGCTGCAAGGCCTCTCTCGTCCGGTCAACGTGCTGTCGACCAACTCGTCGTGGCTGATGTCGTCGCTCGCCATGGGCTGCAACGGGCTGCTGTCGGGCTCGGGCAGCGTGATCGCCGATCTGCAGGTCGCCCTGTTCGAGGCGGTCCGCGACGACGATCTCGACCGCGCGCGGGCCATCAACGACCGGATCTATCCGACCGCCCAGTGCTTCTACGCCGAGCCGTTCGGCGACATGCACAACCGCATGAAGGAGGCGCTGGTGATCCTCGGCCGCCAGAAGCGCGCCGTGGTGCGCCCGCCTCTGGTCAAGCTGTCCAACGAGGAGATCGAGGGCATCGCACGCGCGCTCGCCGACGCCAGGATCACGCGCGACGGGGCGTTGCTCGAAGCCGCGTAAGTCCCTCGACACAATTCAAATGGACAAGGAGATGTGCCGGCTATGCGCGCGGTGATGATCAACGAGTTCGGCAACCGTGACACCGTGGCTGTCCAGGAAATCGACGATCCGGTCCCTGGCCCCGGCGAGGTGCTGGTCGACGTCAAGGTCGCGGGCGTCAACTTCACCGACCTGCTGTCGCTCGACGGCAAGTACCAGAACCTGCCACCGGTGCCGTTCACGCCGGGCAAGGACGCCTCGGGCGTCGTCGCCGCCGTCGGCGACGGCGTCACCCTGGTGAGCCCGGGCGAGCGTGTCATCGCGCACGTCAACGACAGCGCCCTGGCCGAGCGCGTCATCGCCGACGAGCGGCTGTGCTTCCGCTTGCCCGACGACATGGACTTCGAGACCGCCGCGGCGATAGGCCTGCCCTATGAAACCTCCTACGTCGCGCTGGTGCTGCGCGGCGGGCTCAAGGCGGGCGAGCGGGTGCTGATCAACGGCGCCTCGGGTGGCGTCGGCCTCGCAGCCGTCGAGATCGCCAAGGCGCTCGGCGCGCAGGTTCTCGCCGGGCTGACCACGCCATCCAAGGGCGAGGCGGTGATGAAATGCGGCGCCGATGCGATCATCGACCTCAGCGGCGAGGATTTGCGCGATGCGGTGCGCGACCAGGTCATGGCGGCGACCGACGGCGCCGGCGTCGACCTGGTGTTCGATCTCGTTGGCGGCGCGCCGTTCGAGGCCTCCATGCGCGCCATCGCGTGGTCGGGCCGCGCGGTGGTCTCGGGCTTCACCACCGGCACCATCCCGAGCGTCAAAACCAACTACCTGTTGCTCAAGAACATCGCCGTCGTCGGCATGGCGATCAGCAGCTATTTCGACCGCCGCGCGCCCGAGATCGCCGTGGCGCAGGCCGCAATTTTCGGGCTGTGGAAAGAAGGCAAGGTCCATCCCCACATCATGGCGCGGTTCCCGCTCGACGATTTTCGCGACGCGATCGCCCTGATCGAGGATCGCAAGATCGTCGGCAAGGCGGTGTTGGTGATGGAAGACCGCTAATGGTTCGGTTCCAACATTTGATTCCCGACCTCGCTCCCTCGTACCGGTTCGTCATGCCCGGACTTGATCCGGGCATCTCCCGAAAACGGCGCGAGATGCCCGGATCAAGTCCGGGCATGACGTCATCGGGAACCAAGTGACGGAATCGCGACGCTAGCGCGCCAATGATCGCCGGATCCATGATTCTCGCGCTCGCCGGCGGTGTTGGCGGCGCCAAGCTTGCCGATGGGCTGGCCCACGTCGTGGCCCCGGACGAGCTCACCATCGCGGTCAACACCGCCGACGACTTCACCCATCTCGGCCTGCATGTCTCGCCCGACCTCGACACCGTGATGTATACGCTGGCCGGGCTTAACAACCCCGAGACCGGCTGGGGGCTCGCCGGCGAGAGCTGGGCGTTCATGGCGGCGCTCGAGCGCCTCGGCGGCGAGACCTGGTTCCGGCTCGGTGACCAGGACCTCGCGACCCATGTCGAGCGGACGCGCCGCCTCAACGCCGGAGAGACGCTTTCGGCCGTCATGGCGGACCTCGCTGCCCGGCTCGGCGTCCGCCACCCGATCGTCCCGATGAGCGACGATCCCGTCCGCACCATGGTGCTGATCGACAGCGGCCGGCTCGCGTTCCAGGACTATTTCGTGCGTCTCCAATGTGCCCCGCGCGTCTCCGGCTTCGAGTTCGACGGCGCCGAGGCGGCGCGCCCCTCGCCCGCGCTGTCGTCGCTATTGCGGCCCGGCGCGATCGCCGCTTGCGTGGTCTGTCCGTCGAACCCCTTTGTCAGCGTCGATCCGATCCTGGCGGTACCCGACATCGCAAGCTGGCTCGCCCGGCGCGCGTTCCCTCTCGTTGCAGTCTCGCCCATCGTCGGCGGAAGGGCGCTCAAGGGGCCGGCGGCCAAAATGATGGCCGAGCTCGGCGCCGAGGTCTCCGCCCTCGGTATCGCCCGCCATTACCGCGATCTCATCGACGGCCTCGTCATCGATACGAGCGATGAGGCCCTTGCGCCCGCGATCGAGGCCGAGGGCCCCCGCGTCGCCGTTACCGGGACAGTGATGAGGACGGCCGCCGACCGCGCTCGCCTCGCCGAAAACGTGATATCCTTCGCCAAGACGCTGGAGGCGAAGACGTGAGAATCCGTGCCATCATCCCGGTCAAGTCGTTGCGCGAGGGCAAGGGCCGGCTGTCGACGATCCTCGACGGGACCGAGCGCGCGGCATTGAACAGCGAGCTGCTGGACCACATGCTCGACGTTACAGCCGCTTTTCCCGGCGCCCATCGTACCATCGTCGTCAGCCCCGACCGGGACGTTCTCGACCGCGCCGAGGCGGAAGGCGCCGAGGCGTTGTTCGACGCGGAAGGCGATCTCAACGCGGCGCTTGCCCGCGCCGCCGGCCACGCGCTCGACCAGGGCGCCGAAGGAATCCTGATCGTCCCAGTCGATCTGCCCCTGGCGGGGCCTGAGGATCTGCTGGCGATGGTCTCGGGGCGGTGCGGCGTGACCATCGCGCCCGATCGGCGCGGGATCGGCACCAACGCGCTCTACGTCGCGCCGCCGGACACGCTCGCCTTCCGCTTCGGCGGGAACAGCATGGAGGCTCACCTCGCGGAGGCGCGGCGCGCGGGGCTCCCGGTCGAGGTCGTCAATCTCGCCAACCTCGCTTTCGACGTCGATACGCCGGACGACTATCACGAATGGCGCAAGCCGGCAGTTCCGGCTTAGGGACCTGTCCGGTCAGCCGCGCTCGGCTTCCTGCGTCACCGCGGTGTCCTCGTAGCCGCGGATCCAGCGCTCCATCACCTCCAGGCACACCGGATCGAGATCGAAACGCGGCTCCGGGTCGCGGTCCCAATGACCGTATGCGTCGGTGCCGCGGACCAGCAGCGCCGAGCGCCGCCCGACGACCGAGCGCACCCGGCTCGGCACGTAGACGATCGACATGCCGAGGCGCCGGTCATCGGTCCCGTTGGGCCGCGAGCCGTGCACCACGCGTTCGTGATGAAGCGAGAACTGGCCGGCGCGGAGCTCCATGTCGACCGCACCGGTCTCGTCGATGCCGGGAATCGACTGGCCGCGCGACAGCAGGTTGTCGGCGGCGTAGGTCTCGTCGTGGCGGTGGTCGGGATCGCGGTGGGTTCCGGGCAGCACCCGGACGCAACCGTTGGCGCGGGTCGAATCGGTGAAGGCGAACCACATGATCACCACGTCGTGCGGATCGAGGCCGTAATACGCCGAATCCTGATGCCACGAAACGTAGCTCGGATCGTTGGCGTTCTTGAACCACAGGCTGCTCAGATAGGCCAGGATGTTGGGGCCGATAAGATCCTCGATCGCGTCGAGGATCTTGGGGTGGCGGGCGATCTCGACCAGCCACGGAAAAATCAGGTGCGACTTGATGCGCAACACTTTGTGGGCGCTGTTGCCGGCCTCGCGCTCGAACGCCTCGAAACGGGTGCGGCAATCGGTCGCCTCGGCCGCGCTCATGCAGTCGAGCGGGAACAGATACCCGTCGGTCTCGAACTGCGCGATCTGAGCCGCGCTCAGCGACTTGGTCATGACGGTCGGACCCCGATTTGTTCGAATACCGCCCGGGTCAGCTCGCTCGCCGGGTCGCAGAGCTCGAGCGCTATGTCGAAGTGGTTGCACGCGCTCATCTCAATATGGCGGCACGGGAAGCCCTGGGCCCGCCAGGCCGCGGCGTAGGCATCGGTCTGGCGCTTGAATTCGGAGGTCTCGCTGCCGCCATACGAGACGATCAGCGGGCAGCCTCGCGCCGGAAGGTGGCGGATAGGACTGTTGCGCGCGACCGCCGCGTCGTCGAGATCGAGCCACTCGTTGGGCTCCGACAGGCGGATGGGCTCGAGGTCGTGCAGGCCTGACAATGCGCACGCCCCGACGATAACGTCCTCGGGCACCGCGAACTCGTCGTGCCAGCCACCGGCCAGCAGCATGCCGACAAGATGGCCGCCGGCCGACGATCCGGAGACGTGGATACGCTTGGGATCAACGCCAAAGTCGCCGGCGTTGGCGTGCAGCCAGGCGATCGCCCGGCGACATTGGCGGACGATCTCGTCGAGCGTCGTCGCCGGCGCGAGGCCATAGTTCACCGCCGCGACGGCGACGCCGGCGGCGGTGAACGTTTCGGCCATGAACGAGGATACCTTGTGGCTCAGCATGCGCCAGTAGCCGCCGTGGATGAAAACCAGCATCGGCACCCCATCGCCGGCCGGAAAGATGTCGATGATCTCATCCGGCGACGGACCGAACGACTGGTCAAGCCTCGCCCCCGGAATCTTCCGCATCCGGGCGCTCACCTCGCCGTAGCGGGCGATCGCGTCCTCGAACTCTTCCAGCGGCACCGAATCGCGAATGCGATACTCGCGGTCCAACGTCTCCTGGTCGAAATCGCGATAGACGCTCATGGTCCCATTCCTCATTGATTCCTCGCCGACAATACTGCGGACGGCGGCACGCCATTGCAAGCCGGCGAGTGGACGGCGGGGCGCCCGGTCCTTTAAGTTCCTTCAGCGGAAATGGACAACGGAGGCATTGATGAGTGATCTCAGGCTGAATTTCGCCTGCGGCAACTATGACCGGATGGAGGCGCTACGCAACGGCGTCGTCGATGTCGAGGGCATCGACCTCGACTACATCGAGATGAAGAGGCCGCGCGAGATTTTCGATCGCATGGCTCAGAAGCAGGAGTTCGACATGTCCGAGATGTCGAGCTCCGAGTTCATCGCCATGACCGCCCGGGGCGACAACCCGTTCGTCGGGTTGCCGGTATTCCCGTCGAAGGCGTTCCGACACGGCTTCATTTGCATCAACCGCAACGCCGGCATCGCGACTGCCAAGGACCTCGAGGGCAGGCGCGTCGGCACACCACTCTATACCCAATCGGCGTCAATTTACGTCCGCGGCCACCTGCAGCACGACTATTGCGTCGACCTCGACACCATCCACTGGGTCCAGGGTGCGGTCGAGAAGGCCGGAAGTCATGGCCACCCGGAGCCGCCCAAACTGCTCGAGCCGATCGAAATCGAATACAACACCGGCGACAAATCGCTGAGCGAGCTGCTGGCCGATGGCGAGATCGACGCGATCGTTGGCTCGCGCCTGCCGACCAACCTCGGCATCCATCCCGACGTGGTGCGGCTGTTTCCCGACTACCGCGCGGTCGAGCGCGACTACTATCGGCGCACCCGCATCCACCCGATCATGCATCTCGTGGTGATCCGGCGCGACGTCTACGACGCCAATCCGTGGATCGCCGCCAGCCTGTGGAAGGCGTTCGAGGCGGCCAAGGCGTGGGCACTGGAAGAGATGCGGTTCTCCGGCGCGCAGCGCTATATGCTGCCTTGGCTCTATCCCGACCTCGACGAGATCGACGAGCTGTTCGGCGGTGATCCGTGGCCCTACGGCGTCGAGGCCAACCGGCCGACGCTCGAGGCCTACGTCCAGTACATGGTCGAGCAGAAGTTCATCGCCGAGGCGATGCCGATCGAGAGCTTGTTCGTTCCGGTCGAGTGATTCCGGCGGTCAGTCGCCGTCGGGCGCCTCCTTCCCGTCGTCGGGGCGCTTCGCATCGAGCGCCGCCTCTTCGCGCTCGCGTTCGAGACGCTCTTTCCGCTTTTCGGCCTTGGTGCGGCCATGCTTGACCCGGTTGGCCTCCGCCGTCTTTTGGCGTTCATCGCGGGCGCGCTTCTTGCGATAGCGGTTGAGATTCACCAAGTTAGCCATCGATGAGACACCTCCACGACGAACGGCGCGGGCGAGATTTCTCTCGCTTCCTCGCGGCGACCAGATTAATGAAACACCATCGTGGCGCAACCGCGCGTGACGCGGGCGCGCCATCGCGGGGTTGAGCATGAAGAAGTTCGTTTACGGGCTGGTTGGCCTCGTCGTTGTCGTGCTCGCCGTGATCCTGGTCGGCCCCGGCTTGTGGGACTGGAACGGCTACAAGCCTCAGATTCTCGACCGCATCAAGGCAGAGACCGGCCGCGACATGGCGATCGACGACGATTTGTCGCTCGCGGTCGTGCCGTCTCCCCGGCTCGCGGTCGACGGCGTTCGCGTCGCTAATATTCCGGGCGCGACAGCGCCCGAGTTCGCCCGCTTCGAATCGCTCCGCGTCCGGGTCCGTCTGATGCCGTTGCTGTCGGGCCGCATCGAGGTCGAAAGCGTCGAGCTGGTCAACCCCGTGATCGAGCTCGAAAAGCTGGCCGACGGGCGGGTGAACTGGGAAATTGGACCGCCGACGGGCGAGGATGGACAGGGCGCCGCGAGAGGCGCGCCGGATACGAGCGGCGCGGCGGACCGGCCGCGCTCGGGCGGCGAGTCGTTCGCGCTGGACCGGCTGCTGATTCGGGGCGGCCAGGTCGTCTACCGCGATGCCGCCGCGGGCACCGTCGAGACCCTGGAGAATTTCGACGTGGAGGCGTCCGCCGGCTCCCTCGCCGGGCCGTTCGTGCTCGCCGGCGGGCTCACGCTGCGGGGCGTGCCGCTCGAGCTCTCGGCATCGGTCTCACGGCTCGACGGCGCGGGTCCGACGCCGTTCCAGCTTCGCCTCACGCACGCCGCCGCCGGCGCCAAGGCGGCCATATCAGGCGGGCTCGACATGGCGAAATCCACGCTCAGCGGCAAAGTCGAGATTACCGGCAAGTCGCTCGGCGCCCTGGCGCGCGCGGCGGCGGCCGGCAAGGCCGCGTTGCCGCCCTGGCTCGGCCAGGAGTTCGCCTTTCGGGCCAGGCTCGCGGCGTCTTCCGAGGGTGCATCGCTGGACGAAATCGATCTCAGGGTGGGCGATACATCGGCGAGCGGCGGGCTCAACGCCATTCTCGGCGAGCGCACCCGGCTCGACGCCGCACTCAAGGTCAAGCGGATCGACCTCGACAAATGGCTCGCCCTCGCGCCCAAGACGACGCGAGGTGGACCCGCCGACGCATCAAGCGGAAGCTCAGACTCGCCCACGCAAGGTGCCGGCGACGCCGATGACGGGCCGGGCGACGGGCTCGTGCTGCCGGATGGGATCGACGGTTCGCTCGACGTGTCGGTCGAGGCGGTCGGCTTCAAGGGAAGGCAGATGCGCGAGATCAAGCTCGCCGCCGCGCTCGATAAGGGCAGGATAACGCTGAAGCGGTTCAGCGCGCGCCTGCCCGGGGGCGGGACAGCGTCACTGACCGGCTCTCTCGCGGCCTCTGGTGGCAAGGCCCAATACAAGGGCAAGACAAGCGTTCGCGCCGATAACCTACGCGCCATACTCGACTGGCTCGATATCGATGCGGCGGACGTGCCGGGGGACCGGCTGCGCAAGTTCCAGCTCGCGGCCAAGCTCGCCGGCAACGAGGAGCAGGTGAAAGTCTCCGACCTGGAAATGCGTCTCGACGCCTCGCGAATTCGCGGTGGCATCACCTACGCGCTGCGCACGCGCCCGGCGTTCGGCGCACGTATCAACGTCGACCAGTTCAATCTCGACGCCTATCTGCCGCGCCGGCGGCCGGGGTCGACCAAGCCGGCCGCCGCGCCGTCGTCGGGAGAAAACGCGCCGAGCGGAGGGCAGGCGGCGGCCGCGCCGCTCGCCGCGCTCAAAGATTTCGACGCCAATCTGGTGGTGCGGGTCGGCACGCTCAATTTTCGCCGGACCCCGATCCAGGGGCTCGCCTTCGACGGCAGCCTGGTGCGCGGCACGCTGACCATCCGCCGGGCCGGGGTTCGCAACGTCTCGGGCACGACGGGTCGAATCGCTGGGACGCTCAGCGGGTTCGCCGGGTTCCCCGTCTTCAAGGGCTCGTTCTCGGCATCGTCCAAAGATGTGACCGGGCTGTTCCGCATCGCCGGCATCGACACGCCGGTGCCGCCCAGGCGGCTTGGCCGGCTCAAGCTGAACGGCAAGGCGGACGGCGGCGCCGACCAGGTCAAGCTCAACACCACGCTGGAGCTCGCCGGCGCCAAGATCAGCTTGTCCGGCCATATGGCGGACCTCGGCGCCACACCGCGGCTCGACCTCGATGTGCGCGTCCGGCATCCTGATACCGCAAAGCTCGCGCGCTTGCTCGGCGCCGAGATCGGGGCGCCCAAGCGGCGCCTCGGCGGGTTCGACCTCGGGGCCAAGGCCAAGGGCGGGCTCGATGCGATCGAACTTGCAGCCCGGCTCGCCGCGGTCGATGCCGAGGTGACCTTCGCCGGCCGCGTCACCCAGCTTGCGGCAAGCCCGGCCGTCGCCGGCACGATCGAAGCGCACCACCCCGATTTCGTCCAGCTGGTGCGCACCTTCAGCCCCGGCTACCGGCCGGCGAAACAGGCCACGGGCCCGGTTCGTCTGTCGTCGCGATTCAAGGCGTCCGACATCGCGGCCCGGCTCGATGACCTCGACGTTCGGCTCGGCGCCACGTCGTTGCGCGGCGCGGCGGATATCGGGCTCGCCGGGCCCAAGCCGACCGTGACCGCCAAGCTCACCGCCGGCGACATCGACCTCAATACGCTGATCCCCGCCGGCGTGGGCGGCGGCGCGGGCGCGCCGGCCAGCCCGGCGGCGGCCGCGGCGCCGGTCGTTCCGCGCCAGGGCAAGCCCGGCGCACGGCGCTATTCGCGCGAGCCGATCGATCTGTCGGCCCTCGGGGCCTACGACGGCAACGTCGAATTATCGGCCAAGTCGATCACGTGGCGGACTTTCCGGGTCGATACGCCGCGCCTCGCGGCGGTGCTCAGCGACAACGTGCTGGCCGTTTCCGAGCTTGCCGGCAAGATGTTCGAGGGCGCGTTCGACTTGCGTGGCGTGCTCGACGGCAAACGGGTGCCCAAGCTCGACGGCACGGTGAAGATCGTCCGGGCCAATGTCGGCAAGGCGCTGTTCGAGGCCGCCAGCTTCGACATCGCCGACGGCACGCTGGATTTCGACATGAAGCTCGCCGCCGTCGGCCGCAGCCAGCACGACCTGGTGTCGTCGCTCGGTGGGCAGGGCCGGCTCGCGGTTCGTGACGGAGCCGTCAAGGGGTTCGACCTTCAGGCGGTCAGCGACCGCCTCAAGCGCCTCAACCGGACGCTGGATTTCCTGTCGCTGTTCCGCAGCGCGATGGGCGGCGGCACCACCCGGTTCTCGAGCCTCGACGGCACCATGCGGATCGACAAGGGCGTCGTCCGCACCGACGACCTCAACCTGATCGCCAATGCCGGACGCGGCGAGGCCAAGGGGTTCGTCGATCTGCCGCGCTGGAACATGGACATGCAGGCGTTGTTCCGGCTGACCGAGCACCCCAACGCGCCGCCGTTCCGCGTTCAGCTGACCGGGCCGCCCGACCAGGCCGACCGCAAGGTCGACTTCGCCGCCCTGCAGCAGTACCTGGTCGGACGCGTCGTCGAGCGCGGCTTGGGCTCGGCGCTCGAAAAGGCCCTTCCCGGCCTCGTAGGTCAGCCGCGTTCGCAGCCACCGGCGCAGGCCGCGCCGTCAGGGGAGTCGCAACAGCCGCAACAGCAGCAGGAAATCAAGCCGAAGGACTTCATCCGCGGCCTGCTCAAGGGACTGGGGCGTTAATCGGGGCGCGCTCGCGACTTGACATCCTCGAGCACGTAAAGGCGGATCGCCGCTGACAGGCTTACCTCGCGTCCGCGATCGATCTCGCTGACCAGGGCGTTTATCGACAGGCCGCGACGTTTCGCGATCGCCGCCAGCTCGTCCCAGAACGCCGCCTCGACGGAAACGCTCGTCCGGTGCCCGGTCACGATGACCGATCGCCGCATGGATCAGTGGTCGCGGGGGCTAGGGGCGCCGGGCGCCCGCTCAGAACAGGCCTTCAATCTCGCCCTGGTCGTTGACCGTGATGCTGTTGGCGGCCGGCACCCGCGGCAGGCCGGGCATGGTCATGATGTTGCCGCAGATGGCGACGACGAAACCGGCGCCGGCGGACAGCCGCACCTCGCGGACCTGCACCTCGTGCCCCTCGGGCGCGCCGCGCAGGCTCGGATCGGCCGACAGGCTGAGCGGCGTCTTGGCCATGCAGACCGGAAGGTTGGCGTAGCCGCGCTCCTCGAAGGTCGCGATCTGGCGCCTGACGGGGTCGGGCGCGCTGACCGAGCCGGCGCCATAGATCCGCGTCGCGATGGTCTCGATCTTGTCCCACAGCTTCATGTCGTCGGGGTAGAGAACGTTGAAGTCGGCCTCGCCCGATTCCGCCTTGGCCGCCACCGCGTGGGCGAGCGCCTCGGCGCCGGCGCCGCCTTCGCCCCAATGGTTGCACTCGATGGCGTCGACGCCGCGCCCGGAACACGCCTCTAGCACCATCGCCACCTCGGCGTCGGTGTCGGTCAGGAACCGGTTGAGGCTGACGGTGACCGGCACGCCGAACTGGGTGATGATGCCGATGTGGCGCATCAGGTTGGCGATGCCGTCCTTGAGCGCCGGCAGGTTCTCGGTGCCGAGCTCGTCGCGCGCGACGCCGCCGTGCATCTTGAGCGCGCGAATGGTCGCGACCAGCACGACCGCATCGGGCGAAAGACCGGACTTGCGACACTTGATGTCGAAGAACTTCTCGGCCCCGAGATCCGAGCCGAAGCCCGATTCGGTGACCACGTAGTCGGCGAGCTTGAGAGCGGCCCGCGTCGCGATGACCGAATTGCAGCCGTGGGCGATGTTGGCGAACGGCCCGCCGTGGACGAATGCCGGCGTATGCTCGAGGGTCTGCACCAGGTTGGGCATGACCGCCTCCTTGAGCAGCGCCGTCATCGAGCCCGAGGCCTGTAGATCGCGCGCGGTCACCGGCTCGCGCGCCCGGGTCTCGGCGACGACGATGTCGCCGAGCCGGCGCTGCAGGTCCTCGAGGCTTTCCGAGAGGCAGAACACGGCCATGACCTCGGAAGCGACGGTGATGTCGAAGCCGTCCTCGCGCGGGAAGCCGTTGGCGACGCCGCCGAGTGATTGGACCACCGAGCGCAGCGCCCGGTCGTTGAGGTCGACCACGCGGCGCCATGCCACCCGGCGCGCGTCGATCACCGGCTCGTTGCCCCAGTACATGTGGTTGTCGAGCATCGCCGACAGCAGGTTGTGGGCCGAGCCGATGGCATGCAGGTCGCCGGTGAAGTGGAGGTTGATGTCCTCCATGGGCACGACCTGGGCATAGCCGCCGCCGGCCGCGCCGCCCTTGACGCCGAAGCACGGCCCCAGGCTTGGCTCGCGCAGGCAGATCGCGGCCCGCCTGCCGATCCGGTTGAGCGCGTCGCCCAGCCCCACCGTCGTCGTCGTCTTGCCTTCGCCCGCCGGCGTCGGCGTGATCCCGGTCACCAGCACCAGCTTGCCGTCCGGCCGGTCGGCCAGGCCGCCGAGATATTCGAGATCGATCTTCGCCTTGTAGTGACCGAACCGGTGGACGTGGCTCTCGTCGATTCCGAGCCCGGCCGTGATCTCGGTTATCGGCTTCATGGTCGCGAGCCGCGCGATTTCCAGATCGCTCTTCACCTCGCCGGCAGTCTGCTTGTCAGTCATGACGTTCCCCGATTATGTGCCGCGACGTGAAGGATCGGCTCGCCGCGCGCGCCGGCTCGGCCTCGCCCATCCCACATCCCCCGTTACATTATGAGCCAATGGAGGATTGTGATATGTTTTTCGGTGGCTGGAAGGAGCCAGTTTGGAAATCTCGGTTGAGGCGACTTGGTCGGCCTGTGGCGACGGTTGCCGCCTGAGTGAAATGATTGAACAGGAGTAGACGTCGATGAACGAACACCCTGGACAACGTAGACGTTCCGTCATCTCGAGAATCGCCGCGTCGATGCTGGTGACGGCGTTCGTTTCGATGATATTAATCGTGCCCGGAGTGGCCGATGAATCAAGCGGAAAAATCAAGGCCGCTTTCACGGATTCGAGCTGGGACGGCGAGACGGTTCCTGTCAAGGGGATTTGCACTAGCAATGGCGGGAAAGGAATGAGTCCGGGAACCGCGTTCACGAACATCCCGCCGGGCGCCAAGGAAATCGTGCTGAAATTCACCGACGAGGATTGGGGAAGCGAAGGAGCCCACGGTGAATTCAGTATTTCTGTGCCATCCGGTTCCTCAACGCTCGACCTTCCCGAATTCAGTGGCGATAGCGGCGCCCTGCCGCCTGGCACAACAATGCTCGCCGGACACGTATGTGGGAGCTGCGGTGGAGTCGGGTATCTCGGCCCATGTTCGAACGGGCGCGGCCATTCCTAT
>PVBE012349396.1_pt1 | contig 17571 bp, 16 predicted proteins | sample 1631181 | NCBI WGS metagenome assembly PVBE01 (sample SAMN08397723, study PRJNA350692) | Marine metagenome, whole genome shotgun sequencing project. | isolation source: water | place: Pacific Ocean | collected 2012-04 | reverse complement strand
TTGAAAGGCAATCCGTGTGCCGATTTTCGATCGACTCGGCCGCCGCTTCCGCTGCCGCTCCAACTTCCCGACTCGCTCGCAGTAGAACGCAGCGAAATCGCCCGACCCGGGTCCGCGAAGACGTCCGACCCACTCGCAAAGGAGTTCTCGATGGGTTGTTGGAGCCGATCGAGATTGTCTCCATCACCGTCCACGCGTCCGCGGAAGCGTTAATGTAGCGAGACATTTGAATCCTTTCCGGCTCCCGTATGGCGGAACAAACGCAGCCAGGCACCGATTAAAAGTCCGTTGCTCTACCATCTGAGCTACCGGCCCCTGCCTGGGGGATGGGGGTGGGGTAGTGGAGGGACGCCTGGGAGGCTGGGGAGTTCTTGGACTGCATCATGGGACTGATTCATGTGGGTCCATGAGCTGGGCGGGCCGACCGGGACCTTGGCGATATGATCGACAGGATTTACCGGGATTGCTCAGCCAAGGTCATGAGATGCGATGAATCGAAGGTGGAAGAATTGACCGGCAAGTGGGTTTTCGCGGGCGTGGGCTGAGGTGGGAAATACATTCGGTCGCGCGTTCCGCGTCACGACCTGGGGAGAGTCGCACGGCGATGCCGTCGGCGTGGTGATTGACGGCTGTCCACCCCAGCTTCCCATTGAGCTAGCCGAAATTCAGTCGGAACTAGATCGACGCCGTCCCGGTCAAAGCTCGATCACCAGCCAGCGTCGTGAGCCGGACAGCGCTCAGATCCTCTCTGGGGTCTTTGAGGGTCTTACCCTCGGGACGCCCATTCTCATCGGAGTTTGGAGCGAAGACGCCAGGGGCAAGGACTACGACTACATGCGCAGGCTGTTCCGCCCATCTCATGCCGATTACACGTATCAGGCCAAATATGGAATTCGGAACTGGAAAGGTGGCGGTCGTGCGAGCGCTCGCGAGACGATTGGCCGGGTTGCCGCTGGTGCGATTGCCAAGAAACTCTTGCGCCGGGAGTTTGGCCTGGAAATCGTCGGTTACGTTAGGCAAATCTGGAAGATTGCGGCCGAGGTTGACGCGGATTCGGTGACGATGACCGATGTCGAGGCGAACGTCGCAAGATGTCCCGACGCTGATGTGGCGGCACGCATGATCGAGCGAATAGACAAAGCCCGCAGGGACGGAGACTCGTTGGGAGGAGTGGTGGAAGTCGTGGCAAGGAATGTTCCTCCGGGTCTCGGAGAACCTGTGTTTGACAAGCTTGACGCCGATCTTGCAAAGGCCATGCTCTCGCTGCCAGCCTGCAAGGGATTCGAAGTCGGCACGGGATTTCATGGCATCGGGCTAACCGGCTCCGAGCACAACGATGCGTTCTATGTCGATGCAGGTGGTGTGCGGACGCGATCCAATAATTCAGGGGGAATCCAGGGGGGAGTGAGCAACGGCGAAAATATTGTGGCCCGTGCGGCTTTCAAACCGACCGCCACGATCAACTCCGATCAGGAGACAGTCGACGAGTCGGGAACGGCTACGGTGATGAAGGGACGTGGACGGCATGATCCGTGTGTTGTCCCGCGTGCCGTACCGATCGTCGAAGCCATGGTGGCGCTTGTATTGGTCGATCACGCCCTGCGGCAGCGCGGACAGAGCGGATCCGTTGGAACGGTGAATCTGGAAAATCCGGTCTGAATGAAGAGCAGACCAGCGGGGAGTGGGCGATGTCCGTAACCACGATCGAACAGGTCGAGGAGCTCCCAGCTTCCCCGATCGAGGTATACGAGGCTCTGGTTGACGGTGAGAAACACGGTTCGTTCATGGGGAGTCCCGCTACGTCGGATCCGCGGGTCGACGGGCATATGACGGCGCATGGCCATTACATAAGGGGGAAGTATCTCGAACTCGAACCTGGCGCGCGGATTCTACAAACGTGGCGAACCACCGAATGGCCCGAGGGATACGATGATTCGCTGCTGGAGATCCGGCTGGAACCGGTAGAAAGCGGCACGCGACTGACCATGGTGCACAGCTAGGTCCCGGCGAAGCAGGCACCCGATTACGACACAGGATGGAAGGACCACTACCGGGAACCGCTGATCGCGTATTTCTCGGATCGCTGATCTCGGTGTTGGGGTAACCGCGAGGGCGCTAGTTTAAGAGATGGGGCTGGCCCCCGCGTTGGCGAGACCACTTTCGGGGTCGACAGGAGATCGTGAAGCGAGAATAGTCCGGCGGCGACGCCCGTTCGCCGGGCGGCTAGGCCGTCGCGATCTTTTCGGTCTGGCCGGACTTGATCGATGCATTCATCGCCTCAACGAGCGCAACCGATTCGATGAAGACATCATGTTCGAGTGGCTCTTTTCGCGACCGCGCCATTTCTAGCGCGATTTCAAGACCATCGCGATAAAGTCTGGACGCGTCGGGCACTTCGGAATGGTAACCGTCCGGTCCGTACAGCGAGACGCGGAACACGTAGGCTGCGTTGCCGAGCACGCTTACGGTAGCGGATCGATCGTCGGGCCAACTGACGGTCGCAGACGTGTTCCCACCATGTGTGGAACAACGTACGCAGTCAGCTCCCGGACCCATGAACTCCAACGCCAGCTCAGCGGCATGAATTCCATAAAAAATCAGGCCGCCGTATTCATTTTCGAGCTGGCCCGGTCCCGTGAATTCGCCGAACGTGAACCCCCCCAACGACTTGAGCTGTTCCTTCCTCAAGCGGGCCACGGATGAGGCGGTCCGGTATGTGGAAAACGAAGTGATCGGCGTTCCGTGTTTGCGCGCAAGATTCGAGATCGCACGCGCATCTTCAACGGTGTTGGCGATCGGCTTGTCCACGAACGTTGCGATTCCCGCCTCGAGAAACGGACGAGCAAGATCAAGGTGGAGTGCGCCATTCCGGGACATGACGACTGCGAGATCGATGTGGCCGATCAGGTCTTCCTTACGGTCAGCGATGAGCTCGATGCCGTATTTCTCGGAAAGCGTTACGTTACGTTCCGAATCCTCACCCCAGACTCCAACGATGCGAGCGCCGTCAATGTGATCGCCGGAGTTGTCTCCGGCTGGAAGATTGCAGAGCTCCGAAAAGCGGTCGCCATGGGAGCTGTCAGGCCAAATCATTCCGACTCGAACTACGTCCATCGATCTCCCTCGTGATCTATGTCCGTCGTAAAGACGGAGTCCCAGTATCCACCTTTCGGAGCGGCAGCGGTAGGGCTTAATTTACCGACTTGGTGGAAATACAGGTAGGCCGAGTGGAATTCGGCATATTCAGTAGGGTAGTTATGTTCGGTCGTGTGGTGTGGATGGGTTCGGTGCCGAGGCCGAGATCCCTCGCGAAGCTCGGGATGACTAAAGAGGCTCGGGATGATGTGTGGCGGATTCAAGGCTCATGCGATCGGCTAGTGGGACGGGTCGACGTTCCAGATGGGCTGGAGGCGGCCGTACATGGTCGTGGGTTCGCTGCTGAGCGCGTTGTTACTGCTGTCGATTGCAGCAGTCGGGACGTTTCCCCTTCTCTTTGCCGCGTTCATCATGCTGCAGATTTCCGCCCTGCCACCGCTCGGTGGATTCGAGTGGTTCAATCCGGGCGTACTTCAGACTTCTTCCAGGTGGGCCAGGGCCTTTGGGTAGCTATGTTGCTTGACATAATGTTTGAGCGATCTCTCATTTGGTGGCAAAGCGGCCCCAAGCTCATCTATTTGTTCGGTCAGCTCGCGAAATCGGGCCTTGTGAGCTTCCGACCCCGAATCCGCAGTCGGCTCGATCAGTTGCAGTAGCTCGCGAAGCGCCTGCGTCAACTGACGCAATGAGGTGGAGATTTGGGACCTCGATGTTTTCGGATGAATGGTGAATCAATGGTAGCGAAGGCCAGTCGGTTTCGGTGGATGGCCGAAGCTGAAATTCTTCGCTGTTGCTCAGAATGACGAAATAGGGCGCTAAGAATGACAGGAGGGGCACAGAATCACGAGAATCGGCGGCCCAGAGCGACAAAGAAAGCACAGCGTACATGTTAGAATCCCAATTCGGCCAATCGCCAAATTCCTTGCAGGAACTCGTAGCACAGTCATGCCAAAGATGAAAACGCACAAAGCGGCCGCCAAGCGCATCCGCGTTACGCGGCGTGGGAAGTTGATACACGCGAAGGGATCGGCCGGTCACCTTAAGACAAAGAAACGGCACCGCACGCGCAAGGCGGCGACAAAACGATTTACCTTGTCCCCCGCATTTGCAAAACGCGTTCGCGCATTGCTGCGCGGCGGTTAGGGAAGGCAAAGTCTCAGTATGGCGCGGGTCAAGTCTTCGGTAGCCTCACGCAGGCGGCGCAAAAAGGTTTTGCGTGCCGCCTCGGGGCGCAAGGGAGCCAAGAGCCGGCTGTACAAGGTCGCTCACGAAGCGCAGCTGCACGCGCTCGACTACGCATATCGCGGTCGGCGACTTCGAAAGCGGCAAATGCGACGATTGTGGATTATGCGGATAAATGCCGCCGCTCGTCAGAGCGGCCTTACTTATGGACAGCTTGTTTCGGGTTTGCGCAAAGCGAACGTCGAAGTGGATCGCAAGATGCTTGCCGAGCTGGCCGTCAACGATTTCGGGGCTTTCGGTAAGCTGGCGGACACGGCCAAGGCCGCAGCGGCCTAGCAGAACACCCGACCGCTCGGTCTAGGTGCGCGGACCCGGGGCCGTAGCTAAGCTTAGAAGCGGCGAACGAGTCCACGCTCGAACCACATTTCACCGGAGAGTTTTCTCCTGCAAGACGAGATCGACGACCTAGTAGCAAAGGCCCTGGACGAACTCACCGGCACCGAAGTCAGCGGGATTGAGGACTGGCGACGGAGCTACTTGGGGCGTGGGGGCCAGTTGACAGCATTGCTGCGATCGATCGGATCGCTGCCGGCGGCGGAACGACCCCAAGCGGGGAAGGCCGCTAATGAGGCTCGCGAAAAGCTGGAGACCGCGCTCAAAGTGCGGGGAGCGAACCTGTCGGCCGCGCAAGAACACGATGTCGAAGAGATAGATGTCACGCTTCCCGGATACCGGCCGAACATCGGCGGGCTGCATCCCATCACACGGACTCTGAGGGATATTGCGAGGGCGTTTGCGCCGCTCGGGTTTCGCATGGTGGATACTCCCGAAGTTGAGTGGGATGAATACAACTTCGAGAAGCTGAACATCCCGCCAGACCATCCTGCGCGAGACATGTGGGACACCTTTTTTCTCAAGAGCGAATCGCGTCCCGGTGAAATGCTATTGCGCACACATACGTCGCCCGCTCAGATTCGCTTGATGGAGCAAATACAGCCGCCAATTCGGATACTCGCGATGGGCAGGTGCTACAGATATGAGGACGTGGACGCCTCGCATGAGTCGATCTTCTATCAGATAGAAGGGCTCGCGGTTGATACGGCGATAACGATGTCCGATCTGCGCGGGGTGCTCGAGTACTTTACGCGAACGTTATTCGGCCGCGATCGGGAGATCAGAATTCGGGGGAGCTTCTTTCCTTTTACGGAGCCGAGCTGCGAGGCCGAAATGTCGTGCCATGTTTGTGGCGGAACGGGTTGCCGAGTGTGCGGGGGCACGGGCTGGATCGAAATTCTGGGTGCCGGGATGGTGCATCCGGACGTGCTCCGTGGCGTTGGATACGATCCCGACAAGTACTCGGGATTTGCATTCGGCATGGGGGCGGAGCGGGTTGCTATGTTGCGCTACGGAATAGACGACATTCGCAATTTCTACCGAAACGACCTGCGTTTTCTGCGTCAGTTCAACTGACAGGCTAGCCACATGCTCATACCGATTCGCTGGCTTCGCGATTACGTAGAGATCGATGTGTCGGCGCGGGAGCTGGCGGCGCGTCTCAACGATTCCGGGGTGGAAGTCGGGTCCGTATCAACGGTCGGCGCCGACTGGGAACCTGACATGATCTTCGTGGGGCAGATAACCCGAATCGATCCGCATCCGAACGCCGAGCGGTTGACGCTGCCGACGGTCAACTTTGGCGAAGGCCAACTCCAAATAGTCACCGGAGCGTCCAACATCGAAGTCGGCGACAAGGTTCCCTTCGCATTGGAAGGGGCGAGTCTGGTCGACCCGCGCAAGAGTGACGGGAGCCTGATGAAGCTCAAACCCGCTTCCATTCGCGGCATCGAGAGCCGCGGGATGGTGTGCTCGCCGCTTGAGCTGGGGCTCTCCGATGAGCATGAGGGAATTCTGATAATGCCAGAGGAAGCTCCCGTCGGCGCGCCGCTGGTCGACTTCATGGGAGGCGACGTCATAGAGCTGGACCTGAGGCCCCAAAGAGCCGATTGCCTTGCGATGCTCGGGGTCGCCCGACAGGCCGGCGCTCTTTACGGTCGCCCGCTCAAGGAGCCGGATAGCGGCGACAGGCGTGACGATCGTTCGGTGCTTCCGGATTTAAAGATCGAGATCGAGGATCCGGATCTTTGCGCGCGCTATTCAGCAGGTTTCTTGTTTAACGTTACCGTTGGTCAGTCGCCGGTGTGGATGCGCATGCGGCTGGAGCAGGCCGGTCTCAGGCCAATTAACAACATCGTCGACGTCACCAACTTCGTAATGCTGGAAACCGGTCAGCCGCTGCACGCCTTTGACTGGGCCAAACTACAGGGCAATCTCATAGGAGTACGTTCGGCGCGGAAGGGCGAGCTGCTCACGACGCTGGACGGTCGGGAGCGAGAGTTCGATCCAGAAAATCTGCTGATCGTCGACGGCCGCGGGCCGGTGGCTCTGGCCGGTGTGATGGGCGGATTGAAAACTGAGATTACGGATGGAACGACCGAGATACTGTTGGAATCGGCGAATTTCGCTCAGACGAGCATCCGTCGAACTTCGCGCGGTCTGGGCCTTCGAAGCGAGGCATCGCGCCGCTTCGAACAGCGGCTGTCGCCGGAAACCACTGTGCATGCGTTGCGAAGAGCGGTTCAACTTGCCGAGGAGATTGGTGCTGCCAAAGGCGTGGAATTGTGGGGGGACTCGTATCCGCTTCGGCGCGAGATCCCGATCGTGGACTTTCCACTGTCCGAGATTCTACGGCTTCTCGGAATCGACTTTCCGCAAGACGATGTAATCGACGCGCTGTCACGCGCCGGGTTTGTGGTCGAGCAGTCGGGTGAGAATTCACTTCGGGTAACGCCTCCGTACTGGCGAGGCGACGTGACGATGAAGGCCGACCTGGTTGAAGAGGTCGTGAGCATCATCGGCTACGACACGATTCCCTCGACGCTACCGACGGGCGGGGTGACGGATGTGGTGCCGGGCGAGCTCGACCCACGCGAGGAAGCGTTGCGCGACGTACTCGCGGCCGCGGGTTTTCAGGAAGCCATTACGTACACGGCAACCAGCGCGGACCGAATGGGCATCTTGACTCCCGGCTCGCCGGATGATGGAGCGTTAGACGATCTCGGGAGAGAGCTGGACGATCTGCTTCTGTCGACCGCGGTCGATCCCATCGAGCTTGTCAACCCGCTTCGATCCGAGCAGAACGTGATGCGAACCACGGCCCTGCCGTCGCTTCTGGAGGCGCTTGCCGCGAATCTGCGCTTTGTGGACCGGGATGTTGCGCTGTTTGAAATCGGTCCTATTTTTCTGCCTCGCGACGGCGACCTTCCGGACGAGCGGCAAGTTTTGACGGTGGTTTCAGGAGCGCATTGGTCTGAAGTTGGATGGGACAAAGCGGGCGAGGTCGATTTTTTCGCCATTAAGGGCGTGGCCGAGCTTGTCGTCGAACGGCTGGGTTTATCGGACCCGCGCTACGAACCGTTCCGCCATCCGGCGTTTAGACGCGGATCCAGCGCGGCGATTTTCGCAAACGATCGGTTGGTGGGCGCTGTGGGTGAGGTCAGTCCAGGGGTAGGGGCGGCGATCGATGTCGACGAGACCGCCTGGGCGTTTCTGCTCGACCTGTCGCGGAGTTTCGAATCGGCCACCGACGTAACGACATATCGGAGCCCGCCACGATTCCCGGCCATCGTTCAGGATCTATCAATAGTCGTTGGGAACGACTCCGTGGCGGCGGATATCGTCGCAGCGATTCGCCAGGCCGGAAAGGCTCTGGTGGATGGAGTCAGGATGGTGGACCAGTACCGGGGCGGGCAGGTTCCTGAAGGCAAGCGCGGTCTCACGTATTCGATCACCTATCGGTCGGTCGATCGGACGCTCGTTGACGAGGACGCCGCTGCGTGCCATCAGCGGATACTGAAGGCGTTGGAAGCCCGCTTTGGGGCGAAGCTGAGAACCTAGAGATCTCGTTGTCGATTCACGAATCGGGCAGTCGATTGATTTCTTGGATATGACCGGCTCGGAGAGATTCGATGACGATGACGTAGCCCGCACCTGGGACTTTGGAGCCGAGGCGTGGGAGGACTTCGTCGAGTCTGGGGCTGACTATTATCGGACCGAGGTGCACGGTCCGGCGCTGTTTGCGGTCTGTGGCGACGTAAACGGACTCCGCGTGCTCGACGTTGGTTGCGGTCAGGGATGGTTTTCCAGGTTATTGGCGTCCAACGGCGCTGAGGTCACTGGAATAGATATCTCCGATCGGCAGATAGCAAACGCGCTTGAGCATGAAGAACGGTCGCCTCTCGGAATCGAGTATCGAGTTGCGGATGCAGGGCAGCTATCGGGGATTTGGGAGCCGGGCTCGTTCGATCTGGTGACAGGCTGCATGTCGTTTCAGGATATGGCCGAGGCAGGCAGAGCGTTTGAGGGGTCTCGCGAACTGCTCGTGGAGTCTGGTCGACTGGTGACTTCGGTACCGCATCCGTGCACGGACACTCCATACAGGGAATGGGAGCGGGACGAGGCGGGTGAGAGAGTAGCTCTCAAGATCGACCGTTATTTCGAGACCGGCCCAGGGAAACTACTCTGGTCGATGGACAGGCTCAGTTACCACTGGCAAGTTCCGATGTGGCGGAGAACCCTTTCCGAGTGGAGCGAACTCATCAAGGAGGCGAGATTCGTTATACGCCAACTACACGAGCCGCGGCCAACGCCGGAGCAGATCGAGAAGCAACCGGCGCTTGAAGATGCTTCCCGCATACCCATGTTTCTCATATTCGACCTGGTACGAATCGACTAGACCCGGCGTCTTTCGGATCGAACAATATCGTCGTGGACGGCAGGATGCTCTCGAGCCGCAAATCCTCCGGTGAATTGGGAAGTTTGAAGAGATGCGCGGTGCAGCGGCAGTCTGATGAGCCGAATCCGCGGGGCCAGGCTTCTACTCCCGGAAGCGCGGAAACGGCCCCGGCAAGCGAGCATTCCACGCGCTGATCCGTAGGAATGATCCAGGCGCCGTCGGGTTTGACGGCGGTAGTCAAGTAATCGATGTGCCATCGCATCGGCTTCGATCTGGCGAAGTGTCGCTGCAGGCGCGGCATCACTGAGTTGAGGGCGCTGCCTACGTAGATGTAGGAGCCCGGCTGAAACTGATACTTTCCGAGTTTGCCGATCTTTAGATCGAGTCGCCGCCGGAGACGCATGTGCAATAGATAGGCGCCCTTCACAGGCCCCCGCTTGGGCGGCCGGGCGCGAGATTCCTCGGCGGCCCTCGGAATGACGGTTGGGCGGGCGTCGGAACGTCGGGCGGGGTAGATCGATTACCTGCCATCATCATTTCTCGCGGTTGTTAGAATTCCGGCGTTTCCCAGATTCATGGCGGCCATCGCGAATCGGAGGTACCGTGCCCCGACTCTTCGGCAAAGACTACACGAGAGACGAATTCCTCCGGCACGTCGGTCAGGTGTCGCAGGTGGGCGGAGTCCGCGAGTATCGGATCGAGGGTGGCCCGGCGGACGGGGTCCGTGCTGCGGATGTTGATACCGGCGGCGGGTTTCGGTTCACAGTGCTACCCGGCAGGGGATTGGACATCAGTCACGCCTCGTACAAGGGCGTTCCGTTGTGCTGGATATCACCGGCGGGCGAGGTGTCGCCGTGGGCGTATGAGCCCCAGGGTATGGGATGGCTGAGGACGTTCGCCGGCGGGCTGCTGACAACCTGCGGGCTTACGCACATTCACGCACCCAACGAAGAAGACGGCAAGCACTACGGCCTTCACGGCCGGGCCTCGACGCTGGTCGCCTCGAACGTGCAAGCGGGCGGCGACTGGGACGGTGATGAGTACAAGCTCTGGGTCACGGGCCGGACCCTGGAGTCGGCTCTCTTTGACGAACAGATGGAGTTGCGGCGGACGATATCGTCGGAGTTGGGATCGGCCAGCCTGCGGATCGATGACGTCGTAACAAATGTCGGATTCCGTAGAACGCCGCACATGATCCTTTATCACATCAACGTGGGGTTTCCGCTGCTCGGTCCCGACGCCGAACTTGTGGCGCCCACCGTGCGGGTCACGCCCGGTGATATCAACCCGGCTGACGATCAAGAGGGGCCGTATGCGTTCCCCGAACCACGCGAGGGCTACCCGAACACGGTGTTCGACCACGAGACCGTGGCCGACGAGAACGGCCTGGTTCACGCTGCGCTTATCAACCAGAATCTCGAGTCCGGGCCGCTCGGCGTGCGGATTTCTTACCGGCAGGCAGAGCTGCCGCATCTCAACGAGTGGAAGATGCTCGGACCTGGTGAATACGTGCTTGGGGTCGAGCCGGCCAGCGCCGCATTTGGTGGCCGCGAATCGGCGCGCGAGGCCGGGACCATGAAATACCTCGAAGCGGGAGAATCCGTCCGCTATCTGGTTGAGGTCGGCGTTCTGGACGGCGAATCCGAAATCTCGGACTTCAGGGATCGGGTGAAGGCGATACTTGAGGCCGCCTGATCCCAGCGCGGCGAAACGTGATACGCCCGACCACGTCGAGACAATCCGCGTCCGGTTTTCGGATTCCGACTCGATGGGCCTGGCGCACCATTCAAACTACTTCCGGTGGCTAGAAGAGGCGCGAATGGGATTTCTGCGCGAGGGTGGGTGGCCGTACTCGGAGATCGAAAAGCGTCGCATCCACATGCCAGTGGTCGAGTGCTCGTGCCGGTTTGTCTCAGCCGTCCGATCGGAGGACCTGATCGACGTTCACCTCCGAATAAGCGCCGTCAGCAGAGCGCGCATCGGGTTTCAGTATGAGATTTCGAGGGCCGATTCGGGGACGCTGGCGGCTTCGGCGGCCACCGAGCATGCCTATGTCGATGATGACGGCCGGCCCACGAGGCTGGATTCCACGTCTGAACTCTGGCTATGGCTCAGCGAGCGGAGGGTGGAATAGCGGCGGGGTGACGCGACGACTGTTGCCGGAGCCGAGATCCCTCGCGAAGCTCGGGATGACGAAAAAAGAAGGGGCGGGATGACGAAACGAGACGGGGCGGGGTGACGAGTGTTGAATCTACCCGTTGCCCACGACGCGTCCCGACTGCCAGACTGTTTCAGGACGACTCAGGGTCATAAGGTCTTTGGTCGGATCGTCCGCCAGGAGAACGAGGTCGGCGGCCTTGCCGGGTTCGATCGTGCCAACCTCATCCGTGATTCCCAGAAGCGTAGCCGCCTGACTCGTCACCGAGGCGAGGGCCGCTGATGGGCTCATACCTCGCTCGACATAGAGAGCCAATTCTCGCGCCAGGGAGGCGCTGGAATGTCGGGTGAACGGCACTCCCACGTCGGAACCCGCCGCGATCTTTACCCCGGCCTTCAGGGCAACATCGACTTGCCTGTAGAAGATCGGCCGGAGATCTTCAACCTTTTGGCGAGCCCAATCGGGAAGCTCGGGACCGGCGATGTTTTGGTCAACGAAATACAGCGTCGAGACGGTTGGAACGAGCCACGAACCCTGGCGGGCCATGAGATCCGCCGTCGGTTCGTCGAGGAACGAGCCGTGTTCGATAGAGGTGATCCCCGCCTCGACCGAGTTTCGGATGGATTCAACGCTGTGTGCGTGGGCGGCGCACGGGACTCCCGCAGCATCAGCCTCTTCCACGACGGCGCGCAGTTGGTCGACTGAATACTGAACGCCGGTGGGATCGCTTGCCGGCGTCATCACTCCGCCGCTGGCCATGATCTTGACGAAGCGCGCTCCCGATTGGATTTGATCTCTGGCGGCCCTGCGGAGGTCGTCGATGGATTCAGCCTCCACGCCGAGGAAGTGTCCGTGTCCGCCGGGCGTTGTGATGTTCGAGAAGGCCGGAACGATTCGAGGGGCCGGCAGGTTTTCGGTCTCGCGACTTCGCAAAAACCGTTTCATGAGCGAATTGGGGGCGGCGATTTCACGAATCGTGGTGACGCCGGACGTCAACAGACTCTCTGAATTGGCTCGCGCCCAGCCGAGCTTGGTTGTGTCGTCCGCTCGCATGAAGTCTTCGGTCGAGGCCGGTTCGGCGCTCAGGAAAAGGTGTACGTGACAGTCGATGAGACCCGGAGCCAGATGCTTTCCGGCTGCGTCGATAACGGTTTCGGCGTTCACCGGCGCGGCGTCGATGGATTCGATGCGACCGTCGGCGATGGCCACATTTCCGATATATGGCGATGAATCGGGCTTGCCGTCGTGGATCGTGACGTTTGATATGACGGTTGCGGTCACGTTGTCACTTCGTCGTTTGCTTTTTCGATCAGCAGAGCGGCTTCGCCGGGATTTGAGACGATTTCGTCCGGCTCGTGAGTGGCTTCATCCAAAGAAAAGCCATGTCCGTCGATCCAGATCGTGCCGATTCCCACGGCTCCCGCTCCCGCGATGTCCGCATGAAGCGAGTCGCCGATCATGACCGATTCGGAGGGTTTTGCGCCGGTCAGATCGAGCGCCCGCTCGAATATTCGCGGGTCTGGCTTCCGAATGTCTAAGTCTTCGCTGACCAGAATGTGATCCATCTTCGAGTCGATATCCATCAACTTTATCTTGCCCCATTGATGTTCCGAACGGCCGTTGGTAATGAGGCAGTTCTTGAATTGTGACGCCGAATCGAGCAATCGCTCGGCTCCAGGCAAGTAGCCGACGCCTTCGTAGTAGTGCTGGTAATGGCCTTCGCGGATCTTGACTGCGAGGTCGCCATCGTCAATGCTTGCGCTTCGCAGCGCTAGTTCCCAGCGCCTGACCTGCGTAATCTCGTCCCACGCGTTGCGACGGAGAAGATCGGCGACTATCGATTCGTACTCGCGAAAAACCGCTTGCGCTTTGCTATCTGGAAGCCGGTGACGCTGATCGTGGAGAGACTTGCTATATGAGCCGCGAATGTGGGCGGTCTCATCCAAAATGGTGTCATCGAGATCGATAAAAACGGCTTTTAGCCTGTTCGCCCTGAGAAAGCTGGGCGTCATTTCAAGCAGCTTTGCCGAGCCGTCAGCTCGGGATCTGGTCCCGGCCGACTAGATGTTCTGTTCGGTAAATACGGCGGGTTCCGCAGCGGTCTCGGCGCTTACGGGCGCGCCCCGGTGGGTACCGATTCCAACCTGGAGCGCATTCCAGGCCAGCGTGGCGCACTTGATCCGAACGGGATATCGCTGGATTCCCTGCAAGGCTTCGAGATCGCCGAGTTCATCGAAGTCGATCTCCACCTCGCCCTTAAACATTCCCTTTACAACGTCGACGAGTTCTTCGGCTTCGTTTAGCTTCTTGCCTTTGACCTGCTGGGTAAGCATCGAGGCGGACGCCTGGCTGATGGAACAGCCGTGGCCGTCGAACTTTATTTCCTGGATCGTGTCGTCTTCGAGTAGGACCGTAAGCTCGAGTTCGTCGCCACAAAGGGGATTCTTGCCTTCGGCGCGTATGTCTGGATTTTCGACCTCGCCGTGGTTCTTAGGCGACTTGTAGTGGTCGAGGACTATTTCCCGGTAAAGATCGTCGAGCATGTTATTTGAAGAACTCCCGGGCCTTATGAATCGCCTCGACAAGCGTGTCGATCTCTTCCTCGAAATTATAGATGTATGCGCTCGCGCGGGCGGCGGAGCCGATACCCAGGGCGGCCATCAACGGCTGGGCGCAGTGGTGGCCGGTGCGTATCGCCACGCCTTCGCTATCGAGGACCTGACCCAAATCGTGAGAGTGGATGCCTTCGACGTTGAATGAGAAAACGGCCCCTTTGAGGGGCGGGTCGGTCGGTCCATAAAGAGTCAGACCGTCGATAGCCGTCAATCTCTCAATTGCGTATTCGGATATCTTCCGCTCGTGGGCCTGAACCCGATCCATGCCGAGTCCGCTCAGGTAGTCGATCGCCGAGCCGAGGCCGATAGCGTCCGCGATGTTCGGCGTGCCAGCTTCAAACTTGTACGGGAGATCGTTCCAGGTCGACGCCTGCATGGTGACGGTGGAGATCATGTCTCCGCCGCTCAGGAATGGGTCCATCTTGTCGAACAGCTCTTCGCGCGCGTAAAGGATGCCTATGCCCGTGGGGCCGAGCATTTTGTGGCTGGTGAGCGCGAAAAAATCGGCGTCAAGGTCGACGACGTCGACGGGCATGTGGGGCGCCGATTGGGAACCGTCCACTAGCAGAAGAGCGCCGGCCGCGTGGGCAATTTCGGCCACATCTTCAACCGGCGTAATCGTGCCGAGGACGTTGGACACGTGCGTGACGGCAACGAGTTTGGTGCGACTTGTGATCAGCGATCTGAGTTCATCAATGTCAAAAGGCGCGGCGTGATCGCGCAGGGGCAGGTAACGAAATGTCGCGCCGGTGCTCAGAGCGGCGAGTTGCCACGGCACGATGTTGCTGTGGTGCTCGGTCTCGGTGGTAAGCACCTCATCGCCCGGTTTGAGATATTTCCGAGCCCAGGAGAAGGCGACGAGGTTTATCGCTTCCGTGCTGTTCTTGACGAATACGATCTCACGCTCCGATGCCGCTCCCAAAAAGGAGGCGATCTTGCCTCTCGCTTCCTCGTATCGCTCGGTTGCCTCCTGGCTCAGCGCATGAATTCCTCTGTGGACGTTTGAGTTGTACTCCTCGTAATAGCGCGTCAACGTGTCGATTACGGATTTGGGCTTCTGCGAAGTGGCGGCGTTGTCCAGATAAACGAGCTTCTTGCCATGAACGGTTTGATCCAGAACGGGAAAATCGCGGCGAAGCGCCATCTCGTCGAGAGGTTCCGCCATTTGACTTTGAGTCTTATGTTTTCCCGCTGCGGCCTGGCTGGCCATCGGAGTTCCTCGAATCTAAGGGATCGTTACGATCAGATCCCCGTCTTCAACCTCAATCCGGAAGCTCTCGACGGAAGATGTGGCGGGCAGGTTCATGACCTCACCGGTTCTCACGTCGAACTCGGATCCATGAAGGGGGCACATCACGTGATGGCCGTCAACTTTACCTTCGGACAGCGACGCCTCGGCGTGAGAGCACGTGTCGGAAATGGCGTAGAAATCTCCATCTATGTTGAAAACGGCAACGATCTCGCCACCAGCATTTGTCGCTATTGCTCCGCCGGACGGCACGTTCGCCGCCAGCCCGACGTTATATTGCCCGCTCGAAATCATCGGACCGCCGTTAGACCCCCGCCCGATCCAAGACGGCAAGCTCCAGGGCGTCGCGTACGGGCTGACTGACGACGCGAGCCACGACCGGCTCGAGGAATCCGCGAATGATCAGCTTTTCGGCTTCGTCCTGAGTAAAACCTCGAGTGCGCAGGTAGTACATTTCATCGTCATTTAGACGGCCGACGGCCGCGCCGTGCTTGCACCGAACGTCGTTGGTCTTGATTTCCATTTTGGGTATCGAATCCGCCCTGGCGGCATCGCTCATAAGCAGATTGTGGTTGGCCTGGTAGGAGGTGCTCTGGCCGGCGGTATCTTCGACCGTGATCATTCCGTGATAGACGGATCGTGAACGGTCCTTTAGGACCCCTTTGAACATGAGATTGCTCTCGGTGTGATCGGCTATGTGGTGCTGGTGGGTTTCGTGATCGATGTGTTGACGGTCTTTGCAGATGTAAAGACCCCAGAGCTCGGACTGCGAGCCGGGTTCGGGGAAAATTGCCTGAACGACCGTCTTCGTCAGCCGACCGCCGAGCGCCACTTCAGCGTAATTCAGCGTGGAGTCCCTGTCCAGCACAGCGCGCCAGGAGCTAAATCCGACGTGATGCCCACCCCAGTCCTGGATTCCCAGATAGTCGAGACGGGCGCCAGCCTGGAGGTACACCTCGATCATGGAACTGCTCATAGCCATTTGGGCGGCGGTGTCGGACCCCGACTCTTCGACCAGTTCGAGTCTCGAATTCGAACCGAGTACCACGAGGGTATGCGCGAACGTTGCGGTCCCGGTTGCGGTCATTCGCGTGAGGCTGTGCAGCGGCAATTCGACTTCCGTTCCGTCGGGCACGTAGACAAGCATGCCGTTTGACCAAAGGGCCGTGTGTAGTGACTCGAATTTCGCGAGCGAGGTTTCCAGGGTATCGCGAAGGAAATATTGCCGAACGAGGTCCTCATGATCTCGGAGCCCGGTCTGCAAGTCGCAAAGAATTACGCCTTTTTCCTCCAGTTTCTTGTCAAGGGAGCGCTCTTCGCGATGCCAGTCGACGTGCGCCAGGCGGCCGGCGAACGCGTCAGTGGGGAGCAGGCTTGGCGCGGCGGGCATGGGGCTCGATCCGTTGTGGCCAAACGCGCTGAACGTTCCGGGATCGATGCCGCGCAGGTTGGTGCGGCGCCAGGTCTCGTCGGTGTTTTTCGGCATGGGTAGCCGTTCGTATTCTTCCCATGCTTGAAGCCGCCGCTCGAGCATCCACTTCGGCTCAGATTGAGCCGCGGATATTTCCTCTACTAGGGCGCCGGTTGGTTTTTGGGCGTCGACATCAACTAACACGGAAATAATTCCACCTACTTGGAGTCACTGGGGTCGGAAAGGGACGACGCAGGCGGTTGACTAGCCGACCGCACCTTCCATCTCGAGCTCGATGAGCCGGTTCAATTCCACGGCATATTCCATCGGCAACTCCTTGATGAACTCCTCCACGAAGCCGGTCACGATTATTGCTCTGGCCTTGGTTTCGGAAAGACCCCTGCTCATCAGGTAGAAAAGTTGGTCATCGCCGATCTTGCTGACGGTTGCCTCGTGACCCACCTGCGTATCGTCTTCTTCGATCTCTATGTAGGGATATGTGTCGGAGCGGCACTCCTCGTCTAGAAGCAGAGCGTCGCAGACCACGAACGACTTGGCCTGCCGTGCGTTCTTTTCGACCTTCAGGAGACCGCGATAGCTCGTCCGACCGGACCCCTTGCTGATCGATTTGGACTTGATCGTTGAGCTGGTGTTCGGCGCCACGTGAACGACCTTGCCCCCGGCATCCTGATGCTGGCCGTCGGCGGCGTATGCAACGGAGAGAATCTCGCCCCTGGCTCCCTCACCCAGCAGGTAGACCGCTGGATACTTCATGGTCACCTTGCTGCCGATGTTGCCGTCGATCCACTCGACGGAGGCGTTCTTGGCAGCGCTGGCGCGTTTGGTAACCAGATTGTAAACGTTGTTCGACCAGTTTTGAATCGTCGTATATCGAATCCGTGCGCCTTCAAGCGCCACGAGCTCGACGACCGCCGAATGCAGCGAGTCCGCGGCGTAAATCGGTGCGGTACATCCTTCGATGTAGTGAACGTCGGCGCCTTCGTCGGCGATTATCAGAGTTCGCTCGAACTGGCCCATCCGCTCGGTGTTGATGCGGAAGTACGCCTG
>PVBE010963013.1_pt1 | contig 17571 bp, 26 predicted proteins | sample 1631181 | NCBI WGS metagenome assembly PVBE01 (sample SAMN08397723, study PRJNA350692) | Marine metagenome, whole genome shotgun sequencing project. | isolation source: water | place: Pacific Ocean | collected 2012-04 | reverse complement strand
TTTGTAGAGTCTGGTCTATTTAAATCTGCTACAAATTTATCTGCACCACTACTAGCGGCAGATCCAAACTTTTGAAGGTCAGCAAAAAAGTCTTCATCACCATATTTATTGCCAGTACCCATTTGTGTTATGTTCCAATCAGTATTACTTAATTTTTTAGAAAATTCATCTGCACCTTTATTTAATGCACGACCTGCTTTATATGCACCTTTAGCAAAAGGTTTACCTACATGCGTTTGATATGCATCATATCCTTGGCCAGCCAGATCGGCTCCTTGTTCGGCTTGTTGTACGGCCGTGTCTCTGACTTGGCTTAAAAAATTTGTGACTGATGGTCCATATTTATTATATAGACCTTTTAGGTCAGCAACTAATTCGTCATTACCGTATTTGTCGGCTTCGGTTATTTTGAATTTTTTTTTTGAGCTAAAATTTGGGCGGCTTCTTTAATCGATGCTTTTGTTAACTTACCGTTTTTTGCATGTTGAAGCAAGAGTTTTTTTGCATGTTGCACAGACTCTTTAGGAATACGTCCTAATGGTTCACCTTCTACTCCTGCGGCGGCTTCGTCGCCTGCAAATTCATCTTCTGTTGGAAGTGCCATTTCATCTGCCATAGGATCTCCCATGTCACCTGCTGGTGGCATTTCGCCTCCCATCATGTCATTCATAGGTGCACCTTCGCCTGTAAGAACCATTACTGATTGATCCATTTGCTCACGAGTTGCTTTAATTGTTTCTAATGCCGCGGCCAATGTTGCATCTGCTGATGCACTAAATGCATTTGCTTGTTCTGTTCCAAAAGACTCACGCATGGCATCTACCAATGGCATTAAATCTTCTACTTGCATTGATGCTAAATCTTCTGCCATTTTTTGCAATCGGTCAACCATATCTTTGGCGGCAAGAACTAATTCTGCCTGATCTAAATCTTGTTCCATTAATGTACGAAGATTTTCTAAAGTAACTGAACGAGGATTTACTGACTCATTTTTCTTCTTTTTACCTTTTACAAATTTAGCATTCCATTCTGGTGTGCCAGGATGAATCGTTTTACCTGTTTTAGGATCTGTTGAAGAAATTCCTTCGTCTACTTCTTTTTCTTGTTTTGCTTCCATTTTCTTACCTGGATGAGGATGATTTTTCATACCTTTTGCTCTATGTTCTGCGACTTTTTTAGTCATTTTGGATTCCTTGACTTTTGCTTTAATCTTTCGTTGTGTAGGGGACACTTCTTTCAACATAATAGCCAATGCTTCAGCAACCATGATTGTTTTGGCATAATCAGGATGCTTATGGAAGTCATTAATATTAGATTCATTAACAATTTCTGATTGTCTATCTCGCACTTTTAGCAATATATTTTGTATTGCTTTGGGTGTAATATCTTCTTTTTTAAGAGAAAACCCAAAAGTTTCTTGTAGATAATTATTAATTTTATCTAATTTATTTTTGCCATGGTCAAAGTCTGATATATTCATAATTTAAATCCCCATACTCATTTGTATTATTTATCGAAAACTAGGATAAAAGCGACCGTTAATTCGATCTACTACACCTTTACCTATAAGATGCTTCGCTACCATTTTTTCTCGTTCTGATAAATCTTCTTTAGTACAACCTTGTTTACCGCATATTTTATCATAAACTGAAGCTTCTTTATTTGAAATCATTACAGGACACGGGCCTGCTACCTCTACTACTTTCATCCTATATTCCTTACATTAGCTCCAGGGCTTTGCCTAGCCATTCGAAATCTTGTACCTGTTGATGCTGGTATTTCTTGTTCTACTTCGCCGGTATCACTTGTAAATGTAACTTTCCCTTTTCCGGTAGGTTGCCCTGTTGCCAATTCTTTTTCTGTATCTTTTTTCTCACCTTTAACAGAATTAGCAGAACCATCGTCGAGTTCAGGTCCAGTTGTTTTTAGTAAATTAGTATTGGCAGTCTTTTTCATAGTATCTGTAGTTAATTCGTCTAATTTTCTTGCTTCCATCGGTTGTGCTTGTTGTTGTATATATGGTTGTAAAATATCTAACGCACCATCTATATTATTACTTTTGATTTCTTGAACAAGTTCTAATATTTGGCTAAGACGTAATTGACCTGCAATTCCTTTGGCATACTGAGGATCTATTTGCAATAAATCACCTATTATTTCTTCTGTGGTACTTTCGTGTAATGCTAATAATGCTTTCATGATCTATTTAATGCCCTTACTCGTTTACTGGCAGGATTAAAGCGTTTTGTTTTTCGTGCTTTTCTTGCCATTTTTTTACCTAATCTTGCTTTTGTTTTTTTAAGTTGGAATCGCTTTTTCATATCTATAGGTGCAGAACATTGTGAAGGACTTGCAACTACTCGCCCTTTTCTTTTTCCAAAAGAACATCTATATTTTCTTGTTATATTGTTTTTGCCTTTTTTTGCCCAAACAATTTTTGTTTCAATAAGAGGCTCTGTTACTTCACATATCTGCATAGATAGAATTCCTGTTATTGTATTTATTATTTTAAGGTAACATATGGAAGAGGCCGCCGATTACGGCAAGTAAAAGAGTGAATAAGGTACCGTACATTATACGTACAGACCCCGAGATTTTAGTTTCTAACGATTCTTGTCGAGAGTCTAGTGCCGAAAATCTTTCGGTGTGATGATTTGTAACAAATTCTTGTACCTTGTTAATAGATTGTTCCATTTTGTCAAAACGAACATAACTTCGTTCTATTCGTCTTACTATATCTTCTAACCTATCTTCTAAATTATCATACCGTTCTGCACATAGCTCAACATGAGCTTCTAAGCTCTGTTTTTCTATTGACATTTGTTAACCAAATCCTTTTTACTTGTGTTTTTAATTACACGATATAGTAATATCGATTTGGAGCCAGTATTCGCCTAAAGTATTTCAGCCATTTCGATGATTGTGTTTCTATTAACATTATCATCAACATTAGTATTTATTATATTTCCAATAATATTACTTGTTGAGTCAGTTAAATTAGAAGATCCTTGAATAGGCATACCATATAATTCATCTTCTAATAAAGTAACATCCCATGCACCAGGATGTGCAGTCGCAAATTTGATAGTCCATATAGTCTTAGTACCAGAATATGCACTACCTAAATTTACACTATGGGCACTATTAAAATTATCAATAACCACTGCCTGTGAGTTAACAGATATCATTACAGGCTGGCATCTGAACCCAATAGATTGTAATAATATATTTAAATTTTGAGCTTGATGATATGGTTTTGATTCTGCATTCGTTAAATCTAATTTAGATCCATCATCTTTATATGGAGATGCATCTGCTCCCATATCTTTATCGGAAAAATCTATTAAACTGAATATTGAGAAAAACTCTATATTGGCACCGACAAATTCGCCGGCATTGTGAAATGTGGACATATAACCTTTATTAATATTTATCGGTCATAAAAAAAGGCTGACATAAATTGCCAGCCTTTTTATTAAAATAAATTAAGCAAGAACTAAACCATCGGTAATAGTTACTGCTGTGATTGCAGTATTGAAATTTACTGTATCATGGGTTGCCATAGCTTTTAACGATGCAAGCAATGCGGCATCATCTAATGCAGCTTTACTTGTTTGGTCGGCTGCATTACCCCAACCGGAGTTTGCTTCAACAATAATACTTGTAACTGCTGCAGTTACATTAACTACTACTACTGTTGCCCGTGTTGCAAGGTGCTCAACAATCTTTGATACTCCGCCGTCTGCACCTAAATGAGCAGTTAAATCTTCTGATCCGCCTGCTGCTGCGATTTTAATATATGTAAATTTTCCACCAATGAATTCACCGGCACCAGCACCTTGATTATGGTCCTGTCCGCCGCCAACTTTCATTAAGTTTCCATCATTTTTTGTTGCCATTATAAATCTCCTAAATAGCTTTTATTTTATTTATCATTTTAACTATATTTTCTATGTATATCGGCTATATCGTTGTAAATTTCTATTTGTCGTGCCTTTGATCGTATATATGATAAAATTTGAGTTAATGTTTGATTTTTACGATGTTGGCCCATTACATGCCAATCTTGAATATATCTTCTTGCTGAACGTACCACATTATTTTGTATGTTAAGTGTATTTTGTATGTTAAGAAAAAATCTATGTACGAATTCTCTTTCAATTTTTGCACTTGCCAGACGATCAAGAAACATGAGAAGCAGAGGCTTATTGATCGAGCCTAGATTAGCATTAATAAGCAAATATAAATCTGTTCCACCTATATAAAATTCTTTAAAGTCTCGATATGATTTAGTTCGTTTAGCATATAAAACTGCCTTATCATGAGTTTCAGGTTCATTATACATTATGTATAATACAAGGATATATAAAAAAGTTAAATCTTTTATACCCTTATCCCCTAAATTTGAAATAGTTTGAGGATGCCTAAATAATCTGCTTTCAGTTAGTTGATTGATCGTCGTTAATGTCATCGCACAAAGCACCTTTAATTCGTTTTGTCATACTAGATATATTAGCATTATGATGAAAATCTTTTTGTTTTCGTCGTTTGAATCGCTTAGTTTTAAAATCTTTTTTAGCCTTTATTCTAGGACTTATATCATTTAAAATATCTTTAATTGTCATGTTCAACCTGCTCTTTTATTTTACGTAAACCCCTAGAAAATTTACGTACATCTTCAGTTCGTATTGCATTTATAAGTCTTTTATTTAAATCTGCGGCATGATCTTCATTATACGATTCTTGGATTAAATGTATTAAATTAATAACACTTGCAATAATATGTTCTGCTCTAGATTCAACTAATAACGAATTATCTCGTTTAGTTGCTATTGAACTAATCTCTTCAAAAAGACTCTTTGTGGATGTCATATGTTATCCTTCGTACATAATATTTAGCTAAATATTGTTGTTATGAAAGCATTTGATTTAGATGAAGCCAGTCCTTATCAAGCAGGATGGCAACCTGCCCCCGACGAAGAATCCTTAGCACAAGCAGAAGAACCTGCTGATCCTTCTGGTTTATTAGGTGCTATACAAGGCTTAGATCCGTCAGCATTGCATCCAGATCCCCAAATGGGTCCTCAAATGTTAGATAATGCAATGGCTGCTGTTAATTTAATGGCCAGTGGCCGTGACGTTCATCCTACACAAGGCCAAGCATTACTTAAAGCACTTCAGTTAATAATTTCGTAAAATTTTTCTTTAAATTTTCATAATCTACAGGAATACCATCTTTAATACAACAATCACCCTGTGCCGCAGCATCTACCGGATCTTGCAACCTACAAGGAGCACATGGCGGTGCATACCATAAATTGTAATTATTATTATAACCATATACCTGAGGTGAAGTATTACCGAATATAACTATACCTTTTTTATTTAATCCACCAGATGCATGATTTAAAAAACTATCAGGAACAATATGAGATGTACTATGCTTTAATAAAGCGATAGCCTGCCTAACAGTAGTTTTATTCGCCATAGAAACATAATTAGGAGCATCGTCTAACATAGCCATATCACCATAATCTACTTGCCCTGTTTTATCTAAAATTAATGTACCTAGTCCTATAAATGTAACATCAGGAAAATCTTTAAATAATTTAGGATAAACATCTATAGGTATTTGTTTACCTTGATTAGTCGGCCAAGGATCACGTAAAGTTGTAGGTTGAATAATAACAGGATTTTTATAATCTTCCAATTTATTTTTTGCCCACATATTTTCGTCAGTAGTTAAAAATATATCTATATCACCTGGTTTACAGTCTTTAACTCCTGCAATATTTCCCATAAAATCAATTCGATGAATAGGGTCTCTGTAATATATTTCTTGATCTAATAAATGTCCTGCTAACAATATAACTTTTACATATCGTCTCAAGGATTTTAAATTAGACATAAAATTATGCCAATGAATTATATTAACAAAAGGATTATTTGTTAGCAACTCTTCAACCCATTCCCCTATAGGAGATTTAGTGGCATCTCTTAATATTACATCAATTTCATATTCTTTTGATAATTTTTTTATAATAGATATAGCAATAAGAGCATCGCCGATGCCTCCATGTATTTTAACAAGAATTTTATTTAATGCCATAGTTTTTGCTGCAGGTGCATCTGTTTCTTCTATTGCGGTATATATGTTTGCTAATTTAAATTGTTCTGACTGATTCATTCCATTCCTTTTAACATACTCCGCAATTTATCACTATGATTAACATTATCCTCTACTACTTGGTTTTCGGTTAAGCCTGCTTTTACTTTAGATAAATTTGATTTCTTTTTAAGAGTTGCATATATATCTTCAGCAGGACTATTTTCTTGTTCATCATCTGGTAAATCTGATATACGCAAAGTGTTTAAATCAAACTCTAAGTCAAGTTTCTGTCCTACACCACTACTAGATCTAGTTTTCATAAATTGTATTTGCACTCTGCCACGTTCTCGCATTGCACGGGAACTGAATATACCAATAACATTATCGGCGGTTTGTATCTTACTAAGACCGCCTGCAATATGCGAATGATCAAATTCAATTTCATCTACTGCACCTCTGTTTAATTGTGATGCTGTTGCAAATAATAAATCTAATTCTACAGATAAGTTTCTTAATTCTTCACTAACAAACTTATCTTTAATAAACAAATCACTTGGCGGTACCTTACGTTGAGCTGGCATCATTAAATCTAAATAATCTACTAATATACAATCCGGTCGTATGCCTGTTTGTACTGTATATTCTTTTAGGTATGCACGTATATCATTTACTGTACAACCATTAACTAACTGTACAATCTGTATTGCTCCTGCTTTTTTCTTTTGCATTTTAATACGCAGGTCTACATCATCTAAATTTTTAAACAAATCCTTAGTCGAATATCCTGTGCCCATTGCATCCATTCGCATTGCAGTTAAATGTTCACTAAGTTCTAAACTTAAATAGATAACATTTAAACCCATTAGCGACCAGTTTAACGCAAGATTTTGTAAAAATATACTTTTACCTGCACCACTTCCGCCTGCAAATATATTAAGCTCGCCTTTATTAAAACCACCAAATAGTTTATTATCCATCGTAGTCCAGCCAGTACTTGTACCACCATTTTTAGATTTTAAATTACGCAACCTATCTGCAGGTTCCGTATAATAATCTGTGCCTAAGTTTTTTGCCAAACTAACTTGTACTGCATCTTTAATTATTTTTTCTACTGCACCGAATTGATTTTCTTCTAATAAATCAGTGGAACTAAGAATTGCATTTGCTAATGCCTTATGTTTACAAAATTGTTCAAAGTCATCTAAAAACCAATCTTGATGTCGTTCATCGACATCCTTAACTAATGTAAATTCTACGCCTGTATTTGCTTTTAGTTGATCAACAGTAGGAACCGTAGTATATTTGTCTACATGTTCTTGTATAAACTTTACACTCTTTCTAAATTTCCTATCAAAATACTCTGAATCAATTATTGCTTGACACCTAGCATATAATTCTGAATCTGATAACAAAAACTCTACATAAAGTTTTTGCATATCTTCTGTATACTCTTTTATTTCTTCAGCCATTTGCTAATATTTTCATTAATGTATCATTTGATTGTATATATTGTTCGAATAAAAAGTTATGCATTGTGGTATTTAAATATCCAAATCTATCAGTAGCATTTTCTATATCATCTCTATATGTCATTATTAACCAATCCATTGCACTAAACGGATGAATACGTTTCGAACTATCTAATTGTTCTAATTTTGCAGTATACAAGCCCAAAGTTTCCATTCTATTTCGTCTTCGTGTATCGCTTATTCTAGGGTCTATATCATGTTGTTCTTCTAAACCCATAAAATCTTCAGGTCTACCTAACGGAGGTTCCCAATGAAAATACCATACATTATGATTTTGACTTAACAAATTTAAATTACATATTAAACCAAAATTTTCTTCTTGTTTTAATTTAGAACCTAAATGATCTTTTGCTTGTACTTTTACATAATCACCGTAACAACCTTCCATTCTTAATTTATCTTCTATATCTTTATCTAGTTCGACGGCTGCTTTAGGATTACTAAACACAAAATAAGGGTCTTGGTCAAACACATCAAAAACAGAAGGTAAATGATCATAATACGGTTCTTTCTGTGCTCCGGGTGGTTGTTTTAAGACAAAGTTAGGATGATAAGGACTGTTAGATTGAACATATCTTTTTCCAATATGACTATGAGGATTTATAATGTTATATTTTAAATTATGAAAAACACCATATGGTTCCTCTTTATAATCAATCATCCCTGTAGTTGTATTATACCAACTACCTGTTTGAACAATGTACAAATCTTTTGGTTTATAAGCAATTGACATTGCCAATCTATTAATAATTTCTTGGTTAGATTGTCCTATAGTAACTTCAAAATTACAAAATTTAAATTTTTGTGCTAGTAAATATTCCCAGCCACCTTCTGCTCTAAATACCGAATTAGTATTACTATCTATTGTTAACTCCCATATACGAGATAAAATATTTTGCCCTGTACTAAATGAATTATAATCTCCAAAAATTCCTACTTCCATAATTGTTCCTTAAATTTATTATTCTGTAATAATACGTCTACTAATTTTTCATGTGCAGTATGTTTTACATGAGTTGACGTATCACCACCATATAGTATGTTAGCTATATAATTTTTATATCCATATGTTTTTACAAAAAAATTAAAAACATCATTTTCATATATTTTATTTTTATGATCTTTTTTATTCCATCTACTATTTAATTCACCGATTACATTTAATATGTAATTCTTTTTTTCTGTCGGAGTAATAAAACGAAAATCACTATCCATACCAAAAGGTGGGTTCCAATGAAAATACCAAATATTATTGTTTAAAGAAAGCATATGCAATAAATTAAAAAGCATATAATTTTCGTTTAAAAAAAATGTAGAACTAAAATGATCTTTAATTATTGCATTAGTTAAATGTATATATGTTTGTGCCATTTCCTTAAACTGATTAGGTATTTTGTCATACTCATACTCATAGACCCAACTGCCTAATCCTGTGCCAAGCTCTTTTTCGTCTTTATCTTTTTGATGAGGTAAAAAACTTAAATAAAAATTAGGCGGATATACTCGGTTTAATTCTTTATTATGATAAGAATTCACATCAGGTATGTATGCTTTTAAATTATCATTTATTTTAAAATACTTGTTTGTGTAATTATACACTCCTAATGTAAATCTATACCATGAAGTTGTTTGGACAATATACATGTCGTATTTGTCTTGTTCTAATGCAGATGTTAAATTTTGCAAAATTTCTTTATTACCGCCTGCAATAGCAGGATATAATGTAAAATTATGGTTAGGAAACATTGTTGATAAAATAGCACCATATCCTTTAGTTGCTATGGTATCTGTTTTATCTGCATTTACTTCAAAAACTAATTTAAGTAAATCATTTCCTGTGCCAAAACTATGAGAGCATCCAAATATTCCTATTTCCATAATTGACTTCTCACTTTTATTTTTGTTTTATTTGTCTCTACAAAATCTAATATACTTTTAAGAGTAAAAGGTCGTCCAAATTTGTTTACTGCATCTGCACAATCTTTAACATCATCCCATGGCGGAAAACTTACAGGCCAATTATAATATACTGCTTGGCGTACTACATCAATACCTGCTTTATCTTGGTCAGGAACAAATATAACCTCTTTACCTAATTGATTTATTATTTGTGCTTGTTGATAATTTATATTACTACCGCCTATTGCAACACCATCAATTGCTAATGCATCAAATGGGCCTTCTGTAACTAAAACATATTTTCTATTATTTTTTTGGGCATCTAAATTAAATACAAAATCTTTAGGTTGTTGTTGGTAGTACTTAGGATATTTATGTTGTTTTTCGCCTACCCATCTTGCGGTAAAACCTACTATCTTACTTTTGTACTTATATGGTAAAATAATTCTATGTTGCATCTGACCAGGTATTGCAGAACTGTAATACCAATCTGCTAAATCTATTAACCCTCTATAACTAATGTATTCTAATGCTTTATTAAATAATGGATTAAACTCCCACTGATCTAATGGTTTGGCACCCGAAGGCAAGTTAGTTTCTGGCCAATTAATTTTATATTCAGGTATTTCTTCTTTAATAGGTTGGGCTAAATCTGCCTCTCGCATGGTCTCCAATTGGAGCCGTTGAATATCTGATTTAGGTACACCTAAGTATTTTAAAAGTTTTTTAAATCTATCTGTAAATCTATCTGCAGGTTTCCATCCTGCTTTATAGTTGCAATTAAAGCAATGATATATTACACCTTCTTCAGGGGTAAACATGAAGCCGCCCCTATGCCTAGTATCGGGCCTAGATTGGCCATAATGAATACAACACGGACAATTTACTGTAAGCCATCCGGATGGTGTTTGTTTTGCATTTAACGGTAAATTTGTTTTAACTGCGTCTAAGACTATACTCATACATATAGTTTAACTTCTATAAAGTATTTTGTCAACCGTTCCTGTATTTGCTAAATCTGCATCATGTCCAAATCGTATCCAATTTAAATTAGAACTAAAATTAAAAGGTTCTACTTTTGTTGTAGCATCTGAATATTCTTTGTAATCTGTTGTACTACCTATTCTAATTGGAAACCAACCATTTGCAGTTTCTTCTATAGATCCATATGCATATAATTTGCCTGTATAACCTGTAAAATATGCAACAAATGTATGTAACCCTTTTGTGTCTGGTGCTACTGAAGTAACATTTACCGCACTACTATACTGAATAACACCTGTTCCTCCAGGAACACCAAATATAATATTTGACGAATCAGCAAGTTTAGGTATAGGCCCGTCTTTGACCTCTATTGTTATTTTTACATTATCTCCTCTATCAGCATATAAAGGTAATGTTTCGCTATCAACATTTTTAAATGTCAAAGACATGTCATAAAATCCAGATTCTACACCTACTAAATCTTTATTAAGTATTTTAAGTTTTGCCTGACCTGTAGTATTATCTATTTCTTCTACTAGTCTAGAAAATAATAAATTACCTGTTGTGTGATTTACTAAATATGATGTAAGTGTACCAGACGTTAGACTAACAGGCTTTCGATCTTTATCTTTTATATATACATTTAAGATACTATCGACGCCCTTATAAATTTTAATAATTTTATTATTCATAGGAGGATTCACCGTTTTATTCGTATCATCTGCAAGCATAAGATGAATGTTAGTATCGTACTTAAATAGTGTTAGCGTTTCTGCCATACGTTATCTCACTTAAATATATTTATCGCAAATTAATTATGGAATTAGAAACAGAAATAAAAGAATTTTTAGACAAATTTCCATTTCTCAGTTTATGTAGATATGGTCAAAGCGAGTACATAGGAATTGTACAAAATATTGGTAACAATATAGCATCCGTGTATGTTTATAACAAGTTAAAAGAAAAAAAAGAAAAAAAACTTTTCTTAGAATTAGGAGAAGAATGGTGGTGGGAATCTAATAGAATGATTCCGATTAATATCATTATAGGTAACAGATGGGCACCATTTAAACCTATTTTAACTACATTTACAATTAAAGATTTTGAAGTATTATATGGTCCAGCAATATCTTTACAAGATGTTATACAGAAAAGAGTTAAGAGGCGGCAGATTCAGCTAATTCGCAAAGAGAATTAAGTTGAACTATTATTGCATATGCATAACTTATAGCATGAGATTTTTTAAAATAGTATGAGGTATCATTCGGTTTTAACCATACTTGCTTTTCTATTGTTGACCATGATTGTCCCAACAAGTTACGTTTTGCTGGTCGGATTATTGCAAGAACCATTGCTAATTGATCTATTGATGTAGGTTTCATCTGTAAAACTATTTCATAATGATCGTGTATATGGAATAACTGTTGAACAATTTCTTTATGCAACAACAGAGTCCAATCCGGAATTCGCTCCAATAATTTATTTAGATGTGACTCGTCTTTAACATGTTCGTAGATATTTACGTTAAGCAAATCAAGTTTAAAATATCCTAATTCCTCTGCTTCTTTATAATTAATTGTAGATAAGTTTGTAGTCGGATCATGAGGAATATCATGAAAGTAAACACCTGTATTATGTTTTTTTACTGTATTGGTAATAATACTTGCTGGTATGTGCTTTAACTTGTTTAACACATCATCTCTATTTTTTAAATCAATATCAATATCAGTCATATTTTACATGTATTATCTATTATTTCCAATTCATTTAATGATGCAGGATACTTCTTTAATTTATGTTTCCACGTATTAACATTAATATGGTTAACTACTAATTCTAATTCCCGTTCATTTAATCTATCAACCATCCGCTGACCAGCATCAGTACCATAAATAATCCAAGGACTAATACGTCCGGTGATGATAAAATGAGTTGCCATACTCGCGGATACTTTGTCAAAAAATTCTGTCCAATGTCCGTTATTTTCATTGCCCCATTCCTCTGCTAGTAATATGACAGATTCTACTGCCCTTTTAGGATCTTCTTTTAAAGAATATTGTTTAATAAACTCTTCTAATACAAAACTTTTGCACCAGTCTCGTATCTTAACACCTTGTTGCATAACAAATTTAATAAATTCTTCTTGCTGGTTAATAGGTAATTTAAGTTCAGCAAGATATTTGCCAAATGTATAGAATCCATTATACTCAGGAGAATTAATAAATTTCGTCAATGGTTGTTTATCTTTATGTATTTCTCCTGGCATACAAGTTCTATGGAATACACAAAATGCTTCATGTGCCAGTCGGCTAGGTACTTCATCCTTTGTATTCCATCTATGCTTTTGATGGCACATATGGACTGCCAAAGTTCGTTCACGCTTAAATGATTTAAAGCAATACTTACACTTAAAAGATTCGTTCAATTTCTTTATCTGTGAGTCCTTGCTGATCAGCATAGTCTTTGAGTTCATCAACTGTATTTAATTCTATTAATGTATCTAGTTCACTTTCTTTTAATTCCGGAAATGCTTTCCCTAACCAAGTTTTTATTTTAGGTTTCTCTTTACGTTTGCCTGGTTTAACCCAAGGATGAAATTGTTTTTTACCTATACCACATAATGACATAAGCAACCATTGTAACTCGACATGTTTTCTTAAATCATTAAAATTAACATTTACAAGATCATTAACCATTTGTAAATAATGATCACGAAATATAGGACTATCAACACTAGAAGCATACCGCATATAAAGCCACGTACTAAACTTCTTTTGTTGTTCTTGGTCTAAACTATTATAAAATGCTTTATTTCGTTTATCTATTGCTAAACAAACGTCTTTTAGAGATACATTAGCCATAAATAATTATAACATATTTAACTAGGTTTTGCAATGGGTAGATCTTTACATAAAAAATATTTTGGCGACTTTTCTAACTTAGGTTCGCAATTCGCTGTAACTACATATATCAAAGGTGACAATCGACGGACTTCAGGAAATATTGTACGACAAAAGAGTACAAGATTATTTGAAATAGAATCCAATGGACAAAAAGGTTTCTGCCAATTAGTACCTCGTGAACCTAATGAAGGCGAAATGTCTATAGTAATGACATTAGATTCTATTACAGAAGGATCAGGTGCTACATTTAGAGTTGTCATGGGCGTAGATCAAGTTTCAATTAACAATGCAGGATCTGGTTACAATATTGACGATGAATTAACATTAGTCGATACAGGTGGTGTTAAAATTTTAGACGCCGTCTTTCAAGTATTAGATGTTGGTTCGTCAAACGAAATTGTCACCCTTAAAGTTAAATCAGGCCAACAAGGACAATACACTTCCTTTCCAACTGTAACAACAGGTGCTTCTACTACTACTACAAGCAACGGAACAAATGCTACCGTTGATGTAACATGGAAAGTTGTCGACTTACAAACATTAACTCCTGGCGAAAATTACACAGAATGTAAAGTAACTTTTGCACAAGGATCTGCCGCATGTAATCCACGTATTATAAATGGTAAAGTATCTAATGTTGTAATAACTAATACTGGTACAGGATATACTGCCTTCCCAGGTTTAATTATTGAGGCATCTAAGGGCACAGAATACGTTCGCCAATTTATGGATGGCGAAGTTATACTAGAAAATGGTAATAGACAATTTTTTTAAATCCATATCTGACCTATATCTAAAACTTCAGGTACTTTATTAGTTTCTTTTACAAAAAATGCACAACTAGGTTTTTCTTTATCTTCTAGAGGTAGTGTTAAAATGTGTCCTGGTTTTAATTTAGGAAAAAACCATTTAGTTTCTGAAAAAACATTTTCAATTGTTATAGGTAAAAATTGAGGCATAATATCAGTAAGTGGATTTAAACAAAATGCTTTAAAATTTCTGTCGTTTAATGTCATTAAATTCATTATTTCTGCATCACCTATATCAGGCTCACTTATAATTAAACTCCAATCTAATGGTATATTTAATTTAAAATCTCCTATTCTAACAGTTGCGGCTGGCGAATTAAATGATTCTAAAAATACTAATGGTACAAAAATATAATCTACATCTGTTTGATCTGAATAATCTAATACACTATAACGTATATCATCTATTTCCTCAGGTAATGTATCTAACTCTAATGCTTCGTTGTCTAATGTTAATACTTTCATATTGTAGTTTTTTGAATTGTAAATGGATATTTTGCTTCCGTATAAAACTTTTTGCGTTTGGTTAAATGTCGTTTACTAAACTTTGCCGAGGATGTAATGTCCCACACTTTTACAAAGTCTTTATCTTGTGCTTTTCGAATACCCCTCCCAATTGATTGGATGACTCTGACAAAACTTTTTCCTGGTTCGATAAGGACCAAATTGAATATCCTAGGTATATTGATACCAACAGATGCAACACCATAAGTAGCGACAATGACTTTGTTGTCAGAGTCTTGTACTTCGTTGTACTGTTCTCGTCTATCTGCCGATTTAACGGAACCTGATATAAAAACGCTCTCATCTCCTAGCCTTTCTTGAAGCATTTCGCCTGCTTTAATGCGATCCACTAAAACAAGGGTATTGCCTTCTTTTACTATGTCTTTGAACAATTCGGCAAGATAGTCTAATCTATCTGAATTTGTCGTTAAGTAAGTTAACTCGGATTGGTAATTAGGATATTGAACTGTATCCTGTATCTGTACTATATTTATTTCGCAGTTAGCAAGGACCTTTTGCTCTTGTAACTCAGATGCACTTAACTTGTTTATTACATTGCCTAATGATGCTTTAAGACTTGCAAACTGGTGTTCTTCTTGTGGTATAGTACCAGTAAGTCCCCAACGAATAGGTATGGATGCAAACGGCCCTGTTAACAACTTGCGTAATACATCTGCTTTGGCCATGTGTACTTCATCTACCATAAGACATATAACACCTTTAGCAAATGTTTTTAGTCCTATATCTATTTCTCCATCCTTGTATCGCTTATCCATAGAATTAAGGCTCTGCCAGGTGCATATCGTATGAGTCTTACCAATATCCTTTCTATCCCCAAAGAATACCCCGACATCGAGCCCTAAGTTCTTATAGTCGTCTTCCGTTTGTGTAACTAGGTCTTTATTAGGTACAATGACTATACTACGTCCATACGGCTCTATAGAATAACTTAAAGTAGCCGTAATTAACGTCTTTCCTGCTCCTGTAGCAATCTCCTGCAAACATTGAGGTTCTGCTAAAAACTGATTAATAATTTGTACTTGATAGTCTCTTAAAACTACATTTTTGCCTTCGTGTGTATGTCCTTTGGGCCATGTTAATTTACCATGTATAGTTTCTGTTACTTCGTCAAAACTAAATGTTTGATTCTTACGATGGTCTTTGATATTAATAACATACTTCTCATTTAGTATAGGTATGATTTCATCAAGTAAATTAAGGTATGTAACTCCGCCTACACTAAAGAAGGAAACACATCCATCCCATCGTCCTAATTTATAAGCAGGTACATGAAATGCATGTGGTAAAAAATACTTAAACTTTTTTTCTAATTGTCTTCGTGTAACTAGATCAAGGTCGTGGATTTTAACATTTACCTCATCTTTTATTTCAATTATACATTCTGGCATCAGGTCATAAAAAAAGGAGTTCAAAGAACTCCTTTTTGTTTAAGGGTTAATAATTACTTGCGTTTTATGCAAGTGTTTTCTGCTAGCCTTTCCCAACGTGTTGGGGACATCTTTTTAAGATCTGCAATCTTAGTTACCATTCTCAAGCTCACCTCACGTAACTTATCTTTATTCTCTTCCATGTAACTAACAAGTCCTGCAACTTCTTCCTTGCTAAAGTTATACTTCTCAAGCATCCCATCTTTAACAATTTGTTTTACACGGAGCATTTTATCACGCATCGTGTCGAGTGTTAAGTCCAAGTAATGGCACCTTGAAAGGATTGCATCTAAGTGATCTTTGATCTTGCCTTTGGCACTATCAAATTTAAGGTTAGTAATAAAAATTACTGATCCACAAAATTCAAATTTCTCTGGAACACCTTCTCTGCGTAATGCTGAACTCTCTGTGTTCCAACTAATCATTCGTTTTGCACTTGAATCCAATGCCGCTTTCAACAAGTTCAAACTAACTTCGTCCCAAAGGATGCTATCACAGTCATCAAGTACCAACACGCTTCCTGGATCAGCGTACCTGTAAAGTAACTGGTACAAACCAATCGCACTTGCCGCACCTTTTTCGGTTCCAAATCTAATAGGCTTATCTGCAAGTTTATCAAACATACTGTTCTTCTCAATAACTTTTTCAACACCGTAACTTTTACCTACTCCTGGAGGACCTGTTACTACCATCCCTCGTACAACACCGTCTATTGAGCCTTGTGCCATCTCGTCTAAAATCTCAAAACGTTCGCGGATTTCGTCCAGCCTCTCTTCGTCGCTGATTTCTTGTTTTACTGCTTGTGGTGTATTATCTACAACTTCTTGCTTCACTTCTTCTCCGTAAAAATTAACAACTTCATAGTCGTTTTTACTAACAAGTTTAATGCGGATTTCTCTGTCCGGATATCCATCAACCTGGGCACCATCAACAGTAATAAAGCCGCCGTTCTTACCTACCAAAAAACCTTTCACTAAAGGAAAAGTTTCGTTAAGTACCTGCTTGCCGCCATATTCACCGTTATGTACTTTTGCATTAATTCGCATAGTGCATCCTTGTTCGTTGTTAATGTTTACTCTCTCGTTCAGCATGTAAGTATTATACTATCTGCAACAAAAAAGTCAACCTTTTTTGGCATTTTTTTCTTCTTTTTTTCTATCTTTTTTCATTTTTTCTACTATTTCTACTAAACTTTCAGCCGTTTTTTGTTCTTTTTGTTCTTTTTCTTGTTTAGGTAAAAAAACATCATAATAATAATCTTCTGTGCTACCCATTATAATCCAATATCTTCTAATCCTGCTACTCGCAGTTTAACAATATTATTAATTTGAAATTGCTTTGCGTCTAAGGCTTTTATAAGACCATGAAAACGATTTCTTAGTAATG
>PVBE011899634.1_pt1 | contig 17572 bp, 17 predicted proteins | sample 1631181 | NCBI WGS metagenome assembly PVBE01 (sample SAMN08397723, study PRJNA350692) | Marine metagenome, whole genome shotgun sequencing project. | isolation source: water | place: Pacific Ocean | collected 2012-04 | reverse complement strand
CCGATGTTCTACCGGACATGGCGGGCAGATCCTCGATCTCAACACTCGCGCGGAATGGTACGCTGGCTGTTCCGGCATCGGAACTCGTCGATTCAAACACGCCGGCGAGATTCTCCACCTGCACCCCGCCACCGGCCAACCTGATGGTGCCGGAGTTCGCGCGAACTTTGGCCTCTCCAAGCATCGGCGTCAGCGATCCCGCCTCGTAATGTGTCCACGGCACTGCGGCAATTCGCGGAAGCAGCATCGTCATGTCCCCGACATCCATGCTGGCGACGAGCGAGCCGGATTCGTCCCGCGCAATCGCAACATCTGCCACTTCGCCCTGCAAACTGATTTCGCGAAGCCATGCAGACGCCGCTGGCGGGAGAATTCGGTAGAGCGTTTCATCGATCACCATGCCTTCAACATGAAGGCTGGGACCGCTGGCCAGCGTAGAAACCCGACCAGAGATATTCAATTCGCCGCCGTCCCCTGACATTTCAAATCGGTATTCGCCTTCTTCTGTCGTCCATCCGTGACCGTCAAAACCCTGTCGCTCAACCGCCCGCCAAGCACCCTGCTCGTAGATCCCGCTTTCGATCATGAACGAGTGGAGATGCATGTCGGGATAGCGGGGCGCACTGCCGCCGGGTGTGGAAGACCACTCGCCGTTGTCCTCGCTCATCCCCAATGCCATGACATTGAACATGGCCGGATCAGCGCCGCTTTCCCCGAGGCGAAATACGCCGCCGTCAACATCGACTCTCAGCAAGGAACTTCCAAAGAACGGGAGAGCTGGGCCATCGAAGTGCAACTCCGCGGAGTCGATCTGCAGAACGCGTCCGCCGTCGCCCTCGATACCGGGCACGCGAAGTGCGAGATCATCCAATCGGATCGTGTTCCACCCATCCCATGATGCTCTGGCAATTGCCGCGTGCCCACCGAATGCTCTACCGACCGATGGCGAGAGAATGCCACCGAGCATGGACGGTCTCGTTGCAATGAATAGCCCCCCAACCACAATGACGATGAGACCGCTCGCCACGATCGCAATTGTGCGGCGGGACCGTCGCCAACCCCCTTGTCCTGCGGGCGATTCTGGCATCGTCAATCTCGGCGTGACCCGAAGGCCGCCTCCGCCACATCGATGGCTCGCCCCATCGCGGCAGCCTTGTTGATGGTCTCCTCCCACTCCCGCGAGGGATCGGAATCGATCACGATGCCCGCCCCGGCCTGCAGATCGATTCGCCATCCATCGGCATTCGCCTCAGCGACCGGTATCACCATCGTACGAAGCGCAATCGCGACATCCATGTCGCCGCCAAACCCGACCATGCCAATGCCGCCGGCGTAGGGACCGCGCCGGGTCGGCTCGAGTTCATCGATGATCTGCATGGCGCGGATTTTCGGGGCACCGCTGACGGTGCCAACTGGCAGCGTTGCCGCCAGCGCGTCCCATGAGTCGCGCCCGTCGGCCAATTGCCCTCGCACAGTCGAACTCAAGTGCATGACATGGCTGTAGCGTTCGACATCCATGACGCGAGTGATCTCAATGGAACCAAGTTCGCACACCGTCCCCAGATCGTTTCGCCCGAGATCAACGAGCATGACATGTTCCGCCTTCTCCTTGGCATCTGTTCTCAGATCGGCTTCGAGTTCGAGGTCTTCGGCAGGATCTGCGCTGCGTTTTCGGGTTCCGGCCAACGGCCGGTTGATCACCTCTCGACCCCGGCAGCGGCAGAGGATCTCCGGGCTGGATGCTGCGAGCATGACGCCCTCGGCCTGCAGGTAGATCATATAGGGACTCGGGTTGACGACCCGCAGGGCGCGGTAAATTTCAAATGGATCTACGAGTGTCCGCCTCTCCAGACGCTGCGAAAGAACAACTTGAAAGATGTCGCCGTCGGCGATGTATTCCCGGCATCGCTCCACCGCCGTCTCAAAGTCACTGCGAGTGAAATTGGAATCGGTTGGCTGCTCCGGTACTTCGCGCACATCGATGTCCACCAGCCCGGCTGGCATGTCCGGTGAAGGCGAGAGAAGTTGCCCCTCCAGCGCATCCAATGCTTCATCGGCCTGCGCCCATGCTTCTTCAGTATCGCCGTTGGAGACAATCGCATTGTGAACCATGTGCACGACTCCCGACACATGATCAAATACGACAATCGAGCGATAGAGCGCCATGTGCAAATCGGGGAGATGGCGGTCATCCGCTGGCGCGGAGGAGAACGGAATTGCGTCCAGCTCGCGAAAGCGAGCCGTGTCGTACCCGGCGAATCCAACCCACCCACCAATGAAGCTCGGCAGTGGCAGGTCGCCAGTCGCCAGGGGATCGGCCACTGTCCAATTTCCGGAGAGATCGCGGACCGTCCCGAGCGGATCTCCACCTTCGATCTCGCGGCGGCTGCCATTGGCGTGGTCGATCACCGCGACATCGCCTTGTCTGGCAATGACCTCCAGACAGGGCTGAGCCCCGAGATAGGAGTACCGGCCAACGTCAGTGCCGTTCTCGACCGATTCAAAGAGAAAACTCGGTGCCGCCCGATCGTCGGGGGCGACGAGACGCCGATACGCCATGACGGGCGTCAGATGATCCGCCATGAGGCGGCGAACCACCGGCACCACCGATGCCTCCGATGCTCGTGTCCGGAATTGATCTGGAACCGCGGTGGTCATGCGGTGACAGTGTAGAGACCAGTATCGGTGTCGGTCCCGGTGGTGTCAGACACCGGTACCGGACACCGTTTCCCTCGTACCGCTCTACACTGTCCCCAATGACCACAACAGACTGCGTTGTTCGGCTTCAAGGGGTGCGCCGCGACTACTGCAAGCCTGACGGCAGCATTCTGGTCGAAGCACTGCGGGGCATCGATCTGGAAGCAATGAGAGGCGAGTACATCGCCGTCATGGGCCCCTCGGGCTCCGGCAAGAGCACGCTCATGAACATCCTCGGGTGCCTTGACCGGCCCTCAGCGGGTTCCTATCAACTCGACGGCGTGGATGTCTCCCATTTGGACGACACTGCCCTCTCGGACATTCGAGGCCGCCGGATCGGCTTTGTCTTTCAGTCGTTCAACCTCATTTCCGAATTGACAATTGAGGAGAATGTGGAAGTTCCACTGTTCTATCAAGGTGTCGGGCCTACCGAGCGCCGCGAGCGGGCCGTCAAGATGCTCAACCGGGTCGGTCTTGGCGACAGGGTTTCCCACCGCCCGACGGAACTCTCCGGCGGTCAGCAACAACGAGCGGCCATAGCGCGGTCGTTGGTGGTGAAACCCGCCATGCTGCTTGCCGATGAACCAACAGGTAACCTCGACTCAGCCACCGGATCATCCATTCTTGCACTACTCGACGAACTGCACAAAGAGGGTCTGACGATGTTCGTCGTGACACATGACAGCAGGATCGCGGAGCGATGCCAGCGGATCATTCATCTTGAGGACGGGGCAATCGACTGCGACGCCAGCAACGGGACGGCGCAGTGACATGCGGGTATTGGGTATCGACCCCGGCCTCAACATCGCCGGCTATGGGTGCGTGGAACTCTCCTCGCCTGGCGACACGCCGCGGATCGTCGAAGCCGGCGCCATTCACCTGAAGCGGGGCGCATCGCTTCATTGGCGCCTCGGCCAACTCCACACAGCGCTCAGTGAGATCGTGGCCGAACTGCGTCCCGACCATCTTGCAGTCGAGCAGGTCTTTTCCCACGCCCGCCAGGTCCGAACCGCCATTCTGCTCGGCCATGCCCGCGGGGTCATCCTGCTCGCCGGAGTACAGGCAAACCTCCCGCTGACCGAATTTGCCCCAGCGACGATCAAGAAGGCCATCGCTGGCAACGGGCAGGCCACCAAGGGACAGATGCAGCACGCCGTTGCGAGCATTCTCGGTCTCAATGAGCCACCTGAACCGGCCGATGTCGCCGACGCTCTGGCCATCGCCATCACTGCGGCTACTCGGGAGGCATGCTGAGCACCATCCGCACGTGGGTACCGATCGGCGGGACGATCGCCGCGGCGACCTCCCATGATGGCTGCACGACATCGGCTCGATCCGGCACCACACGCTCGCATCCCACGACCTCGTCACCGAAGGTCACAAGGCCTACGATGGAGCCACTTCGATTCGCCGCATACCCGCGACTCTGCATCGAACCTGCAAATCTCCAATGAAGCGGCCCATCACCGATCACCCAGTTTGTCACTGGAAAGGTACGGCCACTGTGTTCAACGAGAACCTGTAGTGGATCGCCGTTTGGCGGGTGCAAATGTAACTCGCCAACGGCATCCAACTGCCATGCGCCTGGGTGTCCAGGCTTGAACCCCGCTGCAAGAAGGGCTGTGTGAATCAGATGCGGCGAGACATCGACCCGCAGCAGCGATTCGTGTTCTCTTGTGCCGCTGCTGCATGCAATCTGTTCCAGCCAACCCGCATCAAGACAGAGGGTCGCCGGGACGGACACCGATTTCCCGGGCATGATCACGAGCCCCTGCGCCAGAGTCACGCCTCGATCATGTCCGCAGGACACCGTCATCAACCACGCGAAGAGCACGAGCGTCCGCACACCTGAGCGTACCGCCGACCGCTGTTTCGATCGGGCAAAAAGAAAAAAGGCCCGGTAGATGCCGAAGCACCATACCGAGCCCTTCCGGGGGCAATTCAGGTCGCGGGCAAGGCCTCGCGACAGGGAAATCATACGCCCATGGCGGCCTGCGCCAAGGGGGTCCACGGTTTTTTTGCCGAAAAAACTCAACTCGGCGCAACGCCTCCTGATCGGCAGAATCGCCCTTTCTCTGGTACTGTGCCGCGTTCCCCTCATACACCCTTGGAGCGATTCTTCATGTTGAGTTCGAGCCTCTCGGTCCTTGTCCCCTTCCTCTGCTTTCTGGCCCTCGCGGGTTCTCCAGACGACCTCCTGCAGCGGTACTGCGTCGCCCGGGATTCCGTCCAAAACCAACGTGGGCTCACCCCGGGTGACCGCGAAACGCTGGCCGGCCTGTATGGCGAACTTTCATCCTGGTCAGAGGGCAACGACGATCCTCGGGTGACTGCGGCTGAACTTCAACTGGCGATCTGGCTCGGGAATCTGGATGACGCAGCGGATCGATTCAACACATTGACCACCATGCTTCCAGAGAACTCCGGCATTGCCCTTGCACGTGTTCGTTTTCTGCAAGACCGAATGGATGGAGATGTAGATGCGCTGTTTGCTGATGTCCGCCGCCGTTTTCCCAACGCGGCGGAAGTATCCGCAGCCTGGGCCGAATATCTGGATTCGAAGAACCGTTTCACGGATGCCATTGCAGCACTGCAGCCCGCGGCGAATGATCCGGCAACCCATGCGCAACTCGCCGAACTGTACTGGGCGGACAATCGCTTCGATGATGCGATCCAGCAACTGGACGCCATCGACGCAGCGTCTCTTGCCGCCGATCCCGGACTCAGCACGATTACCGGGCGCAGCAGAGACAAGTACGAGAAGGCGAGCAATGCTTGGGCCGAGGAGTCGGCCTTGAGAGATGGATCCTCCGATCTCCCCCAGGCACAGATCCTGACCGCTCGAGGTCCGATTACCCTTGAACTCTTCGAAGACCACGCCCCCAATACGGTTGCCAACTTCATTTCGCTCGCAGAGGAGGGGTACTACGACGGCACGCTCTTTCATCGCGTGCTGCCGAAGTTCATGGCGCAGGCCGGCGACCCGAACAGCAGGCCTGGCGCCGAGGGCTCACCGGGGAGCGGCGGCCCGGGGTATCTGATTGCCGACGAACACACTCGGGAAGATCATCGCAAACACTTCGCCGGCTCCCTCTCCATGGCAAAGACGCCAGCGCCCAATTCCGCTGGCAGCCAGTTCTTTCTGAACCATGTGCCAACACCGCATCTTGACGGTCAGCACACAGTGTTTGGACGCATCCTCGAAGGCCTTGATACTGCGAGGTCCCTGCAACAGGATGACGAAATCGTCACCATCACCGTCCTGCGGAAACGAGACCATGCCTATGAACCCGACCGGCTCGGACTCGACGGAAAGCCGGTTGCTCCGCAAGTTGATATTGATCCGGACGACCCTTCACGGCGACCCACGCTGAACGCGGACACCAAGCCGACGCCCTGATACCCTTCAGCCATGGCACAGGTACCTTCTGAAACTGCACTGGGGTATCAGGTACCGAGCGTGCGCCAATTCAGCGTCTTTCTGGAGAACCGGGTCGGCCGGTTGCTCGACCTGCTGCGGCACTTCGATGATGCGTCGCATGTGCATGTCGTCGGCCTGAATGTCATCGACTCTTCCGATCATGCCGTCATCCGCATGATTCCAGATCACTCTGACGCAGCACGGGAGATGCTGCGGGAATTCGGCATCGCATTCTCCGAGTCCGATGTTGTGATCGCCGCCATCAGCGAGAATCACTCGCTCGCGGACCTGTGCCTCTACCTGCTCGGAGCAGAGCTGAACATCCTTTTCATCTACTCTCTGCTCGTCCAGTCCATCGACGGTGATTCGTTGGTGGCCGTCGCCACCGACGACATGCAACTCGGTGGACAGTTGCTTCTGCGAAAGGGATTCAAACTGTTGGCCGAGTCTGATCTTCGCTGACGAAGATTGGCGCATGTACTGCGGGCAGAATGCCCTGTGCGGCGCATCGACCAAGAAACTTTGCAACAGCCTCGCGGCCACGCGCACCGAAGTCGAGTGTCCAGTGATTGACGTACATCTCGACGAATCGGTCGGTCGATGCCATGTCCAACCCCCGCCCCCATGTTGCAGCCCACCCAAGCGACTCATCCCTGTGGTCCATCGCATGTTTGATGGAACGCACAAGGAGGCCGGTCACCTCGCCGACAGTGCCCTCGCCATGGCGGGCATCGAGATCGCGAGCGATGGCGTTGCCTCCGAGCGGTAACGGCAAACCGGTCTCGCCCATCCACCAGTCGCCCAGATCGGCAACCATCGACAGCCCCTCGTCTTCGAAGGTCAACTGGCCTTCATGGATGACGACGCCCGCCTCGGCCTCGCCACTACGCACCGCGTCCATGATGCGATCGAACGGCACGGGTCGCCACTGCAAAGGGCGATCCCCTGCCATCAGACGCAGCGTCGCAAACGCCGTAGTCCGCTCGCCAGGCACTGCTATCACTGGATTTCCCTCCAACAACTCCTCCGGCGTCATGGTCTCGCGTGCGACGAGCTTCGGACCATATCCATCGCCAATTGACGCTCCGCATGCGGTCAGGTCGTACAGCGAGGCGACCCGCGGATACTGCGCAATGCTGATGGCAGTGATGTCGAAGACCCTGTCTTCCGCTCGTTCATTGAGTTCTTCGATGTCCGCTGTGACAAGTGAAAAGGCAAACCGACCGGTGTCGATCGCAGGGCCCGCATCACCAAACCCGATAAGGGGCCACCACATGAACGCATCATCCGGATCTGGACTGTGCGCGAGGGTGAGGCGAATTTCGTCGCGGCTCATGTTGTCTCTGCCCCATCCAATCGCTCTTTGAGCGCCCGCCGAAGAACTTTGCCGGTTGGATTGCGTGGCAGTTCGTCGAGCACCACCACTTCGCGAGGCACCTTGAAGGACGCAAGTCGCTCACGGCACCAGGCACGCAATGCCTGCGGATCGCAAACCGCATCCTCGGCCGCCTCCACGAAACCCACCGCGACCTCGCCGCGTGAAGGGTCGGCGCGGCCAACGACACCCGCGGCGTGCACCGCCGGATGCGCAGCCAGCACATCCTCAATTTCTCGCGGGAAGACATTCTCACCTCCGATGATCAGCATCTCCTTGATTCGCCCGGTGATGCGCAAAAATCCATCGTCATCCATCGCGCCCATGTCGCCCGTGCGAAAGAACCCGTCGTCGTCGAACACCGCTGCGGTCTCCTCGGGCAGCCGGTAGTAGCCACCCATGACATTCGGCCCCCTTATCCGCACTTCGCCATCGACGATTCGCTCCTCCACACCGGCCACAGGCATCCCCACGCTTCCTCGCCGTTCCTCATGGGGGCGGCACCAATTGGTGACCGGCGCGGTCTCCGTCAATCCGTACCCTTCGCAGATCGTCACGCCAAATCGCTCCTTGAAACCGAGATAGACCGGATCCGGCAGCGCTTCGCCCCCCGAGACGATGTACTTCAGTGAACGGAAGTCATCTGCCTCTGCATCCTTGCTCGCCAGCAGCGCGTTGTACATCGACGGAATGGCGAGCATGGCCGTCGGGCGATGGGACCGTAGAAGAGCAAGGGTTCGCCGAGGATTGAATCTCGCGCTATAGAAAGCCGGTGCGCCAACCGCCGCTGGAAGCAGCGTCGTCACGGTAAAGCCGAAACTGTGGAACTGCGGAAGCAGGCCGAGAAAGGAGTCCTTCCCAGTGAACCCCGCCCACTGTCTGCACTGATCAACATTCGCCGCAAGGTTTGCCGCGCTCAACATGACCCCCTTCGGCTTCCCGGATGTTCCCGATGTGTACAGGATGGCCGCCAGATGGTCTTCATCGCAGTGCGCCGCACGCCGAATCGGTGGCAAGCCGCTGAAGGAACACTCTTCCAGGAGCATTGGCGACACGCCGCTGGGCAGTTCGCCCCCGATCATGTCGAGCATCGGCCCAACTGTCACGACCGTATCCGCACCGCAATCCTTGAGAATGTAGGCCAGTTCCTCCCGGCTGAGGAGGAAGTTGAGCGGCACGATTGTCCGCCCAAGCGTCCAGGCCGCGGCCATCACGGCGGGGAAGATGCCGCTGGTCGGCAGCAGCGAAGCAATGTGCGGAGCCGATGTGCGGGATGCGACTTCGCGAGCAAGATGCCACGCAGCGATCTGAAGGTGCATGCCTCGCCACGAACGTTGATCGTCCACGATAAGTACTCGCAGGGGCTGCCGTCGCCAGGATCGAAGCATGGAATGGAGAAGTTGCATGGGCAGGGCCTCCCACCGGATTCGATACGATACCCGCGGAAGGATCCCAATGATGACCACGATGCGATGGACCGCTCTCTGCCTCCTCCTGCTCTTGCAGTTCGGCTGTGCCGGACCATCCCCGATAGATCGCTCCGTTCAGGCCTACGACAAGGGTGATTTCACCATGTCGAGGATCTGGGCGACCAAGGCACTTGCCGGGAAGGCCACGCATGACGAAGCGGCGTACATGATCGGACTCTCCGAGTACCAACTCGACCACATGGAAGAAGCATTGCGATCGTTCCGAACGGCCTCGGAATCGCAAGAAGCGAATGTTCGCGGGCCGGCGCTTGCCATGGTGGCACAAACGCTGAAGAAGCAGGGCGACCATGCGGCCGCGGAAGTCGCCATGCAAGTTGCAGTCGCGGACTTGGCCGGACCCGATCGAGCGCAAGCCTTGACAAGAGTGCGGAAACCGACCGTGCTCGATGGGCGGCAGTTCAGTCTGCAGTTCGGCGCCTACCGCAACCATGCCAATGCAACTGTTGCAGCAGACACCATTGCGGGCGAACTCCGGGGAAGCGACCTGCCCATGCCCCGCGTGAGTGAAGGAACAGACCGGCTCGGCCGCGAACTCTACTTCGTCCGCGTGGGCGTATTTCAGAGCCGCGACACCGCATCGCTTCGAAGACAGCGGGGCGATCTGCCGCCATGCATCGTCGTATCCGTGCAGGAATAGTCGTGACGCAGGAGTTTCCCTTCATCCCACTTGACTTCTCGATCCCGGGTGACCCGGAGGCCGCGTCGACTGAGTTTCTCGCTTTCATGCAGCGGCGGCGAACAGTACGCGAGTTCTCAAGTCGCCCGGTTTCCCAAGCGTTGATCGAGCGTGCCATCACAACTGCGGGTACTGCGCCGAGTGGGGCACACAAACAGCCGTGGCGGTTTGTCGCCGTGAAGGATCCGAACATCAAGAAGGAGATTCGCGCTGCAGCCGAATTGGAGGAACGGGAGTTTTACCAACGCCGCGCTTCGGACACCTGGCTGCAGGATCTGCACCCTTTTCGAACCGATGCGAACAAACCGTTTCTTGAGACGGCCCCTTGGCTCATTGCCGTCTTCAAGTGCATGAAGGATCTCTCGCCGGACACCGATTCCGAACAGGTGTACTACGTCAATGAGTCGGTCGGTATTGCGGTGGGTTTTCTGCTGGCCGCATTGCACCATGCGGGGCTGGTCGCCTTGACCCACACGCCGAGCCCAATGAAGTTTCTTGGCACGATCCTGGGGCGGCCGGCCTACGAGCGGCCTTTTCTTCTGATCCCCGTCGGCTGGCCGGCTGATGATTGCACGGTGCCGGACATCCATCGAAAGAGGCTCGACGAGATCATGATCGTTGACCGCCCAGAATCTTCTGGCTGATCTGCCCCGCCAGAACGAGCCCTCAAAAAAAGAACAGGTCCCCTGCCGGCCAGGGGACCCATTGTTCGTTTGGGAAACTGAAGAGACTGATTTGACGCAACCTGCAGCGTGGAAGCGATGCTGCCTGTTACACACTCTCTTTCTCAGGCCGTCTTCATTCCCTTCTCTACCTAGTCTGCTGTGGCATCGCACACACCCCAGCAGATCATTGTTGGCCGGGCAGAACCCGACCGCAGGATGCCCGTCTCACTGATTCGCCTATTCCGCCGAAGCGGCATGGCGATTCATATCCGGCAGGACAACCCACATGCACAATGAGGCCCTTGTGGGCCCATGTCAACCGCGTAAGTGCTATTTTTTGGCGGGATTACTACGAATATCGCCCAGTTTATCCAGCAGTAAAAACATGTCTTCTGGACGGGAATAGGCCTGAGCGCTGAGCCGAAGCACAGTGCCGCCTTTCCAGGCGTAGGAGGGCACTTCGATGGCGTGGTCGGCGTACAGCTGCTCCCGCAGGGCGGTATCGGGGAAACGGTCGGCCAGATCCTTCGGCAGCCTCACAGCGGCCATGCTCCCGAGCATGCTGCCGTCAAGGGGGCTGAGCGGTTCCACCTCCCAGGCATCAACCAACTGTTCATGCATCCAGATCGCCAGTTCATGATTGTGGCGGCGAATAGCGTCCCAGCCGGTCCTTGCGCCGATCTCGATTGCCGTCTCCACGCTGAGCCATGGTGTCACATCCATCGTCCCCTGCCATTGAAATGCCTTGCTGTAGGCCTCGTTGACCGGGTGGCTGGCCGACATGGGCCGAGTGGTCTCTCGCCACTGCGGAGCTGTCCAAAGCACCCCGGCACCGATCGGCGCGCAGACCCACTTGTGGAGATTGGCGGCGTACCAGTCCGGCCGGAGCTCCGCAATATTCAGGTCCAGCATGCCCGGAGCGTGCGCGCCATCAATCAGCACCGGAATCCCCCGCTCGCGGCAGGCGGCGATGATCTTGGCAATTGGAAAGACAATGCCCGTGCAAGAGGACACATGGTCGACCACCAGAAGTTTGGTTTCGTCCCGCAGACCCTCCATAACCGCCTTGGCGATCGCGTCAGGAGCCGCACACGGGACCGGAATGGTGATTTCGCGATAGGTCCCCCCGGCGTAAGCCGCCACCTTTTCGAGCAATCGCCGAATGCCGTTGTACACCTCGTTGGTGGTGACAATCTCCGCCCCCGGGGCAAGTTCAAGAGAACGGGCAACGCAGCCGATGGCCGTCGTAGCATTTGTCACGAATCCCAGCCCCTCCGCCTCGGCTCCGATGAATGCCGCGACAACCGCCATTGCCCGCGAGTACCGCTCTGCCCCTTCACGATCGAGAAAGGTGATCGGTTCATGCTCCAGACGCCTCCGAAGGGCCTCCTGGTGCATGGCCACTTCCCTGCGGCGAGCGCCGAAACTGCCGTGGTTCAGGTATGTCACCCCATCCCCCAGCAGCCATTCACCTCGTTCTCCAAACGGCATCACTGGTGACGGCGGTCGATTCATTTCCCCATCCTAGCCACGCACCTGCCACTTTCACGACTGCTAGAACCGGGCCCTCCGAGAGAGACCTCCAGTTGAGCGCCCACAACGGTGCTGCCCTTCCGGAACGAATTCGAGACTCACCTTCTGGACATTCGGTGCGTGTTTGGTTAACATTTCCCTATCAAAATTGCCGACAAAACCTCAAGCCCAACACCTCGGCCGGTCGAACTTGTTCCGGCGACACGCCAAGCCCACAACATGTGGGGGTGGGTCCGCCTCACGGCCGCGAGGGAAGGGGTCGTGAGCGCGGTCAGGGCATCCCCACGCAGACCGCGACTGCGGAGACAGGATTCGATTGATGCAGGCACCTCTCGTTCAACTCGGCCCCGCTGCCCCGTACGGCACAACCATTCACGCCCGTGGAGGGCAATTGCTTGCCGTGCAGGGCGGGCGACCCACGGACCGGCCCACCCGCAACAGCCCCCGCATTGGACGCTCGCTCCTGGACCGGCTGCTCCGCATCGACCGCGTCGCCCTCTCGCCAGCGGCCTCCGCTGCCGCGACATGGGACACCATTGCCGCCTCTGCCAACAGTCGTCCCCTCCCGCATCCCGTTCGGAACCGCGTCAGCCACCTCACATCACCGACTTCGCGCGACGATGTCCTTCGGGCCAAACGCCGCGCACGGCAACTCGCGCTCTTCGGTCATTCCACCCGACCCAATACCAAACTGGAGCCTTCCCATGAACCTGACCCCAAAGCAACTCGAGGTCCTGGAGTTGATTCAACAGTACCGGGAGCGATACGGTTACGCACCGACGATGCAGGAATTGGCCGACCAATTGCATGTCAGCAAGGTCACCGTCTTCGAGCGGGTCGAGTCTTTGGTGCGAAAAGGCGCGCTCCTTCGGCAGCCCAACAAGGCACGCTCTTTGGAATTGGCTGATGGCGTTTCGCTGCCCAACACCTCACCGATGCAAGTACCACTGGTTGGTCGCATCGCCGCCGGACACCCGATAGAACGATGCCAGGATGGCGACACACTCGACATGGAAGCCATGCTCGCGCCGCGGCCCGGGCAGCAAGGCGACACGTTCGCCCTGCTTGTTGAAGGCGATTCCATGCGCGATGAAGGCATCCTTGACGGCGATTATGTCCTGATCGAACAACGATCCACAGCGAGAAATGGCGATCGCGTGGTGGCGCTTCTCCCAGACGGCGAGACCACGCTCAAGACCTTTTACCGCGAGGGATCATCCATTCGCCTCCAACCGGCGAATCCGGACTTCGAGGCGATCATCGTCGACACGTGCGATGTCCAGGGTGTCGTCACAGGCGTACTGCGACGCTATTGAGGCATGCGTCCACCAGGTCTGACGGATCGGAGAGTACGCCAGCCCACCCCTCTCGCAGTGCGCGTATGCAACCGCCTGAGGCAGGCGCATCCACCCGGCCGGGAATAACCAGCGCATCCCGGCCCATATCCTCTACGGCGATCCTCGCCGTAATGAGAGCGCCGCTCCTCCAGGCAGCCTCCATTATTCCTACGGCCGCGCTCAGCCCGGCAATGATCCGATTCCGCCGCGGAAAGTTTCCTGGCCGCGGCTCGCGATCGCACCGGAACTCGCTCATGACGCATCCGCCCTGTTCAGCAATGGCATCGAACAGTGTCTCGTGCTCCGGCGGATAGGGCACGCCATGTCCTGAGCCCAATACCGCAATGGTCGCGCCACCGGCCCGCAGGGCCCCGCGGTGGGCGGCCGCGTCAATGCCGCGTGCGCCGCCGGATACAGTCGTCACGCCGGCAACTGATAGCGCAACTGCACATCGCTTTGCCTGCGCTCGGCCATACTCGGTACATCGGCGAGCACCTACAATCGCCCCAGCGCACCCACCTGGCAGTTCACCCCGAATCCAGAGGACCGCAGGAGACACCGGCAGGGCCCGGAGCAAGGCGGGGTAACCGTCATCCGTGACAAGTACGATCCCCGCCCCGCTTCGCTCCGCCGATTGCTGCAGCGCGGAGATATCGATCTGGTCCATTCGCTCTCGCAGAAGTTCGCACCCCCGCCCCGGCAACCACTCCGCCGCATCACCGCATTTCACCGCCAACGCCGCGGCCTCCACGCCACCGGCCTTGTCCACGAGCAATCGAAGCGTGTCCGCGCCCAACCCGTCCACTCCAAGCAGCCGCGCAGCAGCCTCCCCGAATTCGTCAATCACATGCACGACGAAGCGAGCCTACCGCGCGGTAGCGGCTACCGGCCCGCATGCTGCGGAAGATCGTGACGGTACGACTGGTCCCCAGATCAAACCCACGAAAACGCAAAACGAACCGACTGCCGCGATCCAGAGTCGCCCGCGGCCTTGCGTCCATCGCGTCAGGAACGATGCCGGAGATTCGTGCAGGCTGATCGGCACGGCGGTTTGTGAGCGCCGGCTCAGCCACTCGAGAGGTGTGCCCGCGGCCCCGGGGTCGCGGAGCACGAGCGTACCTTCGCCGGTGCGGTTCATCTGCATGTCAGCGACCCTGAGCATGAGGGTCTCGTCGCCCCCGTCCAGATCATCCAAAAACCGTTGATGCACGGCGATCCGCTCAAGCAGACGTGCGTGTTGTCCTTGGAGCGCGTCGACCCGGGCCTGAAGTCCCCGGAGTTCCTGTTCTGCCGGGACGACGATTGCGGCCATGACCAACGCCAAGCCGGCAAGGAGAAACAGCCAGCCGCAGATCGTGGAGAGCGGTGATGGGGAGGGCTCGGGCACTACAGCCTCTATCGGCAGTCGCGGCCATCGCCGTGCAGAGGCGAAGTCTTGACCGCGGGCGTCCACGGTTCGTATACTGCCCGACCCTATTGCGGGGTAGAGCAGTCTGGTAGCTCGTCAGGCTCATAACCTGAAGGTCGCAGGTTCGAATCCTGCCCCCGCTATTACAAACAGCCCCGCCCCTTGGCCGGGGCTGTTTGTAATAGCAGAGCAGTAGAGCAGGTGAGCAGCAGAGCCGAGGCGCAGCCCGAGGCTCGCTGCTCGGATGGTCACCTGCTCTACTGCGGTCTACTGTTCTCCTGTTCTACTGCTCTTCTGTTACCGCTATTCATGAGCCAGGACGAATGGCCTCACTGTCTCTCCCATGCCGTGTGCCTCGGGAGTGAACGGCAATTGTCTCTGATTGGGGAACACTGCCTTGCAATCCTGCGACGACGTCAAGATCTCGACTGATGCCTCAGGGCTGATTCGGTGGGTGTCCAGTATTCCTACCTGTTTGTGCGGACACCTGTCTGTGTACAGTCTCCCCCGCACGAGTCTCTCAGCCGCCGCTCAACTCGCAAATGCCCTCGACACCAGCAACTTTGACGAGGCGGAGCGTCTGCTTGCACCAGATTGCATCTACACCATTCAGAACAAACGCTACGACGGCGCTGCAACGATTGTCGATGCTTACCGGTCCTCTGACACCTGGGCACAGACGCATATCGACTGCATCGAATACGACTCCTCCCTCCAACTCCTCGATGATGGTCGCGTCGAAATCACTTATTTGGATCGCCTCGCCCACGAGCACCGGTGCATACAGGTCCTGACCTTCAATGAAGACGATCGCGTTGTCCACATCGAACACATTGACATCGAGGGAGAGCCAGAGGCCCTCAAGGCCTTCTTTGATTCGGTTGGCCTGAAACGCTGAGACGCGAGGTGTCCGGGACCGGTACCAGACACCGGTGCTAGGGACCGATGTCGGACACCCCATGTTGGTTGAGTGGCAGTTTGCGTCGCGGGGCAGTAGGCTGGCGAGCCGGATGCGCATTGCCATTACCGGTGCCAGCGGCTTCATCGGGTCCGTCGTAGCACGACACGCCGCTGCCGCCGGACACGAGATCACCGCACTGGTGCGACAGACGAGCGAGCGTGGCCACATCACCGATGTCGTCAGTCGATTCGTTGAAGGCACACACGATGACCCTATCGCCATCGCCTCACTCCTGAACAGCGCAGATGCCATCATTCACGACAGTTTCGACTGGGACGCACTCTCCAGCGGCAACCTTGCTCGCCACCTGAAGAGCAACATCGAAGGCAGTGTCGCGCTCCTCGACGCCGCGGAGAAAACGCCGTTGGTCTACATGAGCACCGTCTCCGTACATCATGCCATCCTGGAGCGATGGAACGGCAGCATCGACGGCGATCACCCGACCCGGCCCGGCTCGGGCTACGGAGCGGCGAAGGCTGCAGTTGAAGCGCACCTCTGGGCACGACACGCCGAGCGAGAACAACCCTTCACCATCATCCGACCCTGCGCGGTCTATGGCATCGACCCGAACTTCGACCGCAGCATCGGCGTGCCGATCATCAACGCCATCCGAAGTGGCGAACCACACACCCGCTCCGGCGGCGGGAAATTCGTCCATGTCGATGATGTTGCGCAGGCGACGCTGGCCTCCATTGGCCGTAGCAGCACCATCTACCATCTCGTAGACTGCTACGCTCGCTGGGGGGACTGGGCAACCATGGCTGCCGATCTTCTCAACATCGACGCGGACATTGACATGACCAGTCCAGCCTCGCCCCGCAACATGTTCGACACCACCAATGTCACCCGTGACCTTGGCGTGCAACTGGACCGCGGCCATGACGGCATCCGCAATCATCTCAACATGTTGATTGAGGCGATGCAGTGAGGCGTGCCTTCCTGATGATTGTCGCAACGGCGACGCTCATCGCGTGCGAGTCGTTGATGCCCGTCTTCGAACCAAGCAAACCTGGCCCCACTGCCAGAGACATGCCGGGCGTGAAAAATGTCGTTTCCTACCACGGGAATTTCCGGGCTGGAGGCGCACCTCAGGATGACGAGGGCTTTGCGACCCTGCAGCGGCTGGGCGTCCGGACCATCATCAGCGTGGACGGCGGCATTCCGGACACCGATGCAGCAGCCGCCCATGGATTTCGCTACATCCACATACCGATCGGGTACGACGGTATCGATCGTGAAACGGCCCTGCGACTGGCCCGCGCCGTTCGCGACTCGGCATCAAACGGCGGCGTCTACCTCCACTGCCATTACGGCAAACATCGCTGCGCCGCCGCCGCTGGCACTGCATCAGTGATACTCGGCTGGGAAACCAATGCCGCGATGCTCGACCGCATGCGGGCCTCCGGCACATCAATGCACTACCCCGGCTTGTATGCCAGCACCGCAAGTGCGCGAACCGAGTCGCCCCAGACTCTTGACGCCGTAAACGGAATGTTCCCCCCAGTGACGCTCCCAACCGGGCTCGTTTCGAACATGGCAGATCTCGGCCGCACCCACGAACACCTCGTTGCAATCGAGGACGCTGTCTGGGGCCCACCACCGGAGCATCCTGATCTCGTTCCCGCGGCGGAGGCCGGCCGGCTTGTTGATACTCTTCGTCTATTGGAAGTTGACCCCCTCGTTCACACTCGCCCGGCCGGTTTCAAGGCGATGCTTGGGGAGAGCCGCAGCAGTGCGGAGCGACTGGAGGACATGATCATCTCCGACAGATCAAATCCCGCGATGCTTTCCGTGCTGCTGGGTCATGTCACTGCATCCTGCACAGCATGTCACGAGCGATACCGCAATTGACCCACGCGGATCAATAGCGGATTTGATCGGGCATGTCCTGAAACGCTCGCCAGACTTCGAGCATCTCTTTTCGCAAGAGCGGCTTGCCGACAAGCGGACGCTGGGCCACTGGCAACACCAGCGCGTTGCAGATCGGCGCATCGTCAAAGTCTCCAAAT
>PVBE012139437.1_pt1 | contig 17574 bp, 14 predicted proteins | sample 1631181 | NCBI WGS metagenome assembly PVBE01 (sample SAMN08397723, study PRJNA350692) | Marine metagenome, whole genome shotgun sequencing project. | isolation source: water | place: Pacific Ocean | collected 2012-04 | reverse complement strand
GAGGTCCTCGCCGTGATCGAGGGCTGACCACCGCTTTTCGGGGCTTCGGCCCAGCAATTCACTAGCTGAATCGCCATCATCACCCGTCTCGCCGAGGTCGGCGGGCCGGCGGAGGAATCAACATGGCAGCAAAAGACATCGTCTTCAGCGAGAACGCTCGCGCAAGCATCCTCAAGGGGCTCAACCACCTGGCGGACGCCGTCAAGGTGACCCTCGGGCCCAAGGGCCGGAACGTCCTCATCGAGAAGTCGTTCGGCTCCCCCGTCATCACCAAGGACGGAGTGACCGTGGCCAAGGAGATCGAGCTTCCGGACCGCCTCCAGAACATGGGCGCCCAGATGGTCAAGGAGGTCGCTTCCAAGACCTCGGACGTCGCCGGCGACGGCACGACGACCGCAACGGTGCTGGCGCAGGCCATCTTCCGTGAGGGCAGCAAGCTCGTCACCGCCGGCGTGGGTCCCATGGACATCAAGCGCGGCATCGACGCAGCCGTCGAGGCCGTCGTCGCAAACCTGAAGACCCTGTCCAAGGAGACCCAGGACCACGCCGAGATCGCCCAGGTCGGCACCATCTCCGCGAATGGCGACACGCTGATCGGCGAGATCATCTCCGAGGCCATGGAGAAGGTCGGCAAGGAAGGCGTGATCACGGTCGAGGAGAACAAGGGGCTCGACACGATCCTCGAGGTCGTCGACGGCATGCAGTTCGACCGCGGCTACCTGAGCCCGTACTTCGTGACGGACCCGGACCGCATGGAGGTCGTGCTCGAGGATCCCTACATCCTCATCCACGAGAAGAAGGTCTCCAACATGAAGGACCTTCTCCCCACGCTGGAGGCCGTCGCCAAGACGGGCAAGCCGCTCCTCATCCTCGCTGAGGACGTGGACGGCGAGGCGCTGGCGACCCTGGTGGTCAACAAGATCCGCGGCACGCTGAACGTGGCGGCGGTGAAGGCCCCCGGCTTCGGCGATCGTCGCAAGGCGATGCTGCAGGACATCGCGATCCTGACCGGTGGCAAGGCCCTCATGGAGGACCTCGGCCTCAAGCTCGACCAGGTCACCCTGGCGGAGCTCGGGAGCGCGGCTCGCGTGACCATCTCCAAGGACAACACCACCGTCGTCGACGGTGGCGGCGCGGACGCCGACATCAAGGCCCGCGTGCACCAGATTGAGGCGCAGATCGAGGAGACCTCGTCCGACTACGACCGGGAGAAGCTCCAGGAGCGGCTCGCCAAGTTGGTCGGCGGCGTGGCCGTTATCTACGTCGGCGCGGCGACCGAGATCGAGATGAAGGAGAAGAAGGCGCGCGTCGAGGACGCCCTCAACGCGACCCGCGCGGCCGTCGAGGAGGGCATCGTCCCCGGTGGTGGTGTCGCCCTCATCCGCGCCCAGAGCGCGCTGGACAACGTCGAGACGTTCGGTGAGGAGCGCTTCGGCGTCGACATCGTGCGCCGCGCCATCGAGGAGCCCCTGCGGGTCATCTCGGGCAACGCGGGCATCGACGCCTCCATCGCCGTGGACCGTGTCCGCAACGGCGAGGGCTCCTTCGGTCTGAACGCGGCCGACGGCTCCTACGGCGACCTGCTCGCCGCCGGCGTCATCGACCCGACCAAGGTCACCCGCTCGGCGCTGCAGAACGCCGCCAGCGTGGCGGGCCTGCTGCTGACGACGGAGGCGATGATCGCCGACGCCCCGGCGGACGAGGACGCCCACTAGGCGCTGATCGAGACATCCTCCTGAGGAGGAGAATCGCGGCCCCGGTCTGGATGTGTCCAGGCCGGGGTCGCGTCCTTGGGGACCTAGAGGAGGTCCTCGATGCGCGTGCGGATCGCCTCGGTCTGGGCGGGCGAGGAGCCGGTGTAGCGGCTGTCGATGGTCATGTCCTTGTCCAGGAGCAGGACGAACGGGATCGAGCCCTCGTAGATGTTCGCGTCAAACAGCGCGTCGCTGACCTCGCCGTCCATCTCCCCGAGCACGGGGAAGTCCAGATCGAACTCCTCGGACCACTCCTCGAGGAAGTCCTCGTCCGGCACGTCGTTGGTCCAGTCGGCCAGCATCAGGTGCACGATGAGGAAGCCGTCACGGCGGAAGTCCTTCCACTCGTCGTTGGCCGTCTGGGCCACCGTCTGGCACGGCCCGCACCAGCCGGCCGACAGGTCCAGGAGGATCACGTAGTCGTAGAACTGGTGCAGCGACACCTCGTTGCCGAACTGGTCCTCGTAGGTGAAGTCGGGGAAGACCTCGCCCATCTGGTACGTGTCGGCGTCGGCGATGTCCCCGGCGCTGTGGGTGAAGTCGGGCCAGCGGTCGCTGCCGAAGTCCCAGTCGAACTTGTTCAGCGGGTTCGTGACGAGGTCGATCTCCTCGCGGTCGGTCCAGCCGTCACCGTCGGTGTCGGGGTTGTTCGGGTTACTGCCGACGGTGCGCTCGTCCTTGTCGTCTAGGCCGTCGCCGTCGCTGTCGGGGTCGTTCGGATCGGTCCCGAACTCGGCCTCTTCGTCGTTGGTCAGTCCGTCCCCATCGGGGTCCGGGTTGCAGGCGACGAGCAGGCTGGCGGCAGCGAAGAGGGCGAAGGTCGAGCGCATGGATTCTCCACGGGGTCCAAACCACAGTGTAGCTGGGAATGGGACAGGGTCCCGGCGGGTCGGTACACTCGCGCGCCGTGATTCCGACCCTCTCCCTGCCGTTTTTCCGTCCCGAAGCCATCGAGCTGTTCGGACCCTTGTCGATCCAGCCGTTCGGGGTGCTCCTCGCCCTCGGCTTCATCATCGGCAGCATGTGGTGCCAGAAGTACGCGCGGGAGCGGGGCATCGACCCCAAGACGTACACCGACATCCTCTTCTGGCTGGCCCTCGGCGCCATCGTCTTCGGCCACATCGGGCACATCTTCTACGAGCCCCAGCAGTACCTCGACAACCCGTTGGACGTGTTCAAGGTCTGGTCGGGCCTGAGCTCGTTCGGCGGCTACTTCGGCTGCAGCCTGCTGGCGATCTGGTTCTTCAACAGCCGCGGCATCAAGCCTCTGCGCGGCGGCGACATCCTGATGATCGGACTCGCCTTCGGCGTCTTCATCGGGCGCCTGGGCTGCTTCGTCGTGCACGACCACATCGGCCGTGAGGTCGAGGACAGCCACGTCGTCTTCCAGACGACCATCGGCTGGCTCGCGGTGGAGTTCCCGACCGAGGAAGAGGCCGCTGAGATCGGCCGTGAGGCGATCGGCGAAGCGACCGGGGTCGAGAAGCAGACCCTCGAGGCGGTGCGCCGCAACGCCATGCAGTCGGGCACGAGCGAGCAGGGGGGCTACGCCGCTGCCGGCGCCTACCACAAGCACTTCCCCGCCGGCGCCATCGGCACGACCCGCTACGACCTGGGGCTGATGGACAGCCTGTTGGGGCTGTTCGTGTTCCTGGTGCTCGTGGCCGTCGCCCGCAAACCGCGCAAGGAAGGGCTCTTGTTGGCCCTGACGCCGATGCTCTACGCACCGGTGCGCTTGATCTGGGACTCGCTGCGCAACACGGATCTGGGAGGCCAGGCCTCCGACGTGCGCTACGTGATGGGCATGACCCCGGGGCAGTTCGCCGCGATCATCCTGTTCGGGCTGGGCGTCTGGACGCTGTACATGTCCAGCAAGCGGCCGGTGTGGCCGACCGCCGAGGACAAGCCGTGGGTCGAGCCCTCCGCCTCCTAGAGCGTGACGGTCTCGCCGTCCCCGTCGTCGTCGTCCCCCGCGGGTGCGTAGGGGTCACGGACCGGGCCGGTCGCGCGGGCGCGGTCGCGCCGCTTCTCCTTGTGGCGCCGCAGCGCGCGGCTGATCTTGTCGGCGGCGACGTCGATCGCGGCCTTCATCTCGGACTCGTCGGCGTGCACGGTCTCGCTGGGAACGTGCGGGATCACGACGTGCACCTTCACCCGGGTCTTGCCCGTGCCGTGGGTGCTCTTGCTGACCTCGACGTCGACGCGGGCGTTGCTGCCCCGCGTCATCTTGGCGACGGCCTTGCCGATCTTGGCTTCGGCGTAATCGCGGCTGGCATCGTCCATCTTGACCGAGTGGGCGCGAACGACAAATTCCATGAACCCTCCAAGCGTTTTGCGCGGACTGTGGATCGTACACGGGGCACAGGTCGGTGCGCATGAGGTCGGTGCTGATCGGATTCAGTGGGGGGTCGTGCTCGGGCAAGAGCACGCTCGTGGATGCCATCGCCGAGCACCTGGCCGATCTCGCCCCCGCGCGTCTCACCTTCGATCGCTACTACCGGCCGCTGGACCACCTCACGCTGGCAGAGCGCGACCGCATCAACTTCGATCACCCCGACAGCCTGGACGACGAACTGTTCGTCGCTCACCTCCAGGCCCTGCGCGACGGACTCGGGGTCGACGTGCCGGTCTACGACTTCGCGACCCACAGCCGGCTGGCCGAGCCCGATCGCATCGAGCCGTCGATGGTGGTGTTGGTCGACGGGATCCTGCTTCTGGCCGACCCCCGGGCCGCCCAACTGCTCGACGTGAGCGTCTTCCTCGACGTGGACGCCGACCTCCGGCTGGAGCGGCGCATCGCCCGCGATACCGTCGAGCGGGGCCGCTCCGAAGAGTCCGTCCGGCGCCAGTTCGCCGAGTCCGTCGCCCCGATGCACGACCGATTTGTGCAGCCCTCGGGCGAACGCGCCGACCGCGTAATCCGCTGGCCGGCGGACTTCAAAGTGGAGTCGGCGGCCCTTGCTGAGGTGATCCGCACCCTTCTTCCTGCTCAAGCCTAGGGGGCCTGGCCCGATACGAAGGGCATGCCTGCCAAGGAACTCGACATCAAGACCATCGCCGCTGCCACCGCCGGGCTCTGCCTGGCTGCGGGAGCCGCCGCCTTCCTCACCTCCAGCTCTTCCGAGGAGGCCGACGCCGTGTCGTTGGCCCCCGCTCCGTCCCACTTGATCGTCATCGAAGACGACTACGAGATCGAAGGCGTCGCCTCGCTCGATGCGCTCGACCCGATGCAGTACGCGGCGGTTCGCGGGATCATCATCGAAGACGACAGCGACCCGGTCCTCGCCGACGCTTCGCAGGAGATGTGGATGGAGGAAGAGGAGCAGCCGCGCCGCAGCATGTTCGCCGCGATGGCGGGCAGCGTGGGCGCCATCGACGTGGACACGTCGGTGCCCAGGTCCGCTCCCGCCGCGCCGACGTTCGGTGACTCGCCCCGTCCCCGCATGGACCTCGCCCGGCCGTCGATGAGTTCGCGCGCTGCCTCTTCGGACGACCGCCTCGCCGTGATGGACACCGGCTCCCGCAAGGCGTCGACCTCCCGCGGTACCAGCGGCTCCATCAGCGGCGCCCGCAAGCCCACCCTGACCCCGGTCGCGGTCCTGACCCCCGACCAGATTCAGGCGGCGATTCAGCAGCAGCTCCCCAAGGTGCGTTCCTGCTACGAGCGGCAGCTGAAGAATGACGCCGACCTGCGCGGCAAGATGGTCCTGTCGATGAACGTGTCGTCCTCCGGCACGGTCTCCCGAGCCCGCGTCAAGGGTGACGAGCTCGGCAACGACGACCTGACTGCTTGCGTCGTCCGTGAGGTCCAGGGCTTCCAGTTCCCCGCGGGCTCCGAGACCATCGCGGTCGAGTACCCGGTCAACTTCAAGCCCCAGTTCTAGAGCCAGGCAACGCCAACACGCGGCGGACAGACCCGGGGCTTCGGCTCCGGGTCTGCTGCTTGGGGGCTAGCTCGTGGCTTCGCCGTGGAGTACCGCGTTGACTGCGGAGGCGAGCTGCTTGCGGTTGAACGGCTTGGCCAGGTACGTGGCGCGACGCCCGAGGAGCTCCTGCACGTCGAAGTTCTCGCTGGTGTAGCCAGACGTGTAGACGATCGCGAGCTTGGGGAAGCGAACCAGCATCGCCGCGGCCAGCTCGTCGCCGCTGCCTCCCGGCATCACCATGTCCGTCACGAGCACTTCGAGGTGATCGAGGTCCTCGGCCAGGGCGAGGGCTTCGTCGGCGCCGGAGGCCTGGACCAGTTCGTACCCCGCCCGCTCCAGCATCTTGGCTGCGACCCGCCGCAGGGCCTCCTGGTCGTCCACCAGCAGCACGCGCTGGCCCACCCCGCGGAGGAACCCGGATGGCTCCGACGGCGGCTCGGGGGCGAGCTCGGACCGGGGAAGCCACAGGGAGAAGGTCGTCCCTTCCCCCAGCTCGCTTCTGACCGTCACCTGCCCGCCCGCGCCGCGCACCGCGCCGTAGACCGACGCCAACCCCAGCCCGGTCCCGCTGCCGACCTCCTTGGTCGTGAAGAAGTGCTCGAAGATGCGGCTGCGCACGTCCTCGGGGATGCCCGCGCCGGTGTCGGAGACGTCGATGCGCACCCACTCACCGGGGCCGGGGCTGTCCTCGGACGCCGAGGTCCAGGTCACGTTGCGGGCCTCCAGGCCCAGATGCCCGCCCGAAGGCATCGCGTCGACGGCGTTGGCGACGAGGTTGACGACCACCCGGCTCAGCTCGCCCGCGTCCATCTCCACGGCCTACAGGCCGTCCGGGATGGTGTGTTCGAGGGCGATGTCGGCGCGCACGAGGCGGGCCAGCAGTCCTTCGGCACGACGAAGCTGCACGGTCGTGTCCAGCGATCGCGGCTGGAGCACCTGCTGCCGCGCGAAGGCCAGGAGCCCGCCGGTGAGCTCCGCCCCGTGCCGGCTCGCCTCCAGGATGTCGTGCAGCAGGCCGCGCGCCTCGGGGTCGTTGCCCGCGTCCTCCATGAGCAGCCCGGCGCTGCCCGCGATGGTGGTGAGGAGGTTGTTGAAGTCGTGCGCGACCCCTCCGGCGAGGCGGCCGATCGACTCCAGGCGGCGCGCCTCCTCGAGCTCTTCGGTGAGCAGCCCGGTCTTGCGGTCAGCCTCCGCCTTCTGCCGATCCGCCTCCAGCTTCTCCTCGCTGCGGAGCAGGACCATGCGCACCGAGAGGCCGAGGACGAGGGCGAGCAGCAGCCCGAACGTCAGGAGCACGTTCCAGGCCCCGCCTCGCTGCGTGGCGGCCACGAGGCTGGCGCGCGGACGGATGCGCAGGCTCCAAGTGCGGTCCAACACCAGCAGGGCGGCGGTCGCTTCGAGGCGGGCCGGCGCCTCGCCGAACTCCGTGCTGCGGTAGGCCTCCGCGCCGCCATCGTCGAGCCCCAGTTCCCAGTTGTCGAGCAGTCCGCTGCGGAAGCAGTCCTCGACCAGCCGGTCGATGTCGAAGACCCCGTTGAGGGTGCCCCGCCCCAGGCCGATGGGCAGGTAGGTAGCGAAGCCCCGCAGCCCCTGGAACAGCGCCAACGGTGAGGTCGAGACGTCCGAGCCCGCGCGGGAGCGCTCGTAGAAGGGGCCGGCAGTGGGGTGGTCCAGCACGTTGCGGCCCTGGGCGGCCCGGTTGGGGGCCTCCGGAGCAACCCAGCGGATGACCCCGTCGCCGTCGATCCAATTCAGCGCGAGGAAGCCGCCGAAGCGGACCTGGAGCTGCACCGAGCGGTCCTGGAACTCCGCCTTGCTCAGCCCCTCATCCGTCTGAAGCTCGTGGCGCAGCGTGTGGGCGGCGAGCACACGCGCGCCGACGTAGTCCTGCAGGCGGAGCGCGGCCTGGCGGGCGGTGACCTGGGAAGTCTCGGAGAACCGGACCTGGTCGCCGTGTTCCATGTTCGTGCGCGCGACCACCGCGAACAGGGCCGGCAGGAGGAAGGCGAGGACGGGAAGGAGGCGTCGGATCGCGGCGATCCTACGTCAGACGTTCTCGCCCGTCTTGGCCCAGTTCTGACGCTTCCAAACGACGTACCCGAGGGCTGCCTTCAGCACGAAGCTCAAGGGGAACGCTACCCAGATGCCAGCGGGGCCGAGCCCCAGGGTGAAGCCGAGCACGAAGCTCAGGGGGATCTGGAGCAGGGTCGCGATCCCGTTGATCCGGAGGCTCCACATCGTGAAGCCGGAGCCCTGGAGCATGCCGACGAACGCGATCCACGGTCCGCCGATCGGCATGCCCAGCCCCAGGATCGTCATCCACATCACGCTGAGGCGGGCGACCTCGCCGTTGGGATCGAGGTCGAAGATCGTGGTGATCGGCCACGCGCTCGCCACGATCGTGAGGCAGAGCACCGTCATCACGCCGGTGCACATGAAGATGGACGCCTTGATGGTGCTGTTGGCCCGGTCGATGTTCCCGGCCCCGAGGGACTGCCCGACCATCGCCGCCGTCGCCTGCGAGATGCTCATGCCGGGCACGAATGCCAGCGCCTGGATCCGCAACCCGACCCCATGCGCGGCCACCGCCTCGGGCCCCACCCGCCCCAGCATCCCGATGATCGAAAGGAAGGCGGCGTTGAGGATGACCATGTCCAGCGCCGCGGGCCAGCCGATGCGGAACAGGTCGCGCGTGAGGGGGTGGTCGATCGAGGCCGGGCTGAGCCGCGGGCGCATGCCCGGCACGGCCCCGCGCCGAAGCACCACGAAGTACGTCACCGCGCCGGCGGCGTAGGCGATCAGGGTGCCGATGGCCGCGCCCTGGACCCCCATCTGGGGGAGGCCGTAGTTGCCTAGGATCAGCCCGTAGTTCAGGCCGAAGTTGATGAGGTTCACGACCACCACGATGCGGAACGGCAGCTTCGTGTTGCCGACCCCGCGGAGCACGCCCGCGAAGAGGATCATCAAGTAGTAGAAGACCGTGCCCGTCAGGAGCGGTCGGAGGTAGCTGACCGCCGCCTCCAGCTCCGGTCCCTGGGCGCCCAGGAGGCTGACCACGGGGCCCGCCACGAGGTTGCCGACGACCGCGACGCAGGCCGCGACCACGACGGTCAGCTGGATGCTCTGCCGCATCACGTGCTCGACCCGCTCGTGCTCCCCGGCCCCGTGAGCCCGGGAGACGATCGCGATCGTGCCGACGGTCAGGCCGAGCATCGCGACCATGAGCAGGAAGATGATCTGGGTCGCGAACCCAAGCCCCGCGAGGGCCACCTCGGCGTCCGGGAGCCGGCCGCACATCGCGGTGTCGACGGCCAACGCCAGAACGTTGAGTACGTTCAGCCCAATGACCGGGAGCGCGAGGTCCCAGAGCTGTCGTGCGATGGATCGAGAATCGGTCAAAGGAAGTGAGCAGGGTACGCCAAGTGAAACGCCCCGGAGTCAAGGTGACTCCGGGGCGATTCGGTCAGGGACGGGCAGAGAGAGAGAGAGACGCCCGTCCCCGTTTTCTTGGCTGATCAGTCTTCGATGATCAGCGTGTACTCGTTGGTCGCGCCGCTGTACCCGAACACCTTCAGGAAGCGGAGGCCCGGGGGCAGGTCCAGCTCTTCGCTGTTGCCGCTTCCGGTCGAGGACCCGATGACGCTGCCGTTGCTCTTGTACAGCGTCATGTCGAGGTCGCCCGAGGAGTGGTTGAACTCGATGCGGACGGTGCCCGAGCCGGTCGTCGCGGGGATGCGAATCCAGTCGACCGCGTCGTTCCCGCAGATGGCGAGGCCGTGGTACGTGCCGGCGCCGAGCTCGACCGCGGTCTCCTGCGTGTCGTCCGTGGTGGAGCACGCCGGGCCGGTGGACTCGCCGCCTTCGAAGGTGACGGTGATGGTGTACTCGTTGGTCGCGCCGCTGTAGCCGAACACCTGCACGTAGAGCGGGTCGGTGCCGTCGTACACGGTGTCGACGACTTCGCCGTCGTTGCTGCTGGTCGCGCTGTCGACCTGCCGTTCGCCGGCGAACATCTTCACTTCGAGGTCGCCCTCGCCGTGGTTGAAGTCGATGGCGAAGCGCACCGTGGAGCCGGTCGGGGGCTCGAACGTGAACCAGTCCTCGTCGCCGCCGCCCGTGATCTGGGCACCGGTGAACGTGCCGGGGTTGAGCGTGAACGCCTGGCCTCGGCTGTTGTTGGGCTCGTAGGGGTCGGGGCCGGTGGTGTGGTCGTCGCCCGGCTCGGTGATCTCGCACCAGGGGGTCCAACCGGCGGCCTTCTCGGTGTCGGTCAGGGTCGGCGTGGCCTGCGGGCAGGACTCGTCGGGGCTCCAGGCGACCCAGGCGCCGCCGTTGCCGAGCTCGCCGGCGTGGTCGGCCCAGCGGCGGTAGTCGCCGTCCTCGGCCTTGAACACGGTCGGCGACGAGCAGGACTCGTTCTGAGCCTCCTTGTTCGCGTAATCCATGATGACGTCGTACATGTCGCGCGTCGTGCTGTTCCAGCAGCAGGTCTTGCTCTCGTTGTACTCGAGCTCGGCGAAGACGTAGTCGTCGAGGATGCGGTACTCCTCGTCGACGGCGTCGCGGGACATGTTGAACTTGTCCTGCATCACCTCGTACAGCTGCTCCCAGGCCTGCTCGCGGGCCGTGCGGGCCGAGCAGGAGGCGGGGTAGTTGCGCAGGTGCTCGCGCTTGGCCTCGATGACGTCGAGGATGGCGTCGCGGAGGACCTCCGGGTCGGGCTCGCCGAGGATGACGCCGAAGCGGGCGGGGCGGGCCGCGCGGCCGGTCTTGTCGGACCAGCGCAGGTAGTTGTCGCGGTCGGACGTCAGCACGCGGTTCTGCCAGTGGTTGCCGTTGCGGCGCGGCGCGAGGTAGCGCTTCAGACCGCCGCCGAGGTCGACGTAGTTGTTGCCGTCGTGGGCCTCGCCCTCACCGCCGGTGTAGTCCGACGTGAACGCCATCTTGGTGCTCGTGGGGCTCTCCCAGTCGCCCTGGCGGCGGGGCATGGAGCCCGAGACGATCTCGGCCGAGAGGTTCTCGCCGCCGATGGACTCGACGTGCTTGACCACCATGACGTGGCCGATGCCGCGGCGCTGCCAGCGCTTCAGGAGGATGTCGCCGGCGCGAACCGAATCCGCGGTCACGTGATAGAGGTTCGCGTCGTCCGCGAGGTTCACGCTGCCGAAGAAGGGGAGCAGGACGGTCAGGAAGTGGCCGACGCGCTTGTTGAGCAGGAGCTCATCGAAGTAGTGGCCGGCGCCCGCCTCACCGTCGAGGAACGGGTTGGCGTCGCTGCCGCCGCCGTACAGGTGCTTGCCGCGCAGGTTCGAGTCGCTGGGCCAGTTGTTCTGGATGTCGCTGGCGCTGAGGCCCGTGTAGTCCTCGTAGCGGGTGCGGAAGTTCTGCGTGTTGCGGTACCGGCCGGTCTTGGTGCGGAAGCCGAAGTGGCCCGCGAAGATGCGGGCGCCGTTGGAGTCACGCGCTTCCAGCATGAAGGGGAGGCCGTACCAGGAGGAGAAGAGCACGCGCAGGGTCATGCCCAGCTCGGCGCACTCCAGGGAGCCGACCGGGAGGGTCTTGCCGTACGGGGTGGTCACCTGGAACGTCTCACCGTAGCCGCCCGCCTTGGGGATGCGGACCATGGACTCGACCCAGAGGTTGTACTTCTCGTCCCAGTTGAGGCCGGAGTTCGTGCCCCAGGCCATGCCCGAGCGCTTGGCCGCGGTGGTGGTGGTGTCGCTCCAGTCGGCCGTCACCTTCCAGACCTCGGTGGCCGCGCCGTCCGTGCTGGCGGTGGTCGGGCCGTCGGCGCCGTAGCCGTTGGACGACAGGGCGTGCCCGGACGAGCTCAGCGGGAGCGCGAAGTCGGGGTCTTCCTCACCGGAGGCGTCGCAGCCCTGAAGCAGGGCGACGAGACCGAAGGTCGCGGCGAGGACACTGAAGCTGGCGAACTGGGCGGTGAAACGCATGGGGCTCTCTTTCTCTCTGATTGCACCTTTTCGCAAGTCCCGTGCCAGGATGTCTCGACAATGTCATCAAATGTCAGGGTTTTGTAAACTCACCGATCTGTATGGGTTTTCACCCTCCTGTTGAGTCCATGTTGTGGATTCCGCGTAGCGATGGGGTTTCAGGTGAGTAGCGACCAGCGCTACAGGGGTGTAATCGAAGGCTTCTACGGTCCCCCGTGGTCGCACGAGGCACGCCTGCGCATGATCGGGTGGCTGTCCGAGCGCGGCCTCGACAGCTACACGTACGCGCCCAAGCGGGACCCGCTGCACCGGGGCAAGCGCTGGATCGAGCCCTACCCAACGGCCGACCTGGACCGCTTCGCGGAGCTGGCTGACACCGGCCGGCGGCTGGGCGTGCGGGTGACCGTGGCGGTGGCGCCGGCGCGGGTCTTCGGGCGGCACAACATCTCCCGCTGGTTCGACCGCGACGGCGACGGCATCCACGACGGCCACTGGGCGGCCCTGAAGGGGAAGCTCTCGGGGCTCCAGGGGGCGGGCATCGACTCCTTCGCGCTGCTGTTCGACGACACCGCGGCGACGTTCGTCCCCACGCTCGGGGGCTCCTCCATGGGACGGTTCCACGGGCGCATCGGCCGGCGGTCCGCCGAGCACCTCGACGGTGCCTCCCTCTTCGTCGTGCCCGCGGTCTACTCGCGCACCTGGGGGACCCTCGGGGCCGCCGGCCGCCGCTACTGGGAGGCGCTCGCGGACGAACTGCCGTCCGGCGTTCCGGTGGCGTGGACGGGGCCGAAGATCTTCAGTCCGTCGATCCAGGGAGCGGACGTGAGGGAGCTGTCGCAGCAGACCGGGCTTCCGATCCTGATCTGGAACAACGCCATCGTGAACGACTGGGTGAACCTCGCCACGGGGGAGGCGGCGGGCCTGTCGGGGTGGCGCAAGCTCAGCTTCGGGCCCGGCCACAACCTGGACGCCGACGTGCTGGACGCCTCCGCCGGGGTGCTCCTCAACGGAGCGTTGGAGCCGGACCTGACGCGGGTCTCGGCCGCCTGCTTCGGGGACTTCGTGGCCGACCCGACGGGGCACGATGCCCTCGCCAGTCACGCTCGCGCCCTCGAGGCGGTCGCGGGGGCAGGCGCCTCCACTCTCGCGGGGGTCTACGAACTGTGCCGCAACCACCTGCTGCTGGCCCGGCAGCGGCAGGAGTCCCCGCGGCTGTACGAGGCGGCCCGTGCGGGCGACCGATCGACGGTGCGGACCGAGCTGGAAGCGATCGTGGCCCTCGCTGGCGGTGCGGCCCAACTCCCCGCGGGCGTGCGCGACGAAGTCGGCCCGACGTTGGAGAAAGCCCGGTTGCTCGCCCACGCCGCCCTGACGGGGGGCGGGAGCGCCCGCGTGCAGGCCCGACGCATCAAGTGGGTGGTGGCGCGGCGGCCCTTCGCGGCGGTGCATCGACTCCGCTAGGCCCCTGCCGCGGGCGTGTTCGTTGCATGATGGCGAGACCATGCGTCTCGTCTCGATCCTCTTGCTCGCGCTCCTGGCCGCCGGTTGCACCCCCAACGGCACGCTGACCCTGTTCGACTCCTTTGGTGACGACGACGACTCGGCCGGCAGCGCCGCCGACGACGACGACGTCGCCCCCGACGACGACGACATCGCTCCCGATGACGACGACATCGCCCCCGACGACGACGACATCGCCCCCGACGACGACGACATCGCCCCCGACGACGATGACGTGGTCCCCTCGGATTGCGACAACGGCCCCGCGGGTGAAACCGCGTCGGCCGCGGCGCTCGCGTCGGCGCTGGACATCGGCACGACCGAGCTGGTGTCGGTGGTCGGCTCGACCCAGGCCGAGATGATGGCGGTCCGCACCGGCCTGGGCGGCCTCTGCCCGATCATCGGCCCCGACGTGGCGCTCCTGTCGACCGGCCAAGTGAGCAACATCGAAGCGGCGCAGGACTTCGACTACCCCGGCACCGGCCCCGACGGCGCGGCGGGCGATCTCGCGGAGCTGACGCTGCTGCTGGCGGTTCCCCCCGAGGCTTCCTCGATGCGGTTCCACTTCCTGTTCCTCACCCGCGAGTACCCCGAGTGGGTCGGCGGTCCCTACAACGACGCGTTCGAGGCGGAGGTCGACGGCCCTGCCTACGCCGGTCCCGTGGCCCGGGACAGCCTCGGCGAGCCCTTCTCGGTGAACAGCCCCGAGGTCGTACCCGAGGTGGGCGTGCCGAACTGGCTGACCGGCAGCGGCTTCGACAAGGACGGCGCGACGCCGTGGCTGCGCGCCGCCGTTCCGGTGGCGGGGGGCGAGACGCTGACGCTGCGGTTCTGGATCTACGACAGCGCCGACGGCATCTTCGACTCGGCGGTGTTGCTCGACGGCGTGCAGTTCTTCGCGGAGGGCATCGACGCGCCCACCGTCACGCAGGTCTGGCCCTAGGGCTTCCCGGGGCCGCGCCGCGCGCCGCGCACCACCCGCAACAGCTCCGAGGTTCGGTACGGCTTCTGGATGAAGCCCACCAGCCCCTTGCCCGCGAGTCGCGCGGTGGCCTCGGTCTCGTCGTAGCCGCTGGACAGGATCACGCGCAGGTCGGGGCGGATCGCCCGCAGGGCGCGGAAGGTCTCGTCGCCGCTCATCTGGGGCATCGTCAGGTCCAACACGACGACGTCGAACCGCGACGGATCGACCTGGAACAGCTCCAACGCCTGCAGTCCGTCGTTGGCGGTGACGACTTCGAAGCCGGCCTGCTCCAGCGCCGCGCTGGCGAGCTCCCGGATGATCGGCTCGTCATCGACGATCAGCACGCAGCCGTCGTTCAGCTCACCGACGAAGCGGTCGGTGTCGGTGTCCTCGGTTGTGAGGGTCGGCTCCGACGCCGGGAACAGGACCTTGAACGACGTCCCCCACCCCGACTCCGAGTAGACCTTGAGCGTGCCTCCGTGCCCGCGCACGATGCCCAACACCGCCGCCAACCCGAGGCCGTTGCCGGTCGGCTTGGTGGTGAAGAAGGGGTCCCACATGCGCGCCCGCGTCTCGGGGGTCATGCCGGCGCCGGTGTCGGACACCTCCAGGGAGACGTAGGTCCCGGGGGCGAGACCGGTGTCGGTCCACTCCCCGGAGTTGAGGTAGCTGGCGTCGGTCTCGACCGCCTTGACGGTCATCCGGACGATGCCGTCCTTGTCCTCCAACGCCTCGGAGCCGTTGGTGATGAGGTTCATGATCAGCTGGCGGATCTGGGCCACGTCGGCCCGGACGGTGGGGAGCCGCGAGTCCAGATCCAGAGCCAACTGGGTGCTCTTGGAGACCGACACCCGGAGCAGGTCCGCCATCTCCCGCACGACCTGGTCCAGCGCGAGGTCCTCGACGACGAACCGGCCCCGCCCCGAGTAGGCGAGCATCTGGTGGGTCAGCTCGGCGGCCCGCTCGGCGGCGGTCTCAATCCGCTTGAGCGCGGTACGCGCCGGCGCTCCCGCCGGCAGATCGACCAGCGCCAGGCTGGCGTTCCCGAGGATGCCCACGAGCAGGTTGTTGAAGTCGTGCGCGATCCCGCCGGCGAGCACGCCCAGGCTCTCCATGCGCTGGGCCTCCCGCAGCTGCAGGTCGATCGCCTCCTGATCCCGGCGCTGCAGCTCTTCCCGCGTCGCCATCAGCTCGGCGGCCGCGGCGCGCTGCTCGGTGATGTCCGTCGAGACCCCCAGCAGGTACCGGGGGGTGCCGTCGTCGTCGCAGATCGGGACCTTGCGGGTGTGCAGCCAGCGCTCGCCGTGGGTCGTGTGAATCGGCTCCTCGGGGATCTCGAAGACTTCACCGCCGGCCAGCACTTCACGGTCCTTCTGGGTGAAGAAGTCGGCCTCCTCCTTGGGGAAGAAGTCGTAGTCGGTCTTGCCGTACATCGACTCCCGGTCGATGCCGAGCAGCTGCTCGCCGGCCTGGTTGAAGCGGACGAACTTCAACTCAGCCGCGTCTTTGACGAAGATCATGTCCGGGAGCGAATCGACGATCCGCTCGAGGAACTGTTTGACGTCGTCGTCGCTCAAATCACAGCTCCGCGCGGTTGAGCACGGGGAAGCGGACGCCTCGGCGGATCGCGCCGGGCTCGTCCGCCTCTTCGGGGGCGTGGCCGAGCATCGCCGCCTCGTTCGGCGGGCGCGGCTGGCCCGGCTCGCGGTACTCCAGGTCCAGGTCGCGGATCATCTGCCAGTCGTCGGCCGTGCGGCGTCCGCTGGAGGTCAGGTACGAGCCCGCCATCGTGGCGCTCGCGCCCGCGACGAACATCAGCGGCTGCAGGTCGCGCAGCGTCACTTCGCGCCCGCCGGCGACCATGATCTCCTTGGTCGGGTTCACGAACCGGAACATCGAGATGGTCTTGAGCGCGTCCATCGGAGCGAGCAGGGGGGCGTCCTCCAGCGGCGTGCCTTCCATCGGGTTGAGGAAGTTCATCGGGATGACGTCCACGTCCAACTCGGCCAGCTCGAAGGCGAGATCGACGCGGTCCGCGGCCGCCTCTCCCATGCCGAAGATGCCGCCGCTGCAGGTGTTGACGCCGGCCGCCTTCAGCAGCTTGAGCGTGGTGATCCGGTCGTCGTAGCTGTGCGTGCCGCAGATGCTCCCGAAGTGGGCCCGGCTGGTCTCGAGGTTGTGGTTGTAGGTGTGGAGCCCGGCGTCCTTGAGCATCGCCGCGATCTCGGGATCCTCGATGAGCCCCAGGCTGGCGTCCGCGTGCACGCCTTCGACCGACGCGGCGGCGCGGATGCGGTCCAGCACCTCGTCCAGCTGCTTGCCCTTCTTGAGCCCCTTCCACGCGGCGACGATGCCGAACGCCTGCGAGCCCCGCTCCTTGGCCGCCTCAGCGTGGCGGACGACCTCGTCGCCGTCGACCAGTTGGTAGTCGGGGATGGGGCTGGCGAAGTGGGCCGACTGGCTGCAGAAGCCGCAGTCCTCGCTGCACCGCCCGCTCTTGGCGTTGATGATGGAGCAGAGGTGCACGTCGGCCCCCTGGAACGCCGCGCGCACGCGGTTGGCCGCGGCGAACAGCTCGAACTGCTCCGCGCCGGAGGCCTCCAGCATGCGGAGGGCGTCGTCGCGGGTGATGGCGCCGCCGCCGAGCACGCGCTCGGTCAGGGGGGTGAGCCACCGGCTGAAGCTGAGGTCTCGAGGGTCGCTCATGGGGCGGTTGTCTACCACGGGCCTCAGACCACGTCTCGGGGGTTCCGCCCCTGCCGTTCGGCCAACGCGATGAGATCTTCGAGGTGCTGGAGGCCCGAACTCCACGCCGTCGCCTGCTCGTACCACTTGAGGGCTTCGTCGGAGTCCCCGAGCCGGCGGTTCAGCTCGCCCACGAGGTACGCAATGATCACGAGGTCTTCGCGGCGGGAGAACCAGCGCTTCTCGGTGATCCCCTTGCGGTAGCAGTGCAGCGCGCGACGGCGGCAGCGGAGGTCGTCGGCTTCGGCCTTGCCGTCGCCGTGCATCCAGGCCGCCCGCAGCCAGGCGTCACCCTCGCGCAGCGGGCCGGTCCCCTGCCAGCGGGTCACCTGGGCGTGGTGCTCCCACCGAAGGGCGGGATCGGCAGCTGCCTGGGCCGCGTGGGGCTGGAGGTGCTCTTCCAGTTGCTGTTTCAGGGTCGAGCCCTGGGGCGCCGGCCGGTCCGCGAACATCACATCGTGCGCGTCGTCGAACTCCTCCTGGGAGAACCACGCGCCGGTCCAGGCGGCAGGCACGGGGAGGTCGGCGGCGGGGGCGAGCTCCTCGAAGGCGTTGGCCTCGCCGGTGTAGCCGCAGCCCGGGCAGCCGTTGACCATCTTGGGGATGGGGTCTTCGCCGTCGTCGTAGCGCCGCAGATCGGTGGTCAGCGGGCCCTTGCTGGCGGAGGCCATGACGAGCCATCCGTCGAGGGACGTCGAGCAGATCGGGCAGGTGAGCGAACGGGGGGCAATGGT
>PVBE011247630.1_pt1 | contig 17576 bp, 13 predicted proteins | sample 1631181 | NCBI WGS metagenome assembly PVBE01 (sample SAMN08397723, study PRJNA350692) | Marine metagenome, whole genome shotgun sequencing project. | isolation source: water | place: Pacific Ocean | collected 2012-04 | reverse complement strand
GGCGCGATCAGCGGACGGCCAAGACCCGGGATGTTCGTGCCGGTGTTGGCGAGGACGGGCTGACAGAACGAGAGCGTGCCGTTCGCGTTGATCCAGATGGAGTCGAGGCTCCTTCCATAGAACTGGAAGGTGAAGCCAATCTCGATGAGCTGAGCGCCCAAAGACCCGAATTCGACCGGTTCAAAGGTCGCATCGAGCGGGATGGGGAGCGAGGGGTCGCCCTGCGGGTCGCAGGGGTCACCACCGATTGTCAAGGCGAGTGTGAGTAGGAGTGAGTGCATACGTAGCTTCAACCCCGCTCAGAGGTGAATCATCGCGGGTCGGGTCTGTCAGACCCCCTGTGCGAGCATGAGGAGACCTCCAGGCCCATATTGTGCACTGTTTGGACGCATTTTTAGGCCTCAAGATCCCTGTTTTTTTAGGCTTTTTATACGATGACCTATATAGCCCAGGATCGTCCTTAAGCCCTGGTTGATGGGGCTGAGGGGCCTCTCTGTGCCATCTCAAGCCCATGTCAGTCCCTCTCCAAAACCAGGTCTGGTTCTTCAGAGTCTCGCTCCTCCATGGGGTGATGCTGTGTGTGCTGGTCCTAGCTGGACAAGCGCTCTGGGGGCTGGAGCACACGGACCTCGGCTTTTGCCTCTTGCTGGGCGCTTGTTACTCCGTGGCGATCGCGCTCTTCATTCGCCCTGACCGCTTGCGAGGGGCTGCCCTCGCTCAGACGGTCCGCCTCTTGACCGTGCCTCTCCTCATCTCCGTGGGGGTGTTGGGCCTCCTCTATCCAGAGCTCGCAGCTGAAGAGCGGATCACAATCCTGCCAGCCTGCGTGATCATCGGGTTGGTCTCCTCAGCGGGCTATCAGCAGCTCTCGTCCAGTGCTGGGTGGCTTCGAGTCCTGCCCATGGACGATCAGCCTAGGATCCTGATCGTAGGGGCGAACGAGCGCGCGGAGCGGATGCTCAACTCACCAGACCGCCTCCCAGGATCTGGACCGGCCGTGATCGGCTGCCTCGACGATGACCGGGGACGCTCCAACGGGGCCTGGCCTCACCTCGGCGCCGTCGATCATCTCGAAGAGGTCTTACGCAGTGAGGTCATCGATGAGGTCTGGGTCCAGCTCCCGATGCGCTCTCACTATGAGGCCGTTGAGGGCGTCATCCAGACCTGCCGCGTCTTCGGAGTCCCTGCCCGGGTCGAGTCGCTGCCGTTCGAGGGCGGCGAAGGCCTCTCCCGAGATGAACAAGGGAGGACCCTCGGCGCGGTCTATCAGGTGACCGTGACAGGCTCGCCCCTGCGCCTCTTCACCAAGCGCACGATCGATGTCTTCGGCGCTCTCTTTGCGCTCATCATCAGCGCGCCGGTCCTCTTGATAGCGATGTCAGCGGTGAAGCTCACTTCGCGAGGCCCTGCGCTCTTCGCTCAGACACGGGTCGGTCTGAGAAGGCGCGAGTTCACCCTCTACAAGCTCCGCACGATGCACGAAGGCTCGGATGAGAAGCAGAGGTGTCTACAACACCTCAACGAGCAAGACGGGCCGGTGTTCAAGGTCCGCAATGACCCACGCCTGACATGGATCGGTCGATGGCTGAGGCGCACGAGCATCGATGAGCTCCCTCAGCTCATCAACGTCCTCCGCGGTGAGATGAGCTTGGTCGGGCCTAGACCTGCGAGGTCCAAAGAGGTCCGCCGGTACGAGTCATGGCAGCATCACCGCCTCGCGGTGAAGCCTGGGCTCACCTGCACTTGGCAGGTCTCCGGCCGCAGTGACCTCTCTTTCGAGACCTGGATGGCGCTGGACCTTGAGTACACCCGGAGCTGGTCGAATCGTGGGGACATCATGCTCATCTTGAAGACCATCCCCGCGGTGATCTCCATGCGCGGCGCGTGGTGATCACCTCGCGCGAGAGGTCCTAGGAGCTCCTGAGGGAGAACTCATCGCAGAGCTCAGGGCCGAGCGTTCGCTCAAAGGTAGAGATCGCGTCGTCGTCGAGCTCTGCCTGGAAGGCCACCGCGATGTCTACGGAGCGATCGGTCATCTTGCCGACGCGGGCGGCGACATCTTCGCTCCAGGGCAGGCCCAGGAACTTGTAGACCTCTTGCAGCGACGAGAGCGGGGAGCGCGCTAGCTCATCGTAGGAGACCTCTAGGTACTCGGCGCTCCCTGCGCCTGCCGCGCGGATCCGTTGAGTGCAGTATCGCCAGAAGAGGAGCTCTGCTTCATGTACGTCGGGATCAGGGACGGCGCTGATGAACGCTCCACCTTCGGGGTCAAGGCGTCGAACCTCTTCGAGGCGTTCGAGGTTGGCTAGGAGCACCTGCTCCTCATCTTGCTCCGCGAGCCATCGGCGCCTCCATGAGCGTAGAAAGCCAGCGGGGTTGCGGACGATGTGGATGACCCGAGCGCTGCAGATGTCAGGGTCACGAGCCGCGCCCAAGAACACTTCGGCTACGGAAGGAGCGGCGTTGATCTTGAGGACATGGAGGGCTTCGGTGAGCTCCTCGCTCCGGACCAGCGCAGCGGGGAGGGGGTACTCCGAGCCTCCTAGTCCAGGTACTAGCTTGCGCAACGTGGTCCTCGAGAGCGCCCTCGCCGGGGAAGAGGCCGCGCTCCGCAGCCAGGTCTTAAAGGGTGGGATGGGTCGGTCACGCTCACCGCTGCACACGACCGCTCGGCGGAGGTCACTCCAGAGGTCGTCTGCGCCAAGCAGGCTCTTGTGAATCTTCCATTCGGACCAAGCCTCCAGCGCGCCGCCGCTGAGCTCGTCAGGCTCATTCCGGCAATGCGCGATCGGGCAGGAGTCGATGAGGTCGAGGAGGAAGTTCGTTCCCGAGCGCCCCATGCCGAGGATGAAGGCGACGTTGGGGTCCCAGGATGAGGGCTCCGCAGGTGCTCTATGAATGTCGTCCACGCCGGGAGCATCGCCCGCTGGGGCCTAACTTGCAACTTCCTTACTGCTCTTGGAGTGAATATAGGCCTGGGGTGCCCTTAAAGCCCTATTCCGACCCCCAGATTCGCGTTCTCGTGGTAGCGTTTACACAGTCCCATGGCCCCCTCAATGCACTCCAGAAAGCTGGAGGAGGAGATCCAACCCTTGCGGGAGCGTTTGGCGACCCACGAAGCGATGCGCGCGACCTCAGACGGGGACCGGGCTCGGCGCTTCCTCGGGCGCTACACGTTCTTGGTGTGGGACTTCATGACCCTCGTAGGGTCGATGCGTGAGCGCTTCACTCGCACCCGTCTCCCTTGGGTCCCTGTGGGGATCCCGGAGCTTCGCAGGTTGGTCCACCACATCAGCATCGTGGAGGAGTCAGACCTGCAACTCAGCGAGGGCGCCTCCAGCCACTTCGAGACCTTCTTGGAGATCGCGAATGAGCTCGGCGCAGACACCGAGCTGCTGGAAGAGATCATCTGCAGGATCCGGTTGGGCGAGCCCTACCCACACTTCTTGGGGGGCTTGGACACTCCGACGTATCTCCGGCGCTTCCTCGAGGGCACCTGGCATCTGGTCACGAGAGGTTCACATGAAGAGGTCCTCGGCGTCTTCGCCTATTCGCGTGAGCACGTCCTCGGGGACTTTTGGTCGATGGGCGTTGAGAACTCAAGCTGGGCTGGCGAGGCAGGGCAGCGACTGAAGGCATACGGAGAACGACAGATCGAGCTCTCTAAGAGCGATCATGAGCCGCTCGTTTTGGACGCCTTGGAGCGGCTGTGCGGGGAAGATGAAGGGCGCTGGGGGCGAGTCACTGACGCAGTCCACCAAGCCTTGCGCGTCCGACTCGCCTTCCTTGACGGATTGGCCGAAGAGCTCGCGGACATCGAAGCGCACCAGGAGATCGCCTGAGCGCGGGTCTACCGGGCTCCCAGGCTAGGTGGGAATGATGGAGCTCCAAATTTGGCACCTGAGCGCGATCGCCTCGCTCCTCTGTGCAGCTCCCTGCCTCACCTTCTTGGCAGAGGTCGTGTTCGCCAAGCGTCGAAGGGGCGGAGCTGAGTCATCAGCTGATGGGCGCGCTCTGCGCTATCGAGTGCTCATCCCGGCGCATGATGAAGCTCAAGGTCTCCGCGAGTGCCTGCGCGCGTTGATTCCGCTCCTCCCATCGCCCGAGACCGCGCTCGTCGTCGCAGACAACTGCACGGATGAGACCGCGGCGATCGCTGAGTCCGAAGGTGCAGAGGTCTTGGTGAGAGAGGATCCGACCCTGCGCGGGAAGGGATACGCGCTAGGACATGGGCTAGATCACCTCGCAGCGGACCCTCCGGATTGTGTCGTGTTTCTCGACGCCGACACCTCCTACACCAGCGGGGCTCCTGCAGACTTGGTCGAGCTCGTGCTCGAGAGCGGTCGGCCTGTGCAGGGCGTGTTTCAGATGGAGGCTGAGAGCGATGGCGCGCTCATGGAGCGCGTCTCGGGTCTGGCTGTCCGGGTCAAGAACGGTCGGCGTGTGCGTGGTCTCGCGGAAATAGGCGGCGCCGTCTCGCTCTTAGGCTCGAACTTCGCGTTGCCCTGGTCAGCTTGCCTGGCTGTCCCTGCACCAGAAGGTGAACTGGCAGAGGACGCGGTCTGGGGCTGGCGCTTGGCAGACCGTGGGCTTCCACCGCTCTACACGGATCGCGCTGCTTGCGCCGGCAAGCTCGCGCGAGGTGTGGAGGCGACGAATATCCAACGCGCGCGGTGGGAGCGCGGGACGCTCCTTGGGGCCTTGCGCGTGCTCCCTCGGGTCGCGCTCCGCGCGCTCTTGAGAGGGAGGCTAGGTGTCCTCTGCTTGGCGCTGGATGGGCTCGTCCCGCCGCTCTCTCTCCTCTGCTTCGCGTGCCTCACTTGTGCGGTGTTCGGGTCGCTCCTCGACGCTCCCTTGATGGTGTCTCTCGCTCCCTTGCTGCTCTTATTCGCGGCGCTCTTCATCGCATGGGGCCGCGTCGGTCGAGATCTCATCGCTCTACATGAGTTCCTCGCGCTCCCGGTTCACGCCGTGATCCGAGTCCTTCGTCTCCCCGCGACGCTCCTCAGAGGGAGGGAGTGGAAGCGGACGCCGAGAGAGCGCGTGGTAGAGGAGTGAGCCCTCAAGAGAGCTCGTCATGAAGAGACACGTCGTACTTACATCCGGACGCAGCGGCTCGAACCACCTCGTCGCCGCGATCAACCAGCACCCGTCACTGTGCAATTTTGGTGAGGTCTTGGGGCCTTGGACCTTGCCCGCGCGACTGTGGTCGCCGGCGCGCTGGCTCGGAGCGTCGAGGGCTCGGCTGCTTGAGACCGTGTACTCATCCGGGGCGGTTTACTACGCGGCACAGAGCCTCTCCTTCGCGTCACGGAAGCTCGGCAGGCAGGCGACCCACTTTCGTCGTCGCCAGGGGCTCTCGAGCCTCGGGGTGAAGGAGTTCTTCATCCACCTGAGAGATCCAGAGGTGTTGGGTTGGTTCGAGGCCTGTGAGGAGCTCTCGATCATCCACTTGAAGCGTGAGGATCTCTTGGCGAGGGCGCTCTCGGTTCATCGCTTGAACTCGAACGGGCGCGCGGTGACGCGGGCTGGAGAGGGGAGAGGGGGCTCGCTCTCAGTAGACCCAGCCGAGCTCTTGAAGACCCTAGACACGCTCAAAGAGGAGGGAGAGGAGGAGGATCGGATCCTCGAACGGCTCTCTCATCACCGGAGCCTGAGCTTGGTCTACGAGCGTGACCTCGCTGGCGGGGACGCCGCCGCTCAGACGCTCGCACAGGTCCATGAGTTCTTAGAGGTCGAACCTCATCGCCTCATGGACACGGGGCATCGATCTGCTGTGAGCGGGCGTCCGATAGAGGCCGTAGAGAATCGAGACGAGGTCGAGGCCGCGCTCAGAGGATCACAGCACGCGGAGCTCCTCTCTCAGTCAGGCTGAGTCAGTCGCTCTCGAGGGGACGCTTGTACTCAACGAGCGTCGGTCCGTTTCCTGCCATGCGCGCAAAGAGGAACCCAGCTTGGCCGCTGAGCTCGCCGAAGTGCCCGACTAAGCAGGCGGTGGAGTAGAGCAGGGCGTCGCTGAGAGAGCGCTCTCTGCGGAGCTCCGTGAGCACGATCCTGAGAGCTCGGATGGGGAAGAGGAGACAGAGGAGGAGGCTCCAACCGCCTGTCACTGAGAGCAGCGCTAGGATCAGCGAAGGGAGCGCGATCGCCCAGAGGAGAGGCCGCAGCGCCTCGCGCCTCCAGAAGCGCTCCGGGCCGGCGCCGTGGACGAGATAGCCGTGCAAGAACGCCTGCCCAGCGCGGCGGCACCGCTGCCACCATTGGCCAAAGCGGGCCATGCCTGCGTCATGAATCGTCATCTCAGAGTCGAGCCGTTGGATCTCCCAGGCCGCGCGTCGCAGCCGGAGCCCCAGCTCGGGCTCCTCGCCGGCGACGAAGGCCTCATCGAAGCCGCCGACCTCTTGGAAGGCGCAGGCACGCACGACGAAGTCACCTCCGGTCGCGGTCGTTGGTCCGGTGGGGGTGTCCCACTCGAGATCGCAGAGTCGGTTCCAGACGCTCGCGTTGGGAGAGCGCTCACGCCTCCGACCCGCGACCGCCGCGACCTTTGGGTTGGAGCTGAGGAACTCTATCGCCTCGTCAATCCAACCGCTCGCGAGCTCACAGTCTCCGTCTATAAAGCACACGTACTCACAGCCTGGGTGCAGGTCGATGAGCGCTGATGCTCCCTCGTTCCGTGCTCGCGCAGCCGAGAGGGGCTCTGAGTCATCTAGCTCAACGACGTGGACGCCTTGGTCGCGCGCGTCTTGGATGCTTGAGTCTGTTGACGCGGAGTCCACATAGACCACTGGAGAGTCGCTCCGCCCTAGAGAGGCGAGGCAGCGCCTCAGCCGCTCGCCTTCGTTCCTCCCGATGACGACGACTCCAGCTTTGGGGCTCATGTCGAGAACGAGTCCTTGGGTGTAGCGAGGTTCGCGAGGACCCCCGCAGCGAGGATAGTGATGGGGCTCGGCATGCTGTTTAGGAGCGCGTCGAACTCATGGAGTAAGACGAGCATGAACAGACCTCCTGCTGGAGCGAGCAGCGGGCCGTGCCACGTCCAAGGTGGGAAGCGCTTGCAGAACGCCCACAGCGGGAAGAGCGCGACGAGCAGACGACACAGCATGCCCACCCAGCCTCGAGAGCCGACGATGATGATCCACCGGCTGTCATAGGCGGTCGATCTCTTGTTGTTCAGGATGTCTACGCCTTTCCTGTCGTAGCCTCCCCAGCCAAAGAACGGTCGCTCGAACGCTCGCTCAAGGAGCACGTCTTCGTCTTCAAAGCGGGTCTTCAGTGAGCGCGCGCGGTTCTCGTCGACGTTTTCGAAGTAAGTGAGCACCTCTTGGCCGTCCCATCCGAGGAAGGCGCGCGCGCCTGGGTAGAGGGGGAGGATGAGGAGCGACCCGACCATGACCATCCCGTATGCCTGCCCGCGGCAGAGGGCCCAGAGGCCGAACCCTAAGGCGAAGAGGATGATGGCTCCTAGTGAGTTCGTGAGGATGGTCACGGTCGCCAGCACGAGGAAGATCCCGATCTTCTCCAGGCGTCGATACTCGACCCTGCCGCACAGGGTGAGCGCGAGGATCGCAGCGGTGGCCTGGAACATGGCGAGGGCGAGGCCGTGCTGCATGAAGACCATCGGGCGCCATCCCTCCCCACGGCGCGTCTGGATGAAGGAGTGCTGGTGTTGGCCGTAGACCATCTTGTGTAGCTGCGGGCTCATCCTGAGCTCGTAGAGCACAGGGACCACGTGGATCAGCGCGCAGATGACGATGAAGGACACGAGCACCCGCGCCTCCTCGGGTCCATGAACAAACCTGCGCGCGAGGAGCCAGGGGACGCCGATTCGGATGAGCTCTTTCGACGCGCCTGAGATCCCATCCCAGAGGCCCAGGTCGTTTGAGAGCGACGAGATCATCGGGGCCGAACACCAGAGGAGGACGGGGATGTCGATCCAGCGCATCTTCGGCCAGGGATCAACTGGTCGGACCCATAGCACCCCCAGCATGCATCCGAGGGCGATGACCATCACGCGGTCAACGTCCGGCAGGGCCGGGACATAGATCTCACCGTGCGGGAGAACGCAGAAGCCGACGATGTGTGCGAGGACGATCGCCCTCCACGGCTTCATGTACAAGAACGCGAAGAGGGTCGCCGGGATCCACAGGAGCAGGACCACAGTCCCTGTGTTGTTCAGGGTTAGAGCGCTCTGTTGGAGGAACGAAAGGACCATGGCGTCCGTCCTCCGGGATCAGGTCCTGCGGGGGAGACGAATCTTGGTCACGAACCCAGCGAGGAGGGCTGCGAGCGCAGCGAGGAAGAACCCGACCTTTGTGTTGGAGGTCAGGATCCCAAACTGGTTGGGCGACGTCGGGAGCGAGGGCGTCTGGACTAAGCGCGTGGAGGTCTCAGTCTCGACTTGGAGAGCCTCGTTGGCGGCAGACACGCTCACGTACTCCTGACGGCGCTCAGAGGCAGCGCGCTCAGCGAGCTCGACGGCGTTCAGCAGCGAGGTCCCCTCTTCACGCAACCGGGAGAGGCGGTTCACCTCGATCTCAAGAGAGCTGTGTCGTTGCTCGCCCAAGACCAGCTGCATCTCAAGAGAGGCGATGTCGCCAGAGAGGGTGCGCATCTGAGTCTGCGCCTCAGTGAGGGCAGGGTTGACGCGGAGGATGGTCGTCCGGTTCGGCTCCAGCGGGAGTCCCGCGAGCTGCTCTTCGAGTCGCGCCACTTGCTCGGAGAGGCGAGTGTGGGTCAGCGTGCCGGGCAGGTACGGGGTCGAGGAGTACTCCTCTTTAGCGGCATCGAGTGACTTCACGAGGGCTTGTCGGCGCTGATCGATCTGCGCGCTTGAGGGCTCTTCGATGACCTCAGCCTGGTTGTCAGTGAACTCTTTCCACCACTCGTGTTGCCTCTTCTTGGAGGCCATGTTGACGCGGACCCCTTCGATCTCACGTCGTTGGACGTCGAAGTCTTGCCGGATGCTGGAGAGGTCTTGGTCGAGGTTGATGACGCCGTGGGGCTCGAGGAACTCGATCAACGCTCTGCGCGACTCGAGCAGCCTCATCTCAGCCATGCTCACTGCGGAGTCAGCCGCGTTGACGGTGCTCTCCATGGAGTAGAAGTCCCGGCGAGTCTCGCGGAACGCGTCGATGTAGTGCTGCAGCAGCTGCTGGGCTCCCACGCGAGAGCGCCAGGTTGTCTCTAGCACGATGAGCGGAGAGTCCCGCTTGAGCGTCGCTTTGAACCGGCTCCCCAGGCGCCCCATCATGGCCGCGAGGGCAGAGTCAGGGCCGCCAGCGAGGACGGTCATAGCACCACCATCAGGGGCAGTAGCGGGGGTGATGTCCGGGATCTGGTTCTCTTCGAGGAGGCGGCGCGCGACCTTTTCACGGACGTCGGCGCTGTTGAGGATGCCTAGCTGGATCTGCAGGTACTCGTTCCCACGGCCAGTGGGACGGCGTTCTGTCTGATCAGCTCCGAAGGAGAGAGCCTCTTTGGGGGACTCTCTCACCAGGAGCCTGGCTTCGGATGTGTAGGTCTCTGCCATATCCCCTGCGAGGAACAGGGTGAGGATGGCGCCCCAGATAAACACTGAGATGCTCACAAGCAGGACAGCTACCGGCTCGCGGTGCTCTTCGGGGATTCTCTCCAGCCACTTCATCAGTTGTTCACGTCTCCAACCAGGAACCGCTGAAGGACTGCGCCTCCAGGTATCATCCGGGTGATGTACTTCTCAATCGCGATGTTGGCGCGATCAATGCCTGTGTTGGGCACGAGGACGATGTCTCCAGGCAGCAGATTCACTGCCTGAGGCGGATTCGCTGTCGTCCAGATGTCAGAGAAGTCCATGCGCCAGGCGAGGCGCTCTCCTCCGCTCTCGGTCCTGACAAGGATGACGTTGCCCATGTCCGCAGAGGCCTTCAACGGGCCGCCAGCTCTGAGGACGGCGTCTAGCACCGTGAGCTCGTCTTGGTAGCTGATGTTTCCGGGGGTCCGGACCTCGCCAGCGATGTAAATCTCTCTGTCTCGCGTAGTTTTGAGCGAGACCAGGAGCTGAGGGTTCTCCAAGTGCTCACTCATGCGATGAACGATCAGCTCATGGGCCTGGCCCACTGAGAGGCCCCCAACCATCACCTCTCCGATCAGGGGGAGGGTCGCGATGCCATCAGAACGCACGATCGAGCTGCCGTTTAGCGTGACGTCTTGGGGGAGCGCGAACTCAAGGACATCGCCCTCTCTGAGCAAATAGACTGCGTTTACGGGGGGTTGGGTGGAGCCTGGCTCCCAGGTCTCTTGCTGGAAGCTCCTGCAAGAAGGCGCTAGGGCAACTACGGCAAGGAGGAGGGTGTAGAAGACCCCCGCTCCCGAATCCAGTTTTTGCCCCACGCCCTGTTGTCGGCGACATGAGTTCATTAAAGAATCGTACCTTGATTATCCAAAAACCAACAAGCATCAAAGTGCATAGGAACACGGTTTTCTATAACACCAATGCATATTTCTAAATCTATGCGTGGAAAAGAAGAGGCTAGGTTGCGACTGAAGAAGGTCTTGTTACACCCTGCAAGCGTGTGATGTGGAAATAGATTCCAGGTACAAGGGATTCTCTATCTCGGCGGAGGGTTGAGAGGACTCGCTTTGGAGCTCTGCTCATTGAATGCGATTTGGCTCTTTCCTCTTTAGAGCATCGAGGAATGCGGGTCTGGGTTATACGGGAGCGTCTTCCCCTCCAAATGGGGGATGGTAAATCGCCTGGCGACGGAGGAAGGGGCAGCTCATCGGGACGGACTCATGTACTTCAAGAGGGCGCTCAGGGGCCCTGGGCAGGGGTAGAGTAAACATGGAGGGGATGTCGCTGAGGTCGACAAGCCCTCGGTGGGAGGAGGAGAGAGACACGTTATGGATGGTTCCCCCCCCAAATCTCAAAGAGACGGAGGCCTCGAAGGCGACCTGCGCGGTCTGGTCTATAGAGGCTCTACGTGGCTCGTCGCAGGCACGATCAGCCAGCGCTTCGTGCGTCTTCTCAGCAACCTCATCCTCGTCCGGGTCCTCTTTGCGGAGGACTTTGGATTGGTCGCCCTCGTCTTTGCCTGGGTCCAGGGCCTGATCCTCTGCTCTGACTTGGGGGTGGTCCGGAGCATCATCCAGCACCCCAGAGGTGACACGAGGGAGTTCCTGGGGACAGCCTTCACGCTCCAGATCCTGAGGGCGCTCTGTCTATGGGTCGCGAGCTTCCTGATCGCCATCCCTATGTCGGCCTTCTACGAGATGCCTGCGCTCAGGTTGATGCTCCCGGTCGCCTCCATCTCGGTCCTTATCAACTCCCTGAGCTCACCGAGGATGGTCCTCCTCGTCAGAAACCTAAGGGTGCGGACCACTGAGGGGATCTCCATCGCCTCCTCCTTAGCTGGTCTGCTCTTCACGGTGACCCTCGCGATCCTGTGGCGGGACGCGTGGGCGCTCATCGTCGGGGGACTCTGTCGAGACGCCTTCAAGTGCGTCCTGTCTTACTTCGTGAGTCCACCCCGCGGGATCAGGCCGAGCTGGGACAAGGAGGCCTTCACAGCGATCCTCCACTTCGGCCGTTGGATCGTGTTGAGTTCGTTCCTCACCTTCTTGGCCTTGCAAGCGGACCGCCTGATCGCAGGCAAGTTTGTCCCTACCAGCGTCCTCGGGCAGCTCTCGGTGGCTCTCCTCTATGTGGGGATGGTGCGCAGTCTCGTCACGAGAGGAGGGAAGAGTCTCCTCCTGCCGATCTTCGCGAAGACAGAGGGGACGGATCCGGGGCGCCTCCTCTCGCGGTATAGAAAGGCGCGCCTGGTGATGCTCATCGTCTTGCTCCCGATCCTCTGTGGAATGACCCTCTTCGGACCAGAGCTGATCGACCTCCTCTACCCGGAGCGTTGGGCTGCGGTCGGCTTCTATCTGCAGTGCACCCTCGTCGGTTTCTTGCCCTCCTACATTGTGACGGGGACAGGCATGGCGCTCTTGGCGATCGGAGACTCCAAGGGGAACGCGATGGTGACGGCCGTTGAGGTCTTCTCGTTGATCTTGGCCATGCTGATAGGAGTGCTCACGTGGGGCCTCCCAGGGATGCTCGTGGCGCGAGGGCTCTCTACCTTCATCTCCTATCCCGTCCTAGCGAGCCGCCTGAAGAGGCGTGGGATTTGGCTCCCCGGCTTGGACCTCACGGCGCTCCTCGCGACCACCTTCGTGTTGCTGGCCGGCTTCTACCTCAAGGGGGTGATCTTCACATGAGCACACCCCATGAGAGCGCCCACACAGGGGGCGCACAGGGTCGGCCTCGGATTGGGGTCATCTCTTTGCGCGGGACCGTCCAGAGGATCAACGCGTCTACCTACTTCATTCGGAGATCATTGGACCGCTGGCTCGGGGACACCACGCACCTCGGAGATCGCTTCCGAGTCCCCATCTTCGGGGCGCGAGTGGCGCGCTGGAGCGGGTGCGTCTCTGAAGAGGTCTACCTGAGACGCGCGCAACGCCACCTCCGGCGCGCCCCCCAGGACCTGATCTTCGGTCTCTACTCAGGCAGCACGCTGGCCATGTTCGAGCCCACGTCCACGCCGATGGTTTACGTGACAGACGGCGCCGCGCATGACCTCGTAGACACCTACCCTCAGTTCGCTGGCCTCCCGAAGCAGCGGATCGCTGAGATCCTGCGCCTTGAAGAGGAGGGGGTCGCGCGCTGTGCGATGATCGTGACTCACACGGAGTGGTCGGCCCGCTCACTCATCGAGAAGGCCGGCGCGGCGCCCGAACGGGTGGTCATCGCGCCCCCAGGCATAGCGCCGGAGAACATCATCGCCGGATTAGAGCCGAGGCCCATAGATCCAGACGGGACGCTCGAGGCTGTCTTCGTGGGGCGCGACTGGGAGCGGAAGGGCCTCCCCCAAGCGCTCGCTGCGATCGAACTGCTCAACTCGCGCGGCGTCCCGGCACACATCTCGGTGCTCGGATGCACACCCCCGAAGGAGCTCACAACAGAGCACTCGACCTTCCTCGGGCCCTTCAACCCCAACGATGCCGAGGAGTTTGAGCGATATGAGCGGGCGCTCATCGCTGCCCACGTCCACCTGCTCCCCTCTAGGGCCGAGTGCTTCGGGACCTCGATCGCCGAAGCAGGCGCTTACTGCACCCCCTCGATCGTCACGAACTCCCAAGGCCTCCCCGAGGCCGTCATCCATGGAGAGACAGGCGCTGTCATCTCAGGGGAGGAGGACGTGATAGAAGGGCTCGCTGAGGTGATGGCGGGCTGGTTTGCGGATCCTCAGGCCTACTTGAAGATGTGTCGTGGCGTGCGCCGTGACGTGGAGGAGCGCCTCAACTGGGACGTCTGGGGGAGGATTGTCGCCCGTGAGCTGGAGGCGAGGTCGCTCTAGCTCTCAGGGGCGTCGACGATGGCTCGCCGAGCGATGTCGGCTAGGCGCTCAGCCTCTTTGAGTGAGTCATGCTGCTCGCGGACGCGCGCTCGGCCCTTCGCGCCCATGATGGCGAGCTCCTCCGACGAGAGCTCTAGCGCAGCCTTCATCGCGGCGGAGAGCGCGAGCGGATCGCCGGACGGAACGACCCAGCCCTCTTCGCCATCGCGGACGAGCTCAGGGATACCAGCGATCGAGGTGGTGATGACGGGGCGCCCACGGGCCAGCGACTCCATCAAGACGACGGGGAGCCCCTCAGCGAAGCTCGGGAGGACGAGCGCGCGAGCGCCCTCGAGCGCGGCGCGCACCTCAGCGGCGCCCACGCGCCCATAGAAGGTGACATGAGCCTCCAGGTTGTTCTCGCGCACGAAAGCACGGGTCTCCTCCTCGAGCTCTCCGTCCCCGAGCACGTGCAGTTCGAAGGAGACGCCGTCCTGTGCGAGGTGACGTGCCGCTTGCATGAGCACCCAAGGCGCCTTCTGGGGGCAGAGGCGTCCGACGAAGACCAGCCGCTTCTCCGGCGGGATGGGGGAGGGGTCCTCGTCAAGGAAGGCGGAGTCCACCCCGCAGCGCACGATCTCGATCGAGTCTCGATCGGCGTTGTCACACCACCGCCAGAGCTGTCCCCTCCCGAAGCTGCTGATGGCGACGGTGAAGCGCGCGGCCCGGATCTTCTCTCGCAACCTGAGCGCGATGGGCCTGTCGAACTCCTCAGGGCCATGAACGGTGAAGCTGAACCCCGGGCCTCCGAGGCGCTTCGCGAGCGCGCAGACGAGCGGCGGGTTGGTGCCGAAGTGTGCGTGGATGTGATCCACCTCTTCGCGCTCAGCGAGCCTGACGAGAGCGCAGGCCTCAGCGAGGTAGGCGGCGTGTCTCGGGAGCCCTCGGTCAGAGCCGACCCCGAGCCTGAGGGCGTGAAGTAGCGCGCTGAGGAAGCGCAGCGGGCGTGTCGCAGCGGCGAAGAGGAGATCCGCCACGAGCCTCGCGGAGCCGTCTTCGAGCAGCGAGAGGGTCTTTTGGGCCTCCTCTTGGTCATCAGGGTCAGGGAGCTCTGGGTCCGAGGGCTGGATGCTGACGCGCACGACCTCGTGTCCGAGGGCCTCCAAGGACCGAATCTCACGCCTGATGAAGGCGTGACTCGGCGTCGGATATCGGTTTACGAGGTATAGCCAGCGCATATTTGTTGCTCATAGGGCTCCGTAAACACCTCTTTGGGCATATCGGGAACCACCTGCAGCATACCCCCCCGTTCCAGGCCCCGAGAGCGGACCGATATGGCTTGTCGCGGGTACACTCAATGGTAGATGGGCAGATCTCCGGAAAGATCACCGGGGAGGGGCACAGAGCAGGCCAGGCGGCGTGTGCGGGTGGGAGGAATGGACTTGGACTCCATCGATATGGAGGGTCTCGTTCGGCAGCTCACAGACGCATCGCTCGCTGGTAGCGGCCAGTGGGTGGTGACGGCCAACTTAGACCACCTCAGGCGCTGTCGAGACGGCTCAGAATATGCGGACCTCGTGAGGCAGGCAGACGTCGTCGTGGCAGACGGCAGACCGCTCCTCTGGGCTGCGCGACTCTCAGGAGCCCGCCTCCCTGGGCTCGTCGCAGGGAGTGATCTCGTCCCGGCTCTCGCTCTAGAGGCAGCCGAGCGGGGCGCGCGCGTGCTCCTCATCGGGGGCGCCCCAGGCGCCGCAGAGGGAGCCGCCCTGGCGCTGGCTGAGCTCGCACCTGGCCTGGACCTCGCCGATGCGCACGTGCCGCCCATGGGCTTCGAGGACGACGCCCAAGAGCTGGAGGCGCTGGAGCGCGCGGTCCGAGACTCTCGCGCGGACCTGGTCTTTGTCGCGCTCGGGTCGCCCCTCCAAGAGCGGTGCATCCTGCGCCTGAGAGAGCACCTCCCCGGCGCGAGCTGGGTCGGTGTCGGGATCACCTTGAGCTTCCTCGCTGGAGACGTCAGTCGCGCCCCGATGTGGATGCGTCGTGTCGGGTTGGAGTGGAGCTGGCGGCTCCTCTGTGAGCCCAGGCGGTTGTTCAGGCGCTACATCCTCCAAGGTCTGCCGTTCGCCTTGAGGCTGTTCATTGAGAGCGCCTGCTCGAGGTGGACGATCGGGCGAACCGGAGAGTTGACCTCATGAAGGCCAGAGAAGAGCTGAAGTTCGTGCGCGGCCTCATGGTGGTCGCGCTGGCCGCTGCTTGGAACCCGTGTAGCGTGGGCTGGCTCTTCTCTCCCGACGGTTTTATCACATCAGCGTCGAAGCGCGGCGCTGTCTTCGCGGTCGAGCTCTTAGGGCTTCTCGTCCTCGCGATCCTCTCTCGCCGCGGGCGTCTCCCAAAGGGCGCGCCTATCGGTCTCATCTGTCTCGGGCTCATCGGAGTGGGAGCCTTCGGCACCGGACGCGGTCTCGGCTGGATCACGACCGCCAAGGAGCGCCGCCTCTCTCAAGAGATGGCACAGGTCCAGCTGGATGAGGAGCTGCACCTCGCCCTCGTCCCGCGCTTCAAGGCGTTAGGTAAAGACGTCCTTGAGCTCCGGGCTCCTGGTTTGAGGAGCAGAGACCTCTTCGCGGACCTCGTGAAGATCCGAGACCTCGATGCCCCCGGACCCGGACACGAGATAGAGCACCCTCTCGATCTCATCGAGACCTCGTGGACGCTCGCACCCCCTGAGGTCTTCGCGCGCGAAGACCTCGACCTGTGGCGCCCGCTGCTCGCTGACCTCGCTTGGGTCGAGCACGGGAAGACATATCTGGTGAAGACGAACTACACCTCTGGCACCAACGCTGAACAGGCTGAGAGCGACGCGGGGGTAGCCCTCGTCGGGCGCGCCGTCGATGGACGGGTGCTGCAGGTGTCTGGACATCTGCACGTGACCTGGAAATTTGACGCGGCGCGCGGAGTGGACAAGGCGGACGCTAGCGGATGGATGGTGACGGAGCTCACGCTGTCGGACCTCGAGGTGCTCAGCGCGGCCGGCGTGGCGTTCGAGGAGGTCCTCGACGATGCCATCAGAGACAAGGAGCTCTTGCGAGAGCTCCGCTCCAACGGGTCTATCGATGAGGTCGTGAAGATCCTCTCTGGGGAGGAGTGGGAGCCTCCCTATGAGTACTTCCAAGCCCGCTCTTCTGAGGCGAACGAGGCTGTCAGCGTCGTCGACTACGACGGCGACGGGCATGACGACCTCTACTTCCTCGCAGACGTCGGTCGAAACGTCCTCCTGCGTAACCAAGGGGACGGCACCTTCGTGGACGCGACCACAGGGAGCGGCCTAGAGTTCGATGGTCTCTCCAACGTCGCGCTCTTCTTCGACTACGACAACGACGGTGACTCAGACTGCTTCTTGGGCCGCTCTCACGCGACCAGCCGCTTCTTGAGGAATGAAGAGGGGACGTACTCGGATGTGACCAGAGAGGTCTTCGGAGGGGAGGGACCGCAGTTCGTCGAGTCGGCCTCTGCAGCGGACCTAGACGCAGACGGGCTCCTCGACCTCTACGTCTCGACCTACGCAGGCCTGATCATCTCGGAAGAGCTCGCGAGGCCTGAGCGACCGAAGGACATGCTCTTCGATCGTCAGCTCCGGCGCTCCGAGGCGCAGCGCTATTTTCGACTGCTCAAGCAGAGCGAGAACTCGACCCGTGATCGGCCGGGTCCCCCCAACCGCCTCTATCACAACGCCGCAGGCAAGCTCGTAGAGCTTGAGGACTCTCCCTTGGCGGTCTTCCGTAACACCTACCAGGCGACCTTCAGCGATTACGACGGCGACGGTGACCAGGACGTCTACGTGGCGAACGACTTCGCGCCGAACAACATGTTCCGCAACGAAGGGGGCTTGGAGTTCTTAGACGTCACGGCAGAGTCGAACGCGGCAGACATCGGCTTCGGGATGGGCGCGACCTTCGGGGACTACGACCAAGACGGAGACTTTGATCTCTATGTCTCCAACATGTTCAGCAAGGCTGGGCGCAGGATCACCTCATCCATCACGAGCCTAGATCCACGCTTCGGGCTTATGGCGCGTGGGAACTCTCTCTTGGAGCTCAATGACGGTCGCTTCGAGCGGGTCTCGTCGCTCGACGAGAGCGGGATGCAGGTCGAGATGAGCGGCTGGGCGTGGGGGGCGCTCTTCGTGGACGCAGACCTCGACACCTGGCCAGACCT
>PVBE012792551.1_pt1 | contig 17577 bp, 18 predicted proteins | sample 1631181 | NCBI WGS metagenome assembly PVBE01 (sample SAMN08397723, study PRJNA350692) | Marine metagenome, whole genome shotgun sequencing project. | isolation source: water | place: Pacific Ocean | collected 2012-04 | reverse complement strand
CTTCGTCAACATGTCGCCCATCCAGGCCCTCGCCGTTGACCTGGGCGGAAGACAACTCGCCGGTACAGCCTCGGGCGTGCTCGACGCGCACGGCTATATCTACGGGGCGATTCAGGCCTGGTTCTTCGGCTGGCTCTCGCTAGCCGTCCCGAACGGATGGCTCTGGGTTTTCGGGATCATGGCGGCGACACGGCTCATCAGCGTCGCGGCGATATGGCGGGTGCGGGTCTGAGACGGCGATACCCCGGACGACGCCCCCTCCTGTCGGGAGGGCGCTACCCCTGGCTCTTGAGGATGGCCAAGCGGACCCGGTCCTTCTCGCCGCCGAATTTCCCGTGAAGATACTCCAGGACGAGCCCCGCCCAGGCCGCGCGGTGGGCTTCGCCGGGCTGAAGGTAGCGCGAGGCGGCGAAGCGCCAGCCGCCCTCCCCCCCCCGGAGAAACAGATCGGCCCGGATGTCGGGCTGTAGCGCCAGCCGCACCGCCGCAAGCAGGTCCTTTCCGTCCGAAAGATCGAAGTGAAAGGCACGCTCCTCGCCGCCGAAGCGAACCGCGAGGATGATTTCGACCTCCTCCACCCACCGGGGCGCGGCCAGTTCGATCGAGACCGACTCCGAGGGCACTGAATCATCCACCCCGAACATCAGATAGGTGTCGCCCCCTACCGCGAGCCGCCGGGCGGGCGGCAACGAAGCGGCCGAGTCTTCACCGCCCTCGCCGTTTCCACTGCCTCCATCGGAGGCGGAGCGACCAAGCGCCTCCCCGATCCAGTCGGCGAGCCGCTCGCGGCCCGGGTAGGTGGTCGGCGTCTCTCCCCCGCCGAGGAGGCTCAGCCGCCCGGACCAAGCCGCCAGCGAAGCTAGGAGTGGCTGCGCCGGGCGAAGCGACTCGGCCTCCCAGGGAGTGATTCCTCCCAGGGCTGCGGCGACGCTCCCCTGTATCGTGGCGAGGGCCCCCGTACTTTCGTCCCCGGCCACATCTCTTAAAACCTCCACCGCGGCCAGCCGCTCGACCAGCGCTTCAAGATGACCCGTGACCTCGGGAAATAGCCTTCGAGCGGCGGTCATCTCGTCCGCCAGCCCGTTTTCCGCCATCCACTCCCCCGGCTCGAAGGGAAGCGAACCGAGCCCCAGATTCGGCTCCCGGAGGCGGCGCCAGTAGCCCCGCGCCCCCTGGAGGGCGGCGGAGATGCCCGCCTCGCCGCGTATCTCCCAAGCCTCGGTCAGCTCCCGGCGAATGGCCTCCTCCCCCTCGCCCCGGTCGAGGGCGGCGGCGAGCCGCCTCAGCAGCAGGCTGAAAAAAGCGGCCTGGGCGCGAGCGAGGGAGGATAATTTTCCAGGCGTCGAGGTCGCCGAGGTCAGCAATAGATAGAGGGCGCCGACGGAGGGCTGGCCTTCCGCCCGCCGGGGTGGAAGCCTCCCCATCAGACCCGCCAGCCGCCCGGCGCGCTCCTGGACGGCGGGAAGCGGCTCCCCGCCGAGGAGGCGAAGATGAACGAAAGAAAGCGGGAGAAGCTGCTCAGGCAGGGTGGGTTCGGCCTCGGGCGGAAAAAAAAACGTGGTCAGCTGGGCGAGAATCTCCTCGCCCGCCCGGCCGAAATTCCTGTCGAGATAGCCGCGGCAGCGAGCCTCCCACCAACCGGTGAAGGCCGCCTCAGAACCGGGGGCGCTCACCTCTCGCCCTCGACCTCGGAGCCAGAGCCGGTGTCAGAGCGGACGGGTGGTCCGGATGTTGCCGCCGGGCCGCGCTCCCCGTCCCCGCGGATGATCTCCGCCGCGCGCATCGACCGCTCCCCTCTACCCTGGAGATACCGCCCGGCCGCGAAGAGCGCACCGGCGATGAGGACAATCTGGAGCTGGGCGTCCATCCCGGAAAATTCGGGGGTGGCGCCCCCGAAGAAAAGCGCGAAGGCGCAATCGATCAGGGCGAGCACCTGGAGAAGGCGGCCGAAGCGGTAGGCGAACATCAGCCGAGCTGGCTTACCGCCGCCCGGAGGCGCTCGATCCCCTCCTTTACGTTTTCAAGGGATGTCGCGTAGGAAAAGCGGATGAACCGGTCGTCGCCGAACCCGGCGCCTGGTACGGCGGCGCACTGGGCCTGCTCGAGGAAGTAGATCCCTACGTCGACCGAGTTCTTGAGTTCCCCGCCCGGGCCGTGGCGTCCGAAAAGATCGCTGATGCGCGGGAAGACGTAGAACGCCCCCTTGGACATGACGACCGAGAGGCCGTCGATGGCGTTCATCCCCTCGACGATCGCCTGTCGCCGCCGGTCGTACTCGGCGATCCACCCGTTCAGGAAATCGTGCGGCCCCTCGAGAGCGGCTATCCCGCCCCACTGGGCGAAGGTGGTGGCGTTGCTCGTACTCTGGCCCTGGAGGGTGTCCATCGCCTTGACGATCTCGCGCGAGGCGCAGGTATAACCCATCCGCCATCCCGTCATGGCGTAGGTCTTTGAAAAACCGTCGAGCAGCAGCGTCCGCGCCTTCATCTCGGGCGAGAGGCTGGCGATGGAGACATGCTCCTCCCCGTCGTAGAGAATCTTGCCGTAGATCTCGTCGGAGAGAACCATCGCCTGCGGATGGGCGAGCACCTCCTCGGCGATCCCCTCGATCTCGGCGCGGGTGTATACGCACCCCGATGGGTTGCAAGGGCTGTTGATCACCACGATTTTCGTGCGCGGGGTGATAGCGGCGGCAAGCTGCTCGCGCGTCATTTTGAAACCGTTATCCTCGCTCGTCTCGACGGCGACCACCTTCGCCCCGGTCAGCGTCGCCACCGGCTCATAGGCCACCCAGATCGGCGCCGGGATCACGATCTCATCACCTTCCTCGAGGAGGACATGGAGCGCGTTGAAGACCGACTGTTTTCCGCCGACGGTGACGACGACCTCGTCGGGCTCGTAGGCGACTCCTTTGTTCTCGGCCACCCAGCCGCAAATCGCTTTCCGGAGGGGCAAGACTCCGCTCACCGGCGTGTATTTCGTCTTGCCCTCGCGCAGGGCTTTCGCGGCGGCTTCCTTGATGTGATCGGGGGTGTCGAAATCCGGCTCTCCGGCGGCGAAAGAGATTACGTCCACCCCCTGCTCGCGCAGTTCGGCGGCCTTGGTGTTCATGGCGAGGGTGGGGATTGGGGGCAACTTGCCCATACGCGATGCGAACTTCATGAGAGGACTCCCGGACCTAGTTGGATGGTTTGAAGCGGACGGTGAGCGCCTCGAACACTTTCGAGGGAACGAGGTGGCTCACGTCGCCGCCGAATGAGGCAACTTCCTTGACGAGACTCGAACTGAGGAAACTGTACTGCTCGCTGGGCATCAGGAACAAGGTCTCGATCTTGTCGTTGAGCTGCCGGTTCATGAGCGTCATCTGGAATTCGTAGTCGAAATCGCTCACCGCCCGCATGCCGCGAATAATGACGTTCACCCCGAGATCGGCGGCGAAATCGACCAGGAGCCGCTTCTCGAACCCCACGATTTCGAGATTCTCGAGGTCCCCCAACTCGTCGAGAAAAAACTTTTTCCGCTCCTCGAAGGAGAAGAGCGGGGTCTTGTCCGGGTTCAGCGTAACGGCGACGAACACCTTGTCGAAAATCCGGAGGCTTCTCTGGATAACGTCGATATGCCCGTTCGTAGGAGGATCGAAGGTTCCGGGATAGACCGCCTGACGCACCATATGATTTCAGACCTTTTCCGTGATTCGAGCGGATCAGGGATATAAAATCTCATGCCGGAAACGGAGCAAACTAGTCTTTTCCCGAGCGTTGTGTCAACTTGCCGGTGCCCCTGAACTAACGCCCCCTCGGAGCCGCAACGCCGATTCCCAACTTCAGGAGAGACTACCGTTGGAACTCTTCCCGCTCGGTCTCGTCCTGATATCGGCTCTCCTGCACGCAAGCTGGAACTACTTCGCCAAGGGAAACGACGACCCGCCCGCCATGATTTGGTGCGTGATGACCGCCTCGCTTCTCGTCTATGCCCCGATCTTCCTCAACCGGCTCCCGGGCGCCCGCTTCGCGCCGGATGCATGGATCTACATCCTGGCCACCGGTATTCTCCATGCGTTCTATATTTCCACTCTGGGAATCGCCTACCAGACCGGGGAACTCTCGAAGGTCTATCCGCTGGCGCGGGGCTCGGCCCCTCTCATGACGGCAGGAACGGCGGCCCTTTTCCTGGGCGAGCGGATATCCCCGGCGGGCGGCCTGGCGATATTTATCGTTGTCGGCGGAATATTCGTCTCCCACCTCGAGCCCGGCGAGGACAGAGGCTGGCACCTCCCCTTCCGGCGGGGGAGCGGGGCCGCCGTCCGGTGGGCGCTGGCCACGGGAATGATGGCGGCCCTCTATTCCGTCGTGGACAAAGTGGGCGTCACCCGGGTATCTCCTGAAATCTACATTTACCTCATGTTCGTATTGACCTGTTTGCTCCTCGCCCCCGTTTACCTTACGGGCTCGCGCGCCGCCCTGGTCCGGTCGAACTTCAAAGACGGGAAATCGATATTCCACGTCCTATTGGCCGGCGCGTTCATGATGGGGTCCTACGGTCTGTTATTGTTCGCCCTTCAAATGAGCAAGGTGAGCTACGTAGTCGCGGCCCGGGGGGTGAGCGTTATTCTCGCCGCCGGGCTCGGCGTCTTCCTCCTGAAGGAAAGCGGACAGCGCCAGAAGTTGATCGGCGCCGCCCTCGTCGCGGCGGGTCTGGTTATTCTCGCGCTGACGAGGTAGACGGCTCGCCGCCTCAACCCTTCTTCAGCACCTCGCGGACCATGTGGCTGATCTCGGGGAGAATGATCTTCTCCATGCCGGTGCGGCAAGCGTTCCCGGAGCCGGGAAGGGTCATGATGATAGTGCCCCGGCAGGTGCCGGCGGTGGCGCGGGTGAGGATCGAAGCGGTGCCGATGTCGAGATAGCTCAGGTAGCGGAACAACTCGCCGAAGCCGCGCATCTCTTTTTCGATCATCGAGAGGGCGACGTCATAGGTCGTGTCGCGGGGGGTGATGCCGGTCCCGCCGTTGGTGATGACGACCTGGACCTCGGGGTCGCCGCATGCCTCCTCAAGCGCTCCGCGTATCTGGCCGGCGTCGTCCTTGACGATTCGCGTGAAGGCGACCCGGTGACCGTGGTCGGCGAGCATGTTGGCGATGAGTTTTCCGCTCGAGTCGGTCTCCTCGGTGCGCGTGTCGCTCACCGTGACGACGACGCAGACGACGGCGTCCGGGCCCTCGGCCCGGTGCTCTTCAAAGGTTTTCTTCTCCGCGGCGGCGGCGACTTCATCGCGAGATGGGCCCTGGCTCATGGTCGGCTCGTCCTCGATTCCGGCAAATTGGGATTCCGTCAAACGGGTAGGCCCGCTGACGGGGCGGTTTGTTTCCTGAAGCCCCAAACCTAGCCGAACCGCCGCCGGCGGGCAACGTCCGAGGCCCCGGCGGATTCTGTTGTCTCCGGGGTTACACGCCCGATTTTCGGCGTTTTTCGCGGTTTTCGTGAAATCAACCCACCCGCCCGGTTGTTTGACATGATGGGAGGTTATCAATCCGGATTTCGGATGAAAAAGGCGATATTGTGAGGCGGGCCACTATAAATCGTCAAAATGATGGAACATTCAGCCCGGATTTAGTGTCTAATGACGTGTGTGCGGAGTTTTGCCGCTGGACGATTGGGATGGAGGCGAAAAAATGACCCTGAAAACCGCTCTTCGCTCCTCGGTGTTGGGAGCGGCGATATTTCTTCTGGCCGCCGGTTCGGCCAAGGCGTTTCTTCCGTTTATTCTTCCGCCCCAGGAGGGGCCGGTCGGCAAGGCCCACGAGCCCGTCATCGAGGCGGTCTCCGCCCAGAAGGAAATCGGCATCGGCCAGCTGTGGAAGATTTACATCCGCGCCTCGGATCCGGACGGCGACGTGGACAAGATTTATGTCTCTTTCTCCCAGCTGGGCGTCAGCTACATCGCCCTCCCACTTCTGCTCGACCGGCCGGTGAAGAAGATCCAGGGAGCCGTTCTGACCTGGACGACGCTCGCGAGCACCAGCACCCAAACGGGTGTCATCTACGCCAGCGCCGAGGTGCGGGTGGAGGATCGCGCCGGGAACGTGAGCGACTCGAAAACCTTCGAGTTCATCCTCGACCCCTACGGGCCCAAGGACAAGTTCGCCCCGCCCGCGGCCCTCGCCGAGGGCCCGGTTTACGGCCAGGTGGACTTTCCGATTCGCTCCGAGGACGAGCTGGGCACTGACGGCGAGGACGATCGCCCGGAGAATTAACACGCAGGTAATCAACACACAACTGGGCAAGGGACGTGAAAAAAGAGGGGGAGCTGCCGGCTCCCCCTCTTTTTTTTACCCGAATTTCCGCTAGCGCGTCCGCCCGGTCGAGGTGTCGAGGGGGTGGACGTCGGTAACGAGGCGCTCGTCGTAGGGATAGGGCGTGTAGATGTCAGGCCCCTCCTTGGTCACGACGACGTTGTTCTCCAGCCGGAAGCCGCCGACTCCCACCTTGCCCGCGTAGGGCTCGAGGTTGAAGGTCATCCCCGCTTCGAGTTCGAGGGGATCGTCGTAGGCCGCCGGGCTGAAGTAGGGAAGCTCCCAGGGGTTCGTCCCCGAGCCGTGCCCCAGGCTGTCGAGGACGTAGGGCTCGGCCGCCTTGTAAACGTCGAGGGTGGTGTTGCCCACTTTCGAGGCCCCGCTTGAGTCCCACACCGCGTTATAGCTGTTCATGTGCCACTCGATCTGCTCTGCGGTAGGGGCGATGTCGCCGCAGATCCAGGTCCGGGTGAAGTCGCCCCAGTAGCCGTTGAAGCAGGCGCCGATGTCGATGATGACGGGGTCGCCCGTGCGGATGATGCGATCCGAGGTCAACCGCCGGTAGGGCGCAGTGTAGGGGCCCGAGCAGACGATGTTGGCGCACTGGGTCCACTCGCTGCCGAGGGCGGTCATCGTCTGCCAGGCGACGGAGAGCACCTCACACTCCTTCACTCCCGGCTTCAGGAAGTCGAGCGCGGCCTCCATCGCCGCCTCGGTGAATACCGTCGCCGCCTTGAGGCACTGGATCTCGTCCTGGGTCTTGATGACCTTCGCCTTCATCAAGACCTCGTAGCCGTCCACGAACTCGGTCTTGGGGAAGGCCTCCTTGATACGCGCCTCGATCGACGGGCTCCAGAGATCGACGCCCACTTTTTTTCCGTCGAGGTTGCCGATGAGCCCCTCCACCCGGTTGGCCCAGTCCCGCACCGCCGAGATGTCGCGGAGGTTCGCCCGCTTCTGAATCTGCTCGGAATCGAGCCAAGTCATCCGGGCGTGAACATGGTCGTCGTCCATGCTGAAGATATAGGGTTCGCCCCCCTTGGCCAGGACGCAGGCCGCCATGCCGAGCGAGGCCGTCGGATGCAGGTGGGACCGGAACCCCGTCAGGTAGCGGCAGTCCTCCGTCCGAAAAACGAAGAGAGCGTCAACGTCCGAAGCGTTCAGCGCGTCCTTCGCCCGCTGGAGGCGCTCCCTGCGCATCCTTCCGAAATCGATTCGCTCCTCCCAGTCCACTCCCATCAAACCGTGATCGCCGAGATCCGCCATTTTCCTCTTTCTCCCGATTCAGAAATGAATAAGTGCCGCGGCGGCTCCGCGTACCGGAACCCGCCGCCCCCCTGTGCTAGAATCGCAATGCTAACCCATCCATTTCGATCAAAGAAGGCCGGGAGATGAAAAAATCCGTTCTCCTCATTCTCCTGCTCGGGGCATTTGTCCTCCCGGCCGCGCCGGCCGGCGCCGTCCACATCCGCGTCGCCCAGGAATCCCGCCCCGGTGTGGGTGATTTCGACCGGAACATCCTGGGCTACATCGAACCCTACTTCGAGAAGGAGAAGGCGGCCAGCGAGTTCTACTCCTACGAAGAGGTTTCCTTTTACTCCTTCAACGGGCCCCACCCCCGGCTCCGGGCGGACACCTCGCACCTGTTTTTCGTCACCACGAAAGAGGGCCTTTCCCTGTTCATCGTCCACGACATGCCCAACGACCCTGACGACGGGAGGGCGATCATGCGCCTCCGGGTGGGGGGCAACCCCGACGGTGTCCGCGTCCTGGTCTTCGACGATCCCTACAGCGAGTGGGACTTCTTCAAGGCCTCCCCCGGCGGGCGGGAGATCCGCACCTGGCACCGGTGGTTCCCCTGCTGTACGGACGGGCTCGCTCTGGGCTCCCTCGATGGGGGATGGAAAGTGTTTCTTGAATTTCCCGCCGCCGACGCCCTGACCGGAGAGCCGACTTTTACTGGCCTCAAGCACTGGAAAGCCTTCTCGGCCGGGGAGGAGAAACTGGCCCTCGGACTGAAAAAGGGGCGGCGCGTCCGCCTCAACCCGCTAGGCCCTTTGGTCAAAGGGCCGCCTGTCGAAGACCCGCTGGTCAAAGAACCCTTCGCGCCGGGCGGCGACCGCCCTCTCAACCGTTTATACGCACTCAAAGGGGAAACACGATGAAAGCGATGGTTCTTCAGGAAAAAAACGCGCCCTTCGTGATGGAGGAGCGCCCCGACCCTGTCCCCGGCCCCGGAGAGGCCGTCGCCCGGGTGTTCGCCTGCGGCTCGGGCCTCACTATCCACCACGCCCGCGCAGGCCGCGCCCAGGTGAATTATCCGGTGATCATCGGCCACGAGGTCCTGGGCGAGATAACAGCGGTGGGCGAGGGCGTGGCCCGGCTCTCCGAGGGCGACCCGGTCACCATGCACTGCTATCTAACGTGCGGCCATTGCCATTGGTGCCGGACCGACCGTGAGGCCCTATGCGATAACCTGGCGGGCTTCGTCGGGCGGCACATGGACGGCGGCTACGCCGAGTACATCAAGCTGCCCGCCCGAAATTTCATCCCCATCCCGGAGAGCCTCGACTACAAAGCCCACCCGGCCGAGGTCGCCGTCATCTGCGACGCCATCGTCACCCCTTACAAGGTGGTGCGCCGCGCCCGCATCCAACCCCTCGAAACGGTGGCCGTCTTCGGAGCCGGAGGCGGGGTCGGCATCCACATGGTCATGCTCGCCCGCTGGGCCCACGCCCGCGTCGTCGCCATCGATATCCTCCCCGAGAAGCTGGAAAAATGCCGGGAATTCGGGGCCGAAGCCGCCATCGATGCCTCGAGGGAAAACGTGGCCGAGGCCTTGGCCGAGTTCACCGGAGGGCGGGGACTCGATGTCGTCATCGATTTCGTATCGGCCCCCTCCACCCTGGAGGCGGGGACCAAGGCCCTCGGCCGGGGAGGCCGCCTCGTCACCCTGGGAGGCAACACCCCCGAACCCTTCCGGGTGTCGGCCGGGGAAATGCTTGCGAAGGAACTCGAACTCCTCGGCAGCCGCTCCTTCACCAAACAAGAGATCATGGACTCGCTCGAACTCGTCGGCCGCGGCGATGTCTGGCCCCATGTGACCGAAATCTACAAGCTCGAGGAAGCCGAAAAAGTCCATTACCGCCTCGAGGCCGGCCTTATTACCGGGCGGGCGGCGATCGTGATGGACTAACTCCGCCAAGAGCCGTAGCCGGGCCCGAGGCGGGCAGACGGATGATCCGTTTCTGTCCGGATGATCCGTTTCGGTGAAAAGGGGAGATCAAGATGAGCGGCAAGATAAAGCTTTTAACCTGGCCGGATTTTCCGGATGATTTTTCGGTGTGGAAGCTCAACCCCACCGGCGCCCACCTCGAAACCAATGAACTCGCGCCGGGCGTCTATGCCCTGCTCTCCTCCATTCCGGGGGTGGACAACGCCGGGTTCGTGGTGGGCGAGCGCGGTGTATTGGTGATCGACGCCCACATCTGCGTCCCGATGGCGAAGCAGATCCAGGAGCGCGTGCGCGAGGTGACGGACAAGCCCATCATCTACCTCGTGAACTCGAACTACCACGGGGACCACACTTTCGGAAACTGCGCCTTCCCCGCCGAAACGCTCGTCGTCCAACACCGGCGCACGGCCGAGATCGTTCCCTACTTCGACGAGGAGATCGCCTTCATGACCCCGTGCGTGGGGGGCGACCGGGAAATATTCGAGGGGGTGACACTCCGGCTGCCCGATATCGTGTTCGACGACTACCTCCGGCTCGACCTGGGCGGCCGGGTGGTGGAGTGTCACTATTTCGGCCCCGCCAATACCCCCGGCGACACCATCACCTATGTCCCCGAGGCGAAGGCCGCCTGGACGGGGAACATGACGGGCGGAATGTTCGGCCTCGGCCTCGAAACCGACGCGGCAACTTTCCTGGGCACCCTCACCCGCTTCGTTCAGAGGCTCGAGAACGAGACCCTCATCCCCGCCCACAGGCCACCCGCCGGGCCCGAGCTCCTCGGGGACTACCTCGTCTACTTCAGCGAGGTGACCGGCGAGGTGCGAAAAGCCATCAGCGCCGGATGCTCGCTCGAGGAAACCCTCGGCCGGGTGGTCCAGAGCGAGAGGTTCTCGCTCCCGGCCGGCGACCCCAACGCCGCCGTCATGACCGGCCGCCACCGGTACAATGTCCAGAGAACCTATCTGGCGATGGCGGGACAATAGGAAAACTTGCCGATCTTGCCGCATACCGGCCCCACCCGGGGCGGGGTCTGGAGCAGGACTTCGCCCGGGCGGGCCCCCGCCGGGGCCGTTTTTAGGAGCCGAGCCCGAGCAATTTCATCGCGGTTCCGCTCCGTATCTTCTCTTTTTCATCCTCCGGCAGATCGAGCGCCTCGATGTCGGCGACGCAGCTGTCCATCTCGCCCATCGCCTGCGGATAGTCGCTCCCCAGCATCACCCGGTCCGGCCCCCAGCGCTCGACGGCGAACTGGAGCGCCTCGCGCTCGAAGGCCACCGAGTCGATATAGAGGTTCTTGAGGTACTCGCTCGGCGGCTTCGAGATGAACTCGCTGCAGGGCGCGTGGGTCCTGAAACCCTTGTCGAGACGCCCGAGCGAATAAGGGATGAGGCCCCCGATGTGGGGGACCACCACCTTGAGGTCGGGCACCGCCTCGAAGAGCCCGCTGAAGGCGAGCCGCGCCGCCGTCAGCGCGCTCTCGAAGAGAACGCCCAGCACCGTCTGGAGCCAGAAATCGCGCATCTGGTCCGCCCCGGGCGGCAGGAACGGGTGAAGGAACACGGGGATATCAAGCTCCGCCGCGCGCTCATAGAACGGCCAGAGCTCGCGGCCGTGAATCGGGTTTCCGTCGATGCTGGTGATGAGATAGACGGCCCTGAAGCCGAGTTTTTCGACGGCGCGCTCAAGCTCCCCGATGGCGAGCCTCGTGTCCTGGAGGGGAACGGTGCAGGCGGCGGCGAAGCGGTCCGGGTATTGGGAGACAACCCCGGCAAAGGCGTCGTTCACCGCCCGGGAGAGGGCGAGCCCCGCCTCGGGCTCCCAGAGATAGACGTGGGGCATGGTGAGGGAGAGCATCTGCATATCAACTCCGCATGCGTCCATGTCCTTTATCCGGAGCGCGGGGTCGAGCTGGGCCGGGCTGATGTGGACGACCGGGGTGCCGCCGATGGTGAAAACCCGCTTCCCGCCGCCATCCTCTACGAGCCGCACCTTTCCCCCTAGGCGGTCGACCTCGTCCAGGTAGGCTTGGGGGTAGAAATGGTTGTGGATATCGATTCGCATCGCGCCTGCGACCTCCCTTCGTTTTAAGGCGATTGACTGGCGGGACAAGGTATCCGAAAGACGGGCCACCCTCAATTCGCAAGAAACATCCCGCCGCGCGCTGTGCGCCCACGGAGGGCGTGTTGCGCCCTCATGTGCTATAAAGCGGCATATAAATACGTTATCCTGACCCAAATGAGGAGATCAGTTCCGTGGCGGATTCCGACCTGAAGGGAAAATGGGCCCTCATCCTGGGGGCAAGCAGCGGTTTCGGCGGGACGACCGCCGAGCGCCTCTCGCGTGAGGGGATGAACATCTTCGGCGTTCACCTCGACCGGAAGGCCACCCTGTCCAACGCCGAGAAGATTCAAGACGATATCCGCGCCAACGGCGCCGAGGCCGTTTTCTTCAACGTCAACGCCGCGGCCCAAGACACCCGCGACGACGTAATCTCCCAGATGAAGGACCGCCTCGGCGGCGAGGCCGCCGGGGGCGTCCGCGTCCTTCTGCACAGCTTGGCCTTCGGCGCCCTTAAGCCCTACATCACCGAGGAGTCTGACGGCGCCATCTCGGCCAAGCAGATGGACATGACCCTCGACGTCATGGCTCACAGCCTCGTCTATTGGTCCCAGGATCTCATCCGGAACGGCCTCATGACCAAGGGCGGGCGCATCCTCGCGATGACCAGCTCGGGCGGCCACCGTATCTGGCCGAGTTACGGCGCCGTCTCGGCCGCAAAGGCCGCCCTCGAAAGCCACATCCGCCAGTTGGCCTTCGAGCTGGCGGACAAGGAGATTACAGCCAACTGCGTCCAGGCGGGCGTCACCGACACCCCTGCTCTCCGGAAAATTCCGGGAAACGTAGCGATGCTCGAAAAAGCCCAGCAGGTGAACCCCCACGGCAGGCTCACCACCCCCGAAAACGTCGCCGACGCTATCGCCACCTTCGCCTGCGATGGAACCCGGTGGATGACGGGCAACACCATCCGCGTGGACGGCGGCGAGGACATCACCGGCTGAGGCCGGCCCGATGAGCGGTCTGTGCTGGCGCGCCCGCGCGGGCCTCGTCCTCGTCCTTTTCAGCGCCTTTCTTTTGTTCTTTCAACTGGCCTCCCCTCCCGGCCCCCCGGCCTCTGGCGGGCCCGCCTACTTCGACCTTCGCCTGATGGGCAGATCCTTGCTGCGCATTCCGGCCAGCGGCGAGGGCCTGGCCGCCGCCCTGCGCGCCAAGCGGTTTTTCATCGCCCTCCTCCCCTTGGCCGGCGGCGCGTTCCTTCTGTTTCTGGACACCGAGGCGGGCGGACGGCTCGAAAAATTCATACGCGATCACCTCGGCGAGGACTAAAGGATCGGCCGGGCCCCCTCGGTTTCGCTCCCCAACAGAAAAACCCCGTCCCGCTGACACGCGGGACGAGGTTTTGTTTTCGGCGGTGCGTCCGGTGGATACGGCCCTGAAATCTACTTCTTGCGCCGCTTACCCTTCCGGGTGATGTCGCCCTCGGGCGTATTCTTCTTGGCCGGCTGACCGGCCATTCCCGGGAACTTGAGCAGGTTCTTCTTCGCGTCGATGCCGGCGAGCCTGGCCAGAGTGCCGCCCAGGAAGGCCGCCTTGTTCGCCTTGGTGATCTGCGGATAACCGTAATTCTCCTGAAGCTCCTCGGGGATGCTCAGCTTGAGGACGGCCTCGACCGCCTGGTGCGGGTCCGAGGCGGGCCAGTCGCTGCCCCATATGAAGCGGTCGTGTCCGGCGATCTGGATCGTCGTGCCCACCATGTGAGCGAAGCGGTGCGGGGCGCGCATGAGCCAGGGCAGGAGAATCGAGTAGCTGACGTAAATCTCGGGGTGCTTCCACATGAGCATAACGAGCTCTTCCCACTGCGGATAACCACCGTGGTAGGCAACAATCTTGAGGTCCGGAAAATCGGAGGCCACCTCGTCGAGCAGGATGGGGAGGGTATAGCGCGTCGGTCCCATCCGGATTGTGATGCCGGTGTGAAAAAGGGCGACGATACCCCTGTCCTGGCACATCTCGTAGACCGGCCAGAGCCGGCGATCGTTAATCGGGCAGTCCTCGGGCTGATAGAATTTCGTGAACTTGAAGTTGTAGTTGTCGTGGAGATATTCCATCTCCCAGAGGATGTCTTTCATCTTGCGCTTCGAGAAAGGCCCCACGTTCGAGACGCCGATGACGCGGTCCGGGTATTTCTCGATGGCGTCGATGACGTGCTGGTTCGTCGAAAACGGCGCGCTGTCGCCAGCCGTGTCGATGAACGACTCCCGCATAAGAGCGATCTGGTCCACCCCTGAGCGGTTCATGTCGGTGATGATCCTGTCGATACTCCAGTTCATGCCCGGATGGATGGCGGTGGGCTTTCCGGTGCGGTGATCGACCCACTGCCACCAGTTGCACATCTTGTGGGCGTACTCGAAGGTCTTTGTGCCCTCGAAATACTGGATAAAGCGCCGATAATCCTCGGGCATGACGTGCACTTCGCAGTCGAGGATGTAGTAATCGTTCGCCGTCTCGCCCGTCTCGGGGTTCTCGGGCAGAGGCATTTTGGTGTCGAACTCGGGGGGCTTCGGGGCGGTGGATCGTTTTTTCGCCGCCTTCTTCTTCGTCTTGGCTTTCGACTTCGCCCTGCTGACCATTTTTCTCCTCCCGTTGAAAACAATGAAAAATTCCGATGGGTCCCGGCTGCCCGGGGCATTGTGAAATCCACCGCCCAAAGGCGATTGACTCGCGCGAATTCGCGCTCCGGACGTCACAACTTCCCTGAAAAATCAGACTGTCCATATGGTAGGTCGCGGAAGAGGAACTGTAAAGAGGGAGCGGGCGTAGCGGAGAAGTCACCGCACGCACGCCCTCTCAAACGACCGGCCGGAAGGGGGCGGCGGCGCCGTGGATTTATTTTCCGATCGCGAACTTGTCTCCCGGGTTTAAAGCGATGACCTTGGCCGGATAGCCGCCCAGCGCCTTGACGAGATGAGCTGGCCTGCCCTTGAGGAGGCCGAAGGTGCCGTAGTGCATGGGGATGACGTTCTTCACCTTGAGCAGCTTGCTAATCGCGTAGGCCGCGTGGGCCGGGTCCATGGTGAAGTGCCCGCCTATGGGCAGGAGGGCGAAGTCGGGCTTGTAGTATTCGCCGATGAGTTTCATGTCGCCGAAAACGCCGGTGTCGCCCGCGTGGTAAATCGTGTAGCCGTCCTCGAGGCGGATGATGTAGCCCGAGGGCTCCCCGTCGGGGTGGACGGTGCGTTTTTTTATTTTGGGGTCGCGGCTGACGACCTCGGAACTGTGCTCGGCACGGACCATGGTAATCGTGATTCCAGGGCCGAGGGGCTTGATCGGGCCGCTCTTGTTGAAACGAATGAGGCGCTTGTAGGGCACCCTGCCCAGCTGGGCGAAGGTGTGCCCCATGTCGGCGTTCATGGCCACCTTCGGGGTGTGGTTGTGGGACCTCGCCGTTTTGATCCGGCAGGTCCGGGAACATAACGCCCGGGTGGAGGCCGAAATTCTCGCGCCGGCGCTTGTGCAGGAAAGCACCCCCTAGAGAGGGGCATGAATCCCCCTCCGGCTCTTTATTTTCCGAGTTTCTCTTCCCAGTCGAGATAATCTTGCATGGCGGAGGGGCCGATGTCGTAGGGCTTGAGCGCCACGTCGAGCACCGGGCCCTCGAATCCCTCGTCCCCTTCCTCGAGGGGCAGACTGTCTTCGCGCCAGGCCTCTTTTCCCCCCTCGACGAAAGCGGCTCCGGTGTAGTCCATCCCGGCGAGGGTAGCGGCTGAGAGGGCCGAACGCGCGCCATCCTCGCAGATCAGAACAACCGGCCTCGAGCGATCCGGACACATCGAAGGCGCGCGCTCCTCGAGCCACGCCCTGGACACCCACCGCGAACCCGAGACATGCCCCGCCCGGAACGAGAGAGAGAGATCGACATCAAGAATTTCGGTCCCTTCTTCGGCCAACTTAAGAGCCTCTTCCGGAGAGAAGGCCCTCACAGCGGCCCGCGCCGCCGCCAGACCGAGCGGCTCCCCGCCCACCGATGGGCTCTCCCTGTCGGCGGATAATCCGGAAGCGTACACGGAAAGTCCCGCCGCCTCCCACGCGGCGAGCCCTCCCTTCAGGTAAAAAACCCGCTCCAGCCCTATCCGTCGAAGCCAGTAGGCCGTCATTGTCGCGCGGGCGTTCGCGTCGCAATAGGTGACGAAGGCGGCGGCTCGGACGGCTGCCACCTCGTCGGTCCGCTGGACAGCCTGGCCGCCCGGAATCGAGATGGCCCCCGGAATGTGTCCCCGCCCGAACTCGGGAGCGAGGCGGACATCGAGAAGGTAAAGCGTCTCGTTGCCGGATTTTTCCTGAAGCCCTAGAAGCTCTTCGGGCGATACCGAGGGTATTCCCTCCTCCTCCGCCAGGCGCGCGGCAAGTACCTCGCCGTGGGCGCGGCTGCGGCCCGAGGGCCGCGGAATCTCGCTCCTCTCCCCGTAGGTAAGGGGGAGGCCCGCGAGAATGAAACCCATCCCGCCGTTCCGGAGGGCGCGGGCATTCTTGATCCCCAGCCGGTGGAGTCCGCCCGCCCCGATGATGCTCCGCGTGCGCCCGGCGCAGTTGATGATAAGCGGAGTGGTCTTATCCTGATCAAGATCCCAGGCGTGAAGGATAAGCTCGCCGCCGGGAAGGCTCACCCCGGTCGGAATCGCGAAACGCTCGTACTCCGCCACGGTGCGAGAGTCGAAGATACGGTGTGAATCGTCGCTCTCGATCAGCGCGTGAAGCTCCTCCGCCTCGATTTCGGGGATGCCGTCCTCGTGAAGGACCCGCTCGCCGAACTCTTTGCTGGGGACGTTCGTACCGCTCACCGTGGGAAGACCGGCCGCCTTCCAGGCCGGGAGGCCGCCCGCGAGAAGCGTAGCGCCGGTGTAGCCGTGCGCCTCCAGGGTCTCGGCGCACCGCGCCGCGCGGCCACGGCCGCCATCCACAATCGCCAGCGGGGTGTCCTTCACCGGAACGAGGACGGCGATTCGAAACTCGAGCCAACCTCGGGGCAGATTCGTCGAGCGGTGGATTTGCTCCTGGTTGAACTCCATGGGCTCGCGCACATCGACGACGGCGTGAGGGCCCCCTCCCGCCATCATTGATTTGAGCTCTACAAGGGAGATGGTTTCGGCCATTTCCGGCTCCTCTGGCGCCCCCGGGCGAGCCTAGCGGGAGGGAATTCCCGCCCCGCGGCGGAGGACTTCGATTATGGAGGCGGTGTCCCACTGGCCCTGGCCGTTCGCCTCGGCGGAGACGAGTATCTGCTTGAGCGCTGCGGTCAGCGGCATGGGGGAGCCCATATTCTGGCCCTGCTCCAGCATGAGGCCGACGTCCTTGTGGTGCTGAAAAAGGCGCGACATCGGATCCTCGTAGTGGGCCTTGATCATCCGCTCGCCCCAGTTCTCCATCGCCTTGCTGTAGGCAAAGCTGTCCTTGAGAACGGTGAGGAAGGTTTCCATGTCCATGCCCGCCTTCATCCCGAGGCAGAGGCCCTCGGCCACTGCCCTACGGTTGATCCCGAGGATGAGATTCACGATGAGTTTGGTCCGCGCACCGTCCCCGTTGGCCCCGAGGTGATAGACCGAGCGGGCGAATCGCTCGAGAATGGGCCTGGCTCGGTCGAAATCGGCCGCTTCACCGCCGACCATGGCGACTATATTCCTAGATCGGATCATCGGGCTCGAACCGCTCAGACTGGCGTCCACGAAGGCGATGCCGTGCCCCTTGAGCTTTTCGGCGTTTGCGATGGAATCCTCGGGCCGCGAGGTCGAGGTATCGATGACCAGAAGACCCTCAGACTTCGCCCCGACAAGCCCGCCGGATCCAAAACAGACCTCGCGGATAATGTCGCTCGTCATCAGGGAAAGAATCACTGCCTCGGCGCCCTCGGCCGCGGCCCCCGGCGAGGCGGCCGCACGCACGCCGCGTTCCTCGAGTTCGTTCAGACGCTGCGCGTCGATATCGAATCCCTAGACCT
>PVBE012226409.1_pt1 | contig 17582 bp, 18 predicted proteins | sample 1631181 | NCBI WGS metagenome assembly PVBE01 (sample SAMN08397723, study PRJNA350692) | Marine metagenome, whole genome shotgun sequencing project. | isolation source: water | place: Pacific Ocean | collected 2012-04 | reverse complement strand
GGTTCTCGAGATCGAAAAGGAACGGCTCATCGAGATCAAGGCGAAGGAACTCGAGGCGACGATCCAGAAACCGGCCGCCGCCGAACGGTACCGCGTCCAGACCATCGCCGACGCGGAAAAGTACAAGACGATCCAGGACGCCGAGGCGAAAATGATCGAGGACCAGAACCTCGGTAAGGGCCGCGGCGAATCGCTCAAGGCCGAGGGTCTCGGCCAGGCGGAAGCGACCCGGGCGAAGGGTCTCGCGGAAGCGCAGGTCATCCAGGCCAAGGGAGAGGCGGAAGCCCTGGCGATGGACAAGAAGGCCGCCGCGTGGCGCGGCTACAACGAGGCCGCCATCGCGCAGATGTTCATCGAACGCCTCCCGGAACTCGCCAAGGCGATCGCCGAACCGCTCGGACGGACCGACAAGATCACCATCGTCTCCGCCGGCGGAAACAACGGGGAGGGAACAGGCGCCTCCAAGATCACCAAGGACGTGGTCGATATCGTCTCCCAGTTGCCCCCGATCCTCGAAGGCGTCACCGGCATGAACCTCAAGGATCTCGTCAAACAACTGCCGACCATCTCCAAGACGAACGGCGGCGAAGCCTCCAAGTAAGCGTCAAACCGGGAAAGACCGGACGGGCGAAAGCCCGTCCGGTTTGACCCGCACCCCCCCGCGGAGATACCATGGGCCTTCCATGAAAACCCTCTTCGCCTTCCTGCTCCTGGCTCTTCCGGCGGCGGCGCAGGTTCCCACCCAATACTCGGTGGAGGCGACCCTCAAGGAAGACCGGGACGAAAAAACCGGCCGGCCGGTTTTCGTCTGTTCCGGAACGACCAACCTTCCCGACGGAAGTCTCCTCTCGACACACCTCTACTATGGAGAGGTCTTCCCCGGCCGTGACCTGCGATACGGGGCGGTCAAGGTGCAGGCGGGGACGTTCTCGGTCTCCCTTCCCGTCTTCCTCCAAAGGACCCTTTCCGGAACCTATGTCGCCCACGTTCTCTTCAACCCCTACCTCCAGCAACGCGTCGTCCGGACGACGATGGGGGACCAGGTCCGGGAATACCAGGTGAGCGCGACCCTTCGCGTCGGCGACGGGAAAGCGGTCCGGGAGGATCGAAAAAGGGTCCACCTGGATCTCGCCCGGAAAATCGACGCCCTCTGGAATGTCGGCCAGGAACTGAGGTCGCTCGTCGCCCGGGACCCGTCCCGCGACGCATGGAAACAGGAAGTGGAAAAATGGCGGGAGACCGTCCGGAAAACGGTGGAAGCGTGCCACGATGTCGCCGAATACAAGGCGCTCGCGATCGCCGACATTTCCGGGGAAGCCGTGGAGGACCTCTCCCAGGGCCTCCACCAGTTGATCGACGCGGCGGGCGCACACCTGGGGGACCGCGACAATGCGGAATATCCCGCGACGATGGCCCGGCTCTTCCGTATTCTCGACATCATCCGGCACGACTGCCGGAGAAGGCTCGGCCTCGCCTTCGCCAACGCCGTGGAACGAAAACGCCTTCTCGACACCGCCCGGGAGGGAATTCTCATGACCGGCGGCCTCTATTCCTGGCTGAGAAAAGACCCGAAGGCGACCACCGTCGTCTTCCGGGCGCGACTCGAGGAGTTCCAGAAGGAATATGCGCGCCAGGTCGAACTCCTCCTCGACGGGATCCCGCGAAAACACCATGAACTCGTGCGGGGTCTGCAGGAACGTGCCCGGACCCTTTTTGAAATCGTGGAGAAAGCCCCGGGCGCGAAGGTCGATCCCACGCAAAATATCCGGGCCGCGGTCGACGCGTACCTGGAGTACGACGAACCCCTGGAAGCCCGATTGAAGGATTGATCCATGACCGAACAGGACGACCTGATCTACGACTGGAACCTCGTGGGCGCCCCCCCGGAGAAGCCGAAACAGAAACTCGAATTCGACGACGAAACGCTTCGCGACGGGCTTCAGTCTCCGAGCGTTCTGACGCCTTCCGTCGAGAAGAAAATCGAAATCCTCCGCCGGATCGACTCGATGGGGCTCGATACGGCCGACATCGGCCTCCCCGGCGCGGGCGGCGTCGTCAAGGAAGACACGCTGGAACTCGCGCGTGCGATGGTGGGCGAACGCATGACCGTTAAGGCGAACTGCGCGGCCCGGACGGTGGTCGCGGACATCGAGCCGATCCTGGAAATCATCGAGAAGACGGCCCGCCCCATCGAAGCCTGCCTTTTCATCGGCTCCTCCCCGATCCGCCAGTACGCCGAGGACTGGACGCTGAACGACATGATCCGCCACACGAAAGAGGCGGTCGGGTTCGCCACCCGCCACGCCCTCGACGTCATGTACGTCACCGAGGACACCACCCGCGCCAAGCCGGAGGACCTCAAGCGTCTCTACTTCACGGCGATCGAGTGCGGCGCGAAGCGGATCTGCCTCTGCGACACGTGCGGTCATTCCACGCCCAACGGCGTCTTCCAACTCGTCACGTTCATCCGGAAACTGCTCAAGGATTTCGGCATGGGCCACGTCAAGGTCGACTTCCACGGCCACAACGACCGGGGCCTTGGCGTCTGGAACGCGATCACCGCTTTCATTGCGGGCGCCGACCGGGTCCACGCAAGCGCCCTCGGTATCGGCGAACGCGTCGGCAACTGCGCGATGGACCAACTCCTGGTGAACCTGAAACTGATGGGATGGATCGACAACGACCTGACCCCCCTTTACGAGTACTGCAGGATCGTCTCGGAATCGACCGAGGTTCCGATCCCCAACGGCTACCCCGTCGTCGGGAAGGACGCCTTCGAAACGGCCACGGGCGTTCACGCCTCCGCGGTCATCAAGGCGCTGAAAAAAGGCGACCGGTGGCTGGCCGACCGGGTCTACTCGGGCGTTCCCGCCGGCGACTTCGGCCGGGAACAGGTCATCACCATCGGTCCGATGAGCGGCAAATCGAACGTCCTCTTCTGGCTCGAAAAACGGGGATGCGACACGAAGGCGGAGGTGGTCGACGCCATCATGGAAAAGGCGAAGGGGTCCAACCGCCTGTTGACCGACGGGGAGATCGAGGAGATCATCCGGAACGCCTCGTGAAAAGACCGCTCATTGGAATCAACTGCCGCCTCCGGAAAGAGGGGAAGGACCTCTATTACCGGCTCGACCGCCATTACGTGAAAGCGGTGGAGAAAGCGGGAGGCGAACCTCTTCTCCTGCCCTTCTTCGACGGCGCCGGGCGCGCCGCGAAGTTCCTCGACCGCATCGACGGACTGCTCCTCACCGGGGGAACCGATCCCGATCCCGCCCGGTGGGGGGAAAAGCCCCATCCGAAGATGGAACCGCTTCTTCCCGAGAAAGAGGAAAGCGACTTCCGTCTCGCGCGCGCGGCGCTTCGGAAAGACCTGCCGATCCTGGGAATCTGTTACGGGATGCAACTGCTCAGCATCGCCCGGGGAGGCTCGCTCCACCAGCACATCGGTGACATCCCGGGCGCCCGCGGGCACGGGAACGGGTGCCGGCATGACGTCGAAATGGTGGGCACGTCCCGGACGCGCGACCTGGTGGGACGACGGAGAAGGGTCAATTCCTGGCACCACCAGTCCGTTCATCGACCCGGTCGCGGATTCCGGGTCACCGGCGTTTCTCCGGACGGCATCATCGAGGGACTCGAGAGCGACCGGCACCGCTGGGTGGTGGGCGTCCAGTGGCACCCGGAAAGGATGACCGACCGGCGGGAGCAGGGGGCGCTTTTCCGCGCGCTGGTCGGCGAAGCGCGAAAGTAGTCTACTCGTCGATGCCGAATTCCTTCATCCAGTAGTCGACTTCCCCCGGAGGAAGCCCCTCCGTCTTTTCGCGGGGATCGTCCGATTTCCCTTCCGCCGATTCGATCTCCTTCTCCATTTCGGAGAGAAAGGCCTCCGACCCGAGGACGCGAAACCGTCGTTTTCGGACCACGTCGGCGATTCCCCGGTCGTTGGTGACGAGCGTGAAGGAGGTGCGGTCCCCGGTTTTCTCCACCATCCCGAGAATCTCGTCGTCGGCGATGACCCCCTGGGGCGTGTAGAGGACTTCCACGGGACCGCTCTTCGTCCGCCCCGGGATTCCCCAGACCGGTGGCCCCTTGGTGTGATCGAAGACGATGCGCGCGCGCGTCCCTCTCCGTTCGCAATACCGCGCGACCCGGTCGATGAGCTTTTCCCGGGAGGCTTCCATCTCGTTCGACTGGATACGCCCCTTGTGGGAAGCGAAGAGCAGGTTGTACCCGTCGATCAGGAGCAAACCCGGCCCCCGACGACGGTTCGCACCGTCCGGCCCTGGAACGTCATTCCCGTGAAGGGAGTGTTCTTCCCCCGGGAAAGGAACTGTCCGGGATCCACCTTCCACTTCTTCTTCAGATCGATCAGCGTCAGGTCGGCGTCCGCGCCCGGCGCGAGCGTCCCCTTCCCAATTCCCAGGATGCGCGCGGGAGCGACGGTCATCGCTTCGATCGCGCGCTTGAGCGTCAGTTTTTTCGCGGCGACCAGGTCGAGAATCACCCCGACGGTCGTCTCCAGTCCGACCACCCCGTTGGGACAGGCGTCGAAGGGCCGTTCCTTCTCGTCGATCGTGTGCGGCGCGTGGTCCGAAGCGATGGCGTCGATCGTGCCGTCTGCGAGCGCCTTCAGGAGAGCGCGCGTGTCCTCCTCCGTCCGCAGCGGGGGGCTCATCTTGAAGCGGGAATCGTACCCCCGCACTGCTTCGTCGGTGAGAACCAGGTGATGCGGAGCCACCTCCGCCGTCACCGCCAGTTTTTTTCGTTTCGCTTCCCGCACGATCTCGACCGTCTGGCGAGTGCTGACGTGGGCAATGTGCAGGCGTCCCCCGGTCAATTCCGCCAGGAGAACGTCCCGGACCGCCATCGCCGCTTCCGCCGCGTTGGGATAACCGGAGAGCCCCAGTTCCGTCGAAGTCGCGCTTTCGTTCATGACCGCGCCGTTGGACAGGCTCGTCTCTTCACAGTGGGCGATGATCGTCTTTCCGAACATCCGGGCGTACTCGAGCGCCCGGCGCATCAGCCCCGCGTTCATGATGGGGAAACCGTCGTCGGAAAACGCGACCGCTCCTTCGGCGACCATGCTTCCCATTTCCGCGAGTTCCTCCCCCTTCAACCTCTTGGAGACGGCGCCTATCGGAAAGATGTTCGCGCCGCCCACTTCCGCCGCGCGCGCCCGGATGAAGCCGACCTGGACGTGCGTGTCGGTGGGATGGCCGTTGTTCGCCATGCAGGCGACGCTGGTGAATCCTCCCGCCAGGGCGGCGGCCGATCCACTCGCGATCGTTTCCTTGTCTTCCCGCCCCGGCTCGCGCAGGTGTACGTGCATGTCGATGAGGCCGGGAACCACGAGCAGACCCTTCGCGTCGATCGTTTCTTCGACGCGGCACCTGTTGACGATTTTTCCGTCGCGGATGTACAGGTCCTGCACCCGGTCCACTTTTCGGGCCGGATCGAGAACCCGTCCCCCCTGGATCCGAAGCGTCATCGAAGGGCCTCCTTCAGGAGAAGCAGGACCGCCATGCGGACGACGACACCGTTACCAACCTGGTCGAGGATGACGGCGCTGTGGCTGTCGGCCGCCTCCGCGGCGATTTCCACTCCGCGGTTCATGGGGCCGGGGTGCATCAGGATCGCGTTTTTCCCGAGCCTGTCGAGTCGCTCCCGTGTCATGCCGAAGAGCATGGAGAATTCCCGGATCGAGGGGAGGAGTCCCGCCTCCTGTCGCTCTTTCTGGAGCCGAAGCATCATGACGACGTCCTGTTTTTCGAGAATCGCGTCGAGGTCGTGCGAGACCGTGACGGGGAGTCCGGCGGGAATCAGCGTGGCCGGTCCGCAGACGGTGACTTCGTTCCCCAGTTTCTGATGCAACCAGATATTCGAGCGGGCGACGCGGCTGTGGGCGATGTCCCCGATCAGGGCGATTTTCAGCCGGTTGATTCGGCCGGTCGCTTCCCGGATGGTGAGAAGATCGAGAAGCGCCTGGGTGGGATGTTCGCTGGCGCCGTCGCCGGCGTTGATGACCGCCCCGTGGATCTGCCGGGAGAGGAACTCCGGCGCCCCCGAAGAAGGGTGACGTATGACGGCAAAGTCGACCCCCATCGATTCGATTGTTTTCGCCGTATCTTTCAGGCTCTCGCCCTTGTTCAGGCTGGAGGTACCGGGAGAGAAGTCGAGCACTTCCGCTCCGAGTTGGCGTGCGGCGATTCCGAAGGAGATCTTGGTCCGGGTACTGCTCTCGACGAAGAAATTGAAGATCCGCCGCCCCTTGAGGGGTGCCGCTTTTCGCAGTTGATCGACCGGGACGCCCTTGAGGTCGAGCGCGATCCGGAGAATCTGCTCGATTTGAGATTTGGAAAGGTCCTTGATCCCCAGGAGGTGTCGTGAATTCCACTTCCGGCACTGCTGAAGGATCTTCGATAGAGCCGGCATATCGAGGGCGGACTATACCAGACCCGCCCCCAAACAGCAACCCCCGAAATGGGTTCCTGGCACCCTATTCGAGGAGATCTTCGGGGGGAGCGGCGCGGACGAGAAGATCGCGTTGGCGGCGGGTGAAGACGACCGGTTCGCCGGGGGTGTGGACAGGCCGGAACTGGAGTTCCGATAGGATATCCCCGACGAGTTCCTCCACCCCCTCCCCTTCGAGGGCCGAGACATGGCGACCCTCCCCCCGGGCCTGGTCGCACTTGTTGATGACGGAAAAGCCGACGGGAGGCTCTTCCGCCCCCCGAACGTGGACGGCCAGGTCCGCCGTCCGGACCCGCATTTCGGCCCTCGCCTGCGCCTCCGCGTCGAGTTCATCTTTCGGCGCGCCCCGGCCGGCGGTATCGATCAGCCTCACGGGGATCCCCTGGAAGGAGACGAGTTCTTCCACGGGGTCCCGGGTGGTTCCCGCCTCGGGAGAGACGATCACCCGGTCACGTCGGACCAGGGCGTTAAAGAGGGTCGATTTTCCCACGTTCGGTTTTCCGACGAGCACGATCACCGGAAATTGTTCCGCAAGAGCGATTCCGAACCGGGCGGTGGGGAGAAGGGGTCTCCCTTCCCGGAGCGCCCGGGAAAGCGCGCCCATTGCCTGGTCGGCCAGGACCCGCGCCGCGAGAAGCGTGGGGGCACGCTGAAGAAGAGAGTACGCTTCCTGTTGGATCCGATCCCCCTCCGGTTCGAACTCCACCGGGGAGCCGAGCCGTTCGACGATTTTTTCCACGATCACCGGGTTTCCATGCAGGCCGATTTCAATTTCGTCGCCGAAATCGGTCACGACACCGTCATCGATCTCCGCGAACCGGCCATGGGAAATCCCCCCGGGCCGGGGCCAGCGCCCCCGGAAAATTTCCCGGACGCACGCGCGGGCATCGCTTCCCCGCACACGGAGAACCGCCACCCCGCCGCGTCCCTTCGGCGTAAGAAGGGTCACTTCAGGCATGGCGGTAACAGGCGTCGATGCCTTCGAGCACCAGGTGCGGACGCCAGTGATCGAAGAGATCCCGGAAAAGGGCTCCGTCCCCGCCGCTTCCGTAGATCGGAACCTTGCCCATTTCCCGCCGGACTTCGCGGAGGAGGCCCTCCACCATGAAGGAGATCCCGGCCTGGATCGCGGAAGGAGTGCTCTTCCCGACCACCGTTCGGGAACGGCGGGGATTCACTTCCGGCAACAGGGAGGTATTCCGGTGAAGCGCTTTCGCCTGGAGGCGGAGTCCGGGGGCGATCAAGCCGCCGACGAAATCGCCCCTGCGGTTCACGATACTCACCGTCACGGCCGTCCCGACCGTCACCGCGACGCAGGCTCCGCGAGCGTCGTGGAACGCCGCGGAAGCGGCCGCCAACCGGTCGGGCCCCACCGTTTCCGGATGGCGCGTCCGGTTCCGGACCAGGGGAGGAAAATCCCGCGCCAGGATCCGCGTTCCTTTCGGGAGGGAAACGGAAGGGCGTACCGTCGCCGCGGCGACGACATCCGCATCGGGCCAGGGAGGACCGTCGACGAGGCGAACCCGGCGACCGTTTCGAAAAAGGGCGGCGTGGAGGCGGGTGTTGCCGATATCGATCGCCAGGAGTATCACCGGTCTCCCGATGAATTGGCCCGGTACTCGAGAACCATGTTTCGGCCCGCCCGCTGGACGACGATGGTCATCGAGCGGCGGCGCTGGTTCCTCGGATCGTTCTGCATCTTCTTGATGTCCGTGAGGCTTTTCATGGAATGGCCGTTTACGCTCCGGATCACGTCGCTCGCCTTCAATCCCCTGGAAATGCCGATCGAGCCGGAATTGATGCCGGTAATGCGAAGACCATTCGCGGTGGGAGAGACGGTGACGTTCTTTTCCATTTCCGTCTGGAAGTTCTCCATGGCCCACTGGATCTCCTTCGGATCCATCAACCACACTTCGCGACTCGCACTGCTGTGAATTTTTCGTGTCTTGAAACTGTCGGGATCGTATTTCTGCCCCTTCCGGCCGCCTCCCATCGCCATCGTTCCGCCCGCGCCGGCGGAGGGAAGGGTCAATTCCAGCCTATGACTTCGTTTCCCGTCGGTGAACATGGCGTGGTCCGAATAACATTCCGACATGTACCACCCGGGAAGAGCAACCACACCCTTGACCATGATCTTCTTCCCGATCTCCGCCAGGGTCTCGTTGTCGTTGGGCATCTTGAGGAAGGCAAAATCGGGGGGAAAGGTTCCGATCAGTTTCGCCTCGAAGGCGACCGCCTGGGAAGTGACGGGATCGGGCCCCTTCTGCGGGGTCATCGGGTTGGGGATTTCAAAAATCGTGGCGTAGTTCTTCCGCGAAGTATCCGGCCCCCTCGGCCCGTCGTCGAAATCGATCATCTCGTTCACGTCGACCAGGTTGACCACGGGGGGAAAGAGGAGATAGTTGAACGCGTAGAAACAGAGACCCACGAACAGAAGGATATTGGTGATCCAGAGGGCGACGCCAATCCACTTTGCCTGTTTCATGCTTTACCCGAACTCAACAACGAAAATTCCGACCCCTATTTGAACGACGAACCTCCCCCCGGGTTTTGCCGTTTCTGAAATCAATACTGGAACCGGTCGTCGAGCATTTCGAACAATTTCATGGCGAGCGGGCGGACCCCCTTCCCGGTCACGGCGGAAAGTTCCATCGCGCCGCCACCACACGCCTCCTCGAGAGACCGGACGCCCTTCCTTGACCGGGAAATATCGAGCTTGTTGGCCACCACCACCTCCGGTTTCTCCGCCAGCGTCGGGGAAAACCCGGAAAGTTCCTTCCGAATGACCTCGTACGCTTCGGCCGGGGGCGTATCGGCCGTGGGAGAGGCGTCCACCAGGTGAAGGATCATCCGGGTCCGCTCGATGTGCTTGAGAAACTGCGCGCCGAGACCCTTCCCCGAATGCGCCCCCTCGATGAGCCCGGGAAGGTCCGCCAGCACGAGCGTATCGGTATCCCCCCTCTTGAGGATTCCCAGGCTCGGGATCAACGTCGTGAAAGGATAATTCGCCACCTTCGGATGGGCGGCGGAAAGCCGGGAAAGCAGGGTCGACTTCCCGGCGTTGGGAAGGCCCACGATCCCCACGTCGGCGATCATGCGCAGTTCCAGTTTCAGCACCCGCTCTTCCCCGGGAATCCCCGACTGTGCGTGCCGGGGCGCCTGGCGGGTGGAGGTCGCGAACCTGAGGTTTCCCTTTCCGCGACGCCCCCCCTTGCAGACCACGATGCGGTCCCCGTTCGCGTTCAGATCTTTCAGGAGAGAGCCATGATCCGCATCACGGATCAGGGTTCCCGGGGGCACGGGAATCACCAGGTCTTTTCCGCCCCGCCCGGTTTTCATCGCGCCCTGGCCGGGTTTGCCGTTTTCCGCGTGGTATTGCGGCTTATGAGTCAGGTGGTAGAGCGTGTTGTAATTTTCGTCCGCCTCGAAGATGACGTCGCCGCCCTTTCCGCCGTCTCCCCCGTCCGGGCCGCCCTTGGGGAGAAACTTTTCCCGGCGAAAAGAGATGCATCCCCTTCCGCCGTGGCCGGCCCTGATCTTCAATTTTATTTCGTCGCGAAACATGATTTTCCAATACTATAGTGAAGGCGGGGTTCCGATTGAACCCCCGATGGGAGGTCCATGAGAAAAACCGCCTGCCTGCTTCTTCTCCTTCTCGGATGCGAACGCAATCCCGCCAACCTCGACACCGTCGTTCGCGGGACGGCCTTCGACGAGGCCTCCCTCGTGGAAAAGGACCGCGTCACGATCCTCGATTTCGGCGCCGACTGGTGACCCGCCTGCCGGAGCCTCGAGCCGGAACTGGCCCGTCTGGCCGGACAGCATGAAAACGTCGTCGTCAAGCGGATCGATATCGTCGACTGGGAGTCGAAAGCCTTCCGCCAGATCCATGAGAAGTACGGCGTGCGTTCGATCCCGTACCTGCGCATCTACGGGACTTCGGGAGAGTTCCTCGGCACGGTCTCTAACGGGAGCATCTCCGGGGTGGAGAAGATGATCGCGTCCCAGGCGCGGCGAAAGACTAGCCGGTAACGATGTCGGTGATCTTGACGCGGGTGTACTTCTGGCGGTGCCCGATCATCTTGTGATAGCCGGTCCGGCGCTTGTACTTGAACACACGCACCTTGTCGGCCTTCACCTCGTCGATGATCTCGGCCACCACCTTCGCGCCGGAAACCAGGGGAGTCCCGATCTTCGGATCGTCCCCTTCGTTCAGAAGGAGCACGTCCCCGAACTCGATCTTTTCGCCCGCCTTGAGCTCGGACTTGCGATCGACGTCGATGGTCTCGCCCTTTTCGACCCGGTATTGCTTCGGTCCGTCCTTGAATATAGCGTACATAGGCGGGACTTTTTACCAGAGAGGCTCTCCGGGCGCAAGGTCTTTTTGCGCCCCCCCCCTCTCAGCGGACGAAATCGACCACTTTTTCGCCGATATCGTTGTAGCAGGAGAATTCCACCCGGTTCGTGGGCAGATCCCGTCCCACGCTGATCTGAATCCGTTTCTTGTACCGTTCCTCGGCCCCCTCGATATCTTCCTTCCGGGACTTGAGAAAATCGGCCACCTCCCGGCTGACGCGCGCTTCCACCACCGACACGTCTTTCCGCTCGAGGGTGTTTTTCATATCCCGGACGATCTCCAGGCCGATGGAGGCGATGTTCTTGACGATCCCGGACCCGTTGCAGGAGGGGCAGGGCTCGTGCGAGAAAAACTGGACGCTGGGGCGGATTTTCTGCCGGGCGATCTGCACGAGACAGAACTGGCTCATCGGCAGGATGACCATCTGGGACCGGTCCCGCGCGGATTCCTCCCGGAGGATCTGTTCCACGGCACGCTTGTTCTTTTCCTGCCGCATGTCGATGAAATCGATCACGATGATGCCCCCGACGTCCCGGAGGCGGAGTTGTTTCATGGTTTCCCGCGCCGCCTCCCGGTTGGAGCGGATCGCGAGTTCTTCCGGATCCGATTCCCGGACCAGTCGCCCGGAGTTGACGTCGATCGAGGTGAGCGCCTCGGTCACCTCCAACACGAGGCTTCCCCCGGCGGGAAGATCGACCCGTTTCTGGTGCAATTGTTCGATCCGGGACTCGATGGCGTACTGGTGAAAGAGGGGGGTCGGGCCGCTGTTGAATTCGAGGCGGTCCCGGAACCGGGGCATCAGCTTTTCAAAAAATTCACACAGTCGTCCGTGCACGGCGGGATCGTCGACCACCACCTTCTTGATCTGCGGGGAGAAGAAATCCCGGATCGTCCGGAGGACGATGTCGGTTTCCTGGTAGAGCAGGGCCGGGGGTGACGTTGCCTCCGCCCGGGTTTCGACCGTCTTCCAGACCCGGACGAGGTAGTCCAGATCGGCCTGGATATCCTCCTCCTTCGTTTCGGTCGACGCGGTCCGCACGATGAAACCGAGGTTTCCTTCCGCCGGCTTCATGTTCCGGATCAACTGGCGCAGTTTTCCCCGCTCCCGCTGATTTTCGATCTTCTTGGAAATCCCCACCTTCGGGGTGAAGGGCGTGAGGACCAGAAACCGCCCCGCCACGCTCAGGTCCATCGTCACCGAGGGTCCTTTTTCCCCGAACGCGTCCCGGATCACCTGGACCTGGACCTCCTCCCCCACCTTCAGAAGGTTCTGGATCAACCGCCGGGGACGACGGGGGCCCCTCCGGTTGCTTCCCGGCTGGGGTTTCACCTCGCCCGGCCGGATCACTTCCGAGACGTGCAGGAAGGCGTTCTTCGGAAGCCCGATGTTGACGAACGCCGCCTGGAGGCTGGCGTGAACGTTCTCGACCCTCCCCTTGTAGATGTTGGCGACCAGCGTCTCGCGGTCGGCCCGTTCGATGTAGTAGTCGTCCAACCGTCCGTTTTTCACCATCGCGATGCGCGTCTCTTCCGCTTCCACCGCGTTGACAAGCATGATCAATTCGTCGTTCATCATGCCCCCCGGATTCCCAGCTGGGTGAGCGTTTTCCGGATCCGCGTATCCCCGGTGATCTCCAGCCCGATTGCCCGGACAACCTCCTCGGGCTTGGCGGTGCCCCTGTCCGTCACCTGGATCCGCAGAAGAAGGCGGTCGTTTTCGTACTCCACCGCCAGCGTGTAGGGCCGGATATTGATGCGCCGGGTTTTCTTGTCGGAGGAACGCTCGATCCAGATCTCCCCTTCCTTGAAGAATTGCGAAACCCGGTCTCCCGATTTCTCGGCGCTCTCGAGCCCGGTCGCCTCGTATTCCACGAAGTCGACGAACGATCTCTTCTTCCGGTCGAAGGTTTCGGCGTTTTTGAGTTTCACCCCTTCCGGGAATTCACTCCCCAGGTCGTCCTCGATTTTCCGGGGGGCGACCCAGGAGACGAGTTCGAATTCCATCACCTCGTCGACCGACTCGAGGCCGACGCCGAGGGCGAGCGGGAAGGCCATGATGGGATGGGGATGAAAACCGCTGGTGAACCGGAGGGGCAGGCCCGACCGGCGAAGAGCCCGTTCGAACATCCGCATCAGGTCATGATGCGAAAGGAAGCGGACTTTTCCCGTCTTCGTGAACCGAATCCGGTAGGAAAAAATGTTCATGGGCATCGGGCAACGCGGAGGGCGGGGGCGGACCGGGAAACGACCGTCCGCGAAACGGACGGTCCCGGCACGATGAAAATTTTTCCCGAAGACGCGCGGAAAACGACCGGCTACCGGATCGTCGCCGCAAAACTGCTCCGCGTTGCGTCTTCCTTTCCTTTATAGAATATCGCCCGGAAACCGGACGAATCAAATCGTTTTGAGACGCGTATTGAATCAGATCCGGGGTAAAATAAACAGGGAATCCGCTCTCACCCCGTTGTTATACTGTGCGGCTCATGGGAAAAGAAATCGTCTACTGCGAAATCTGCGGCGACCGGATCCTGGAACAGGAATTCGAGAAGGGCCGCGCCATCACCGTCCTGAACAAGAACTACTGCTTCAACTGCAAGGACGAGGCGGTCAAGAACATCACGATGGAGGATGTCGCGGACGACGAACTGGATCCCGGGCCGGAACCGGCCCCGCCCCCCGCCCGGCGCCCGGGGGGAACCCGGCCCCTTCCCCGGAAAGGCGCGGGACAGACGCGAAAACGGCCCGCCCCGCAACCGTTCCCGCCCGAAGCCCGGCAGGAGCATTCCAAGGCCCCCCTTCTCATCGGGGGGGGAGTCGGCCTCGCGGCGATGGTCGTTCTGATCGTCGTCATCGCCACCGGCGGAGACAAAACCCAGCCGACGAACGGCGGCGTCACGAACAATTCGAACGGCGCAAACGGATCCGGCCCCACCCACGGTATCTCGAAGGCGGAAAAGGCGTGGAACGAACTGCAGGAAGTGATCGCCACCGCCGGAAATAATAATGATTACGACAAGATCGTCGCCACGATCCGCCGGATCGAGCCGTCGGTTCGCGGGTCCAAATACGTCGTGCAGGTCGCCCGCCTGAAAACGGAGTACCTCCGGAAAAGCGACGAAGCCCGCAAAAGCCTCGCGGCGAAAGAGGCCTTCGCATCGGTCGAGCAATCCATCGCGGACGACGGGGAGTTCAAGCGGTACGACGAGATCCTCAGGAAACTGGCCGACGCACAGATCAAGGCCCCGCCGGGAAGCATGATCTCCGCGGAAATCGCGAAAGCGAAGAGCGAGTACACTTCGAACTACGAGGGCGTCGCCAGCGGGAAGTACAACGAGATCATCCGGAAGGTGAAAATCCACATCGATGCGGAGGAATTCAAGCCGGCGATGAAGATCATCGATTACTACTTTCCCGAGGTCTACCGCCGTTCCCGCATCTGGAAGAACTCCCTCGAGCCGCTCTACAAGCGGTGCGCGGAAAAATCGAAGAAAAAGTGAGCGCCCGTGCTCCTGATCGTCGACAACTACGACTCCTTCACCTTCAACCTCGTCCAGGGCTTTCAATCGCTTGACGTTTCGACCGAGGTGGTGCGCAATGACATCCCCCTCGCTTCCCTGCTCGACCGGAAACCCTCCCGGATCGTGATCTCTCCCGGCCCGAAGCGTCCCGCGGACGCGGGCGTCTCGAACGACGTTCTGCGCAAACTGGCGGGAAAACTTCCGATCCTGGGCGTCTGTCTCGGCCACCAGTGCATCGGCACGGTTTTCGGCGGACGGGTGGCCCGGGCGAAACGGATCATGCACGGCAAGACCAGCCCGATCCATCACGACGGGGCGGGCCTCTTCCAGGACCTTCCCAATCCCTTCCAGGCGATGCGGTACCACTCGCTGATCGTGGAGGAACTTCCCGCCGGCTTCGAGATCACCGCCCGCACGGACCAGAACGAGATCATGGGAATCCGCCACGAAAAGTGGGCCCTGGAAGGGGTCCAGTTCCACCCGGAGAGCTACCGGACCAACACGGGCCTGCAGATCCTGGAGAACTTTCTCCGGCTCTAAATAAACCTTGAGCCCCCTCCCGGGGCCGCGATATAGTTCCCCCCATGAGCGAATTAAAGGGCCAGTGGGCCATCATCCTGGGAGTTTCCAGCGGGTTCGGCGCGACCTGCGCCATCGAGCTGGCCCGCCGCGGCATGAACGTCTGCGGCGTCCATCTCGACCGGAAGGCGACCCTTCCCGAGGCGGAACAGATCGCCGGGGAAATCCGCAACCTCGGAGGCGAAGCCCTTTTCTTTAACATCAACGCCTCCGACGAGGAAAAGCGGACCGCGGCTCTCGACGCCCTCGCCGGGAAACTGAACGGCCAGCCCGTTCGAACCTTCATCCACTCCCTCGCCTTCGGAACGCTCCGATCTTTCATCGGGGAGAAGGCGCTCACGAAAGCCCAACTCGAGATGACCCTCGACGTCATGGCGAACTCTCTCGTCTGGTGGGTGCAGGACATGCATACCCGGAAGATGCTCGCGAGAGGATCGAAAATATTCGCGATGACTTCCGCCGGGAGCGACCGGGCCTGGATGAGTTACGGCGCGGTTTCGGCGGCGAAATGCACCCTCGAATCCCACATTCGCCAGCTCACCCTCGAACTCGCCCCCGAGGGAATCGCCTGCAACGCTCTTCGCGCGGGCGTCACCGAAACCCCGGCTCTCAAGAAGATCCCGGGCAACGAGGAGATGCTCGAGACCGCCCGCAAGCGCAACCCCGGCGGCCGCATCACGACCCCCCAGGACGTCGCCAAAACCGTCGCCGCCCTTTCGGTCGACGGCATCGAGTGGATGACCGGCAACATCATCAACGTCGACGGCGGCGAAATGCTGGTCTGAGGCTCAAGCCCTTTTTTCAACGAGGAGGTCCCATGCCCGTCCGGATCCTTGTCCTGCTCATCCTCCCCTTCCTTCTCCTGCCCGGCGGCTGCCGGAGCAAAAAGAAACTGCCGGAGACGAACAACCCGCGCATCCTCGAAGCGCGCCGGTTGATGGAAGAGGCCGGCTACCCCGCCGGAAAGGACTTCCCGAAGATCACCCTCCTCTACAACACCTCCGAGTCGCACAAGAAGATCGCCGCGGTCGTCCAGCAGATGTGGAAAGAGGATCTCGGCATCCAGGTGGAACTGGCAAACAAGGAGTGGAAAGTCTACCTCGACGAACTGACCGGCATGAATTACCAGGTCGCCCGCCGTGGCTGGATCGGCGATTATCCCGACCCTCACACTTTCATCGAACTGATGAGCTCCACCAGCGGCAACAACAACACCGGCTGGAAGAACGCGGAATACGACGAACTCATTCACGAGTCGGACCGCGAGCTCGCCCCCCGGAAACGAATGGAGTTGCTCCAGAAGGCGGAAGAGATTCTCCTTCAGGACATGCCGGTCATCCCGATCTACTTCTACGTTTCGCAGACGATGTACCGGCCCGACCAGATCAAGGGGATCCATCCGAACCTGCAGAACATCCATCCGCTCAACGAGGTGGTCAAGGGGGACGGCAAGGGAACCTTTATCCTGAACAACGGTACCGAGGTCGCAACACTCGATCCGGGGATCGCCCGCGGCGTGCCGGAACACCGGGTCCAGATGTGCCTTTTCGAAGGACTCATGAACTACGACCCGAAGACGCTCGAACCGATCCCGGGCGTGGCAAAGAAATACGACATCTCGAAAGATGGCAAGACCTATACCTTCCACCTGCGGGACTGCTCGTGGAGCGACGGGAAACCGGTCCGGGCGCAGGACTTCGAATATGCCTGGAAACGGATGCTCGACCCGAAGACCGCATCCGACTACGCACACCTGATCTACTTCGTCAAGGGTGCGCAAGAATTCAACAAGGGGAAAGGGAAGGCGGAGGAGGTCGGCGTCACCGCGAAGGACGACAAGACGCTCGTGGTCGAACTGAACCACCCGACCTCCTACTTCAAGTACCTCTTCCCCTTCTTCACCCTCTACCCGGTCCGGAAGGATGTGATCGAAAAGCACAAACTGGACTGGACCAAGCCGGGCAAATTCGTCGGAAACGGACCCTTCCAACTCAAGGAATGGGTCACCAACGAATTCATCCTTCTGGAGAAGAACCCCAAATACTGGAACGCGGCGAAAGTGAAGCAAAGCCGGGTGAAGTGGCTTCCCACCGAGAACGTCAGCACCGCCTTCAACATGTACGAGGCGGGGCAGTGCGATTACCTTGATTCAACCCCTCTCGACTATATCGGGGAATTGGAGAAGAGGAAGGACTTCCACCGGGCGCCCTACCTGGGGACCTATTACTATTCATTCAACATCACGAAGAAGCCTTTCGACGATCCGAAGGTCCGCCGCGCCCTCGCGCTTGCGATCGATCGAAAGATCATCTGCGAGAAGATTCTGAAGGGGGGACAGACGCCCGCCTACGCGTTCGTTCCGCCGGTGCCGCTTTTCGGGGCGAAAGGGTTCACGAGCACACCGTTTTCGGAGTGACACGATGAAGAAATCCATCCTGATTGCGGGCATCATGGCGCTCTTCCTTCCGGCGGCCCAGGCGCAGGAACGGAATGATATCGAAGAGGCGCGCAGGCTTCTTTCGGAAGCGGGCTATCCCGGGGGAGCGGGCTTCCCGAAGATCACCCTCCACTACAACACCTCCGAGTCGCACAAGAAGATCGCCGCGGTCGTCCAGCAGATGTGGAAAGAGTATCTCGGCATCGAGGTCGAACTGGTG
>PVBE011092237.1_pt1 | contig 17587 bp, 11 predicted proteins | sample 1631181 | NCBI WGS metagenome assembly PVBE01 (sample SAMN08397723, study PRJNA350692) | Marine metagenome, whole genome shotgun sequencing project. | isolation source: water | place: Pacific Ocean | collected 2012-04 | reverse complement strand
CGTAACTGCCCCTGGTTCCTGGGCATGAGCGTCGTCGCCGAGCAGCGAATGTGGGAGCGTCAGCTCGGCAACAACCCCGACACCTACTTCTCCGAAGAGGAAATCGTCGCCGCCGGCGGCCGTGCCATCCACGTCATCACTTGGCCCCTGGGCATGAGTCCTAACGATGACGGCTATGACGCTGACTTCGACTACAACCAGTGGCGCTACAACATCGCCCTCCAACTTCTTCAGGAAGGCAAGACCGTCGGCGTCGGGCTGCGTGGATTGCAACTCGAGGGCTACGACATCCAGGCCCTCGTGGACGCCTCACGCGACTGATCCCCTCCCACACAAGTCATTTCGTGTGCACCAGTGTGCATTAAGTCTACGGCCCGGCGATGGAACTTCCCCTCGCCGGGTCGTCGTTCGCGGGTTCTTCATCCCAGGCAGGGTCCCAGTACAGCGGGTCCCACGGTTCGACCGGGTCGGTCGGGCCCATCGCGCCGAACATCATGGCAACGCGACCGGCGATGCGCAAGGCGACCCAGGCGCCCAGCACGGCCATCATCCCGTTCCACAGGAAGAGTCCCGCTTCCCCCCGGGAAAACGCGATGGTCTGCCCCAACGCACTTCCAATCGTGATCATGATGAAGGGCCGGTGCAGCGCCCACCGCACACGTTCGTCCATGAATCGAACGAGCAGTCCGATGCAGATGGCGTACAGGGGCAGCGCAACGAACGGGAAGTCGTGCGCAATGTGGCCGATGATTCCCGGACCGACATTGAAGACATCGCCCGACCCTTTCCTGCGAATGGAGCCGTGGTGCACCATGTCCTTGGCTAGCGGATAGGGCTTGTTGGGCCACAGGTTTCTCGGCACGGGCATGGCCACGAAGAACTTGATCTGGTGCAGGAAGTCGTACGAGTACACGCTGCCGTAGGTCTCCAACGCCCACATGCTTAGCGGACCGGAGTTCTGTCCTGACAGCACGCTGGTCAGCGCAAGAGTGAAGTCTTCTGCTTGCATTTGCGAGATCGTTGACAGTCGATCTGCAATTCCCTGGCGTTTGTAGCTGCCGCCCTGCTTGCGTGTTGCGGTGTAGACCGACAACAGGACCAGTCCCAGAATCGTCGCGACTGTCACACGACGAACAAGCAGTGCCATTGGGAAGCCCCGCCAATAACCGTAGTAGAGGCCCCAGGCGAAAGCCAACGGAATGCCAATGACGCCGCGACGTCCGAATGACTGGTAGGACACAACGCCGATAGCAGCAAGCAATATGGCGCCAGCTATTCCCATGAGAATCGGGTTGCGAAAGTCACGTGACCATGCCCACGCAGCAGTAGCAGCGGCAGCACCCAAGACGCCTGCAGCCGCTTGGGACGCCAGGATGCCCACCAGCGGCACCCACATGACAACGTATTTCAGAAAGGCTCCGATGACCAGGAGGACTACTGACAGAAACAACCATCCGCCCGCGCCACCATCCCAGTCGCCACGACCTGGTGTTCGCACGTAACGCAGCAGGCCCCATTCGCGTTGATAGGACCACTCAAAAAGAATCAGAAAGAGGGTTGCGACAAATGCGAAGATGACTGGCGTGACAACTTTGTCGCCAGGCTCCAAATTGCCGTACATACTGAAGGCCAACCCAAGAATGCTGCTGGTCAACTGAAAGATCGTAAACCCCCCGAGGAACACAGAGTGAATGCTCAGGAGTTCGGCTCTCCCGCTGGCCGCCATGCGAAGAATCCGCGCGACAATCCAGCAGATGAGGCAGACGAGATAGAAGGCGACGATGAAACGCATATGTGTCGGTGGTGTCTCGAATCATAGGGCCGTGATGCAGGTGAATCAGTCTTGTCGGCGAATTGCCAGAATCGTCCGATCATCTTGCGGCGGCCGCCCCCCACGAAACTCCTCAATATCGTCGCGGAGCCTTTCCAGCAACTTGGGCAGCGGTTCGGTGCGGCCGGCAACCAGCAAGTCGACCAAACGATCTTGCCCATACATCGTGCCATCGTCCTCCATTGCTTCAATGATGCCGTCGGTAGGGATGGCCAGCAGATCGCCGGGGTGCAACTGAAGAAGGACCGTTTCAGAGGTCATTATGGAGTCGACGACCCCCAATGGGGGGACGTCGGCTTCGAGGGACTCGACGTCGCCATTGGCACGGATCAGCGTCATTGGCCCGTGCCCGGCCGATAGTGTCTCGATCTGGCCAGTCGCAGCGTCGAACTGACCAAACCAGGCTGTGACGAATTGCATGGCAGAAGTGTCCTGCCACAACTGGTTGTTGAGTTGCGTCACCAGATCCAGAAGCGGCGCGTTAAGCCGGACAGCCATGCGAAGCATTGATCGGACTTGTGTGACGGAAATGGCCGGTCCAATTCCATGACCGGTGGCATCACCGACCATCAGTATGGCGCCACCATCAACTTCAACGACGTCAAAGGCATCACCTCCGGTGGCATCGGCGGGCATGCTCCATCCATGAATTTCCCAGTCTTGATAGTCGGGGAATGTGCTGGGAAAGGTGGCGCTCTGTATTTCTTTGGCAAGATCTAGATCACGCTGCAACTTGACCAGCTCCATGCGGTCACTGAGCAGGCGTGCACGCCGCATGGCGACAGCGCTCTGGGCCGCAAGGGCTGTGGCGATTCGTTCGCACTGTTCTTCAAAGGGTCCGGCACGTCGGTTGAGCACTTGCGCAACGCCCACGAGTTCATCGACATCGGTAGCGACAAGTGGAATGGTCAAGATGTTTCGTGTGCGATAGCCCGTCTTCTCATCGATGCCTTGGAAGAATCGATCATCAGCATAGGCATCCGGGATGTTGATGATCGCGCGTTGGGCACCTGCGGCGCCAGCGATGCCTTTCCCAAGTGGCACGCGGATATCGGCCAGTTCCTCCATGAGTGAGCCGTTGGGCCCATGCCCGGCGACCGCAACAAGTTCATCTTCTTTCTTGCGGTACTCGAAGACCGTTGCTCGCTCGGCATCGAGGATGTCGCGAAGGCAATCCGCTACGCGGCAGATGACCGCTTGTGGGTCATCGGTGCTGCCAAGCACTCGGCTGACTTCCAGAATGCAGTCGATCTGTTCAGGTGAGATGTCAGGCATTGAGTGGGAGTCCTCGGTGGAAGGTCCAATGGCAGTGTCCAGCAGGAGTAAAGCCTACTTGTCCACGAGCCTCATTGTCGTGGGCATGTCGCCCGGTGTGTCAATGACTTGCTGAAGTCTGCCAAGCAAAGGCGAGTCTCCTTGGAGGTTTTGGAGCCTTGCCATGGCTTGGGTGGCGGCTTGGCGATTACCACTGCGAATGGCCGAGGCGAGATCTGATGCGCTGGCCACGACCTCAGGATCGGGCACCGGGGCCACCATCGTCCAGACATCTACGACCGATTCGCGGCCGACGACTTGTACGGGGCCCACTTCCAATATTGATGGGTTGTCGCCAAGCAACTCGCGGGTTCGACCATCAAGCAAGATCACAGTACCAAACTGTTTGTTGGCCGATTCCAATCTCGCCGAGAGATTCGCCACGTCGCCGATCACGGTGTAGTCGTTCAAGTGCGGTGGGGCGCCACAGTCACCCACAATGGCTTCGCCCGTGGCGATTCCAATGCGAAGGCCCAGTCGAGTGCCACCTTTGGGAAGCGTGTTGTTCATCTCATCCATGAACTGCTGACATTCGAGAGCAGCTTGGCCCGCCAGGTTGGCTTGATCTGCTTGCTCGCCAAAGGCTGACCAGAATGCAAGAAAGCCATCACCAAGGAACTTGTTGAGATAGGCACCATGGCTGGTTACGCGGCGGGTCAAGCCGGCCATGGCGGTGTTGAGCAGCGCGACGGTTTCCTCACTGCCCAAGCGTTCACTGATGGTTGTAAAGCCAGCGAGGTCGCCAAACATGACGCACACTTCGCGGCGGACGCCACGCATGCTCAGGGCATCGGGGTCGCGTGACAATTCATCGACAAGTGCTTCGGGTACACGGGCCCGGAATTGCCGGCTGATGCGTCGTTTCTCCCGCTGCACAACTACTGCTCTGGATGCGGTGCCGCCAGCCCATGACATGGTTGATGCCACCAGTGGCACTGCCAAGGGTACGACCAACCCCGCCTCCGAGAACAATGCGATGGCAGCACCGAGCCAGCCCAGGCCGATGAGGAGCGAACACAGCGTCGCTGACCACGTGGTCATCGTCGCTGTGATCAGTGCAATTAAGAGTCCCAGCACCGCTGCGATGAGTGTGCCCCACCACGAAGGAAGTTCTTGCAAGGTGCGATTCTGCAGCACCATGTCGGCCATGGCTGCGTGCACCATGACGCCAGGCGTGCGGGGGCCAATGGCTGTGGGAATGAAGTCGGCGGTCGTGCCAGTGCCGGTCCACCCGATGAACACCAGGTGATTGTCCACGCGGTTGCGAAGTGCCTGTTCGACCATCGCAATGCGACTGGCCGACTCATCGCCACCGCGTTTGGCCAGCCGCCAGTCAAGGAGCCGTTGCATGAGGGCAGTGGAGAAATCATCGGCTCCTGCCAGTTCTTGATCAAAAGCCTTTTGGGTGTCGATGTCGCCCAGCGAGAAGTCAACTTCACCAGCAATTTCCGCTTGGATCTCCGGCGACAGCAGGTCAGTTGCGGCGATGTCGTTCACGCCGCGGATGACCGGAAGTACATCGGCGGTTGCCTCGCGTTGTAATTGACGCTGTCGTGTGAGCAGTCGTCTCGAACGTCCAAGCATGACGATCTCGCTAATGGACAAGTGGCCAGCAAATCGTTCGTCCGACTCCCCGCGATGCAGATCGGGCCACTTCATGCCGTGGGTGGTGCGGGGCCATGAAACAGTGACGGCATCATCGAGCAGTGGTAACTGCACATCGCCGATTTGCAGGATGTCATCGGTCTTGACGATTTCTTCGACTGGAATGTGGAGATAGCGTGCCGCAGCGGCAAGGCCAAGAGGGAGCACCGCGCGGCCGTAGCCGATGGGTTGTAGGGCGGTGAGATGACGAATGCCGCCATCGTGTCCTCGGCGGACGATATTGACATAGCCAGCCCCGCTGCTCTGGTCTGCCAGCAAAGGAATGGCAAAGCGATCTGCAGCAGTCGGTGGGTTCTCTCGAGGATGAGGCAAGCTGGCGGGGACCGCCCCGCGGCCAGCTGTCTGCAACAGTGCGGCGTCAATGGTGGGCTCGAGCGATCCGGCATGGCTCTTTGCCAGCAAGAGAAGCGTATCGCGATCGACACCAGTTGCGACAAGATCATGAATCGCGCGTCGTCGCAGTAGGTGCAGAATATTGTTTGCCGCGGCTCGGTCGGCAGCTCTGATGGAATTATCTTGGGAGGTCGGATCCCACGACAGGTTCTCTCTCAGTCGTTTGAGCACATCCGTGAGTCCGTCGCCGGAACCCCCAGCGGCGATCCACCTGGCCTGCAACTCATCGGGCATGAGCAAGACCCCCAGCACAAGGTGGTCGTCAATGGCCTGAGCCAAGGCGGAGTCATGGTCCGTGTGTTCATGTGGTGGTTTTACATCCACGGTGGGCTTCTGGGGGTCGGCCAGATCGAGGTCTACCGCGATGGTGGCCGCGCCGGCTCGACGCAATTCTGCAATGGCGTCGGCGAGATCAGTGCGTGGCCATGGCCATCGACCAAGGCGTTCGAGCGCCCGATCATCAATATCAACCATGACGATGCGATCATCCATGGGCGATACGTTTCGCGGGAAGATCCGCTGCTCATAGTCCAGAAGCTGTTCATTCCACGTGCCAAAAACCTCGCCGCGGTCAAGCAGAATGACCACCAGTGTCATCAACACGCTGGCGAGCAAGATTCGGGTATCGGTGCGGACGCTCAAGGCGACACAAGACTATCACGCCGTCATGGTGGTTCGCAGGAAATACAAGATCAGGGGCAGAATGGGCAGTCGTCGCCATATTCGACGTTGTCACCGTAGGTCGGGTCCTGCAGGCCGTATCCGTATGGGGTCAGGCCTTGTTGCTCGTTGTAAAGCAGGCCGTCAATTGCTTGGGCAAAGGCGGCTCGGCAGACCTCAATTTGCTCGCCGTTGCCATCAAACGTTTGCATACAGAACGTGTTGATGGACGCTGCCATCGCCTGAAGATCTTGCGAGCCAGTAAATGGTTGCCCGGACCAATGGGCGTCACCATAGTCAAGAATATTTTGATAGGTCGTTGCGAGCGAGGTACCGCCAGTTGGCAGTGGGACGCCCCAGGGCACATGGAGCACCATCGTGCCATCATGTTCGTGCAGATACTGTTCGCGGCTTGGATCATAGAAGCCGGTTTCGGTATAGAGCCCATTTTCAAAGTTGGCCGCAATGCGATGCCCATGTGGGTTATATGGATCGACATGGGTGGGCACGGTTTCGAGTTTAAAGTCCCAGTACAGGCCGGTGGCGACAGAGCCGCGATCTTCAGGAATGAGGACGCCGTTGGAGAACAGTTGTTCTGTGATTGGATTCACGCCCCCGTGCTCATAGTCGAAGTACCACGAAGAACCAGCCAGGTCGAACACATCTACTGGCGGGAGGATGTCATCGATAATTTCTTCCTGGGCCGATTCTTGTTGATCGGCCAGCAGGATTCGTGTGGACTGATTGATCGGGTCTGAATTGGAGATCGCTTGGGTGGTTTGGTCCGGCGCATCTTGGAGGTCTTGGGCTTCTGCTGCGATCAGCGGTGGTGGCCCAGCCGTCTGGAATGCTTCGGCTGCGGCAGGATCAGGTGCTGATTGAGTTGACATGGCACTCCCTGACATGAGGTGCTGCACCTTGCTGCCGTAGTACTTCATGGCGATCGCATTCATGGCGTTTGTTCGTGCGCCAACCACCTGCGTGCCCTTGAGCGCACTGTGCGAGACTGCCATGCCCGTGCCCCGAACTGCCAGTGCGCCAGAAGGCGTCAGCACTGAGAAGTCGTTGGTCAGTCCAACTTGGCCGACTTGGAGGTCGGCTCGTCCCCGGTTGACTTGGATAGCAGTGCGAAGCACATCGCCGGCGTGGACCATTTGCGGGAGTGACACGCGGGATCCGCTGTCGATGAGAATATTGGCATTGAGCCCGACTCGCAGCAGCATCCACGACCGAAGCCCTGTGCGAATAATGGCGCCAGGTTGAATGATGTCGTCCTTGGTTGCCTTTTTCCATGGTGCCTTGGAGTTGGCCCGCCATTGCACACGCCCTGTGACATCCATGATGACGGCGCGTAGTACTTTGACCTCATCCTTTTCGAGGGGTTTGACGGACTCAAGGGCGACCTTCTTGAGCATCTCAAGGCGCTTTTGCGCACCTTTCCCCTGTAGTCCAGGTGCTGGCGCGAGGCTTTGCTGGGTTGTATTCGTTTCGATTGGCGCGTTGTCTTGAGCGATCGTCATCGACACAGGCGCGATGGCCAAGGTGGCGATGAGGATGGGAATCATGGAGATGCGTGCAGTCATGGTGCAACCTCGTTGTCATCCGTTGCCACCGGTGTCGGAACAGGCGTGTCAGCCTGATCCGCAGGGGGGGCGCTGGGCAGGTTCTCCGCTTCCACAGCCTCCTTGGAAGGCGGTGGCGCGGTTTTCGCGGTGGCCGCTGCTGCCTCACGGGCAGCAAAGGCCATATCAAGCCACTGTTGCTGCTCCGTTGCGGCAATCAGGGCCAAGAATTCAGACCCAGTGAGGGCCTCGTTCTCTGTTATGCCTGGAAGCAGCCCCATGTGAACCAGTTCTCGGGTGGAATATCGAGGAATTTTTCCGGCAATCCGCATAGATAGACCGCCTTGCACATCCAGAATGTGGCAGATGCATACGGCAATCATGCCAACCTTGGCGGATTCGTTTGGTTGCGGCGACGTGCCTGCTCCAAGCCATCCTCTGCGTTGTGCTGCTGCGAGCCGTTCATTCCAATTCTCTGGCGGAGGTGATTCTTGGACCAAGAGCAGTAGTCCATGCAACGCATCATCATTGGTGGTGACTGCTTGGGACTCGAGCGTGTCCCAGTAGTCCAACGAGTCGTTATCAGTTGGCCACTGCACAACCGCCGATTGTTCGACAGTGGTGCGTTCTGTCAGTCCGCAGCCAACCAATGCCATCGCGGTTCCAATCGCAGCAAGCAGTCGGAATTCAGAACGCATAACTGATTCCTCCATAGACGAATTGGCGTACTTGATCGGCGAATGTATTTGATGGGTTCCCACGGTTGGGAATGAACAGGCCGTACCGAAGATTGAAATTCACATCGCTGGTGATGCGCCAATCAATGCGTATATCTGTTTCCCAGCCAATCCACCGATGGTTGGTTGTTGGTACTGAGGTTGGAGCGCCAACCGTGGTCTTGCCAAAGAGAAAGACATCAAGGCCAATCCGGAGGTCATTGGGCCGTTTTGGATTGATAGGCAGCGCTGTACTTCCGCCAACTCGGGCCATGAGCAAGTTGGTGATATTTGGTGCCAACGCGAGGCCAGTATTGATATAGCCCAAACTGTTGAATGCTCGGTCGCCCGAGCCAGTCTGGTTGCCACCAAGAGTGCTCGCACTGGCGAGGCGATCACCATCCCCTGTGCCAAAGGCCAGCGTGCATTCGAGCCGGGAAAGTGATGCATCTCTCGCCATGTAGACCATATTGAGTACGCCTGCCCACGCGTCAATGTGTTCCTCGGTCTGGATCCAGGCAGTGCCAGCCCGATTAATAAATGGGGTTGATAAGCCATCGCCGGACTCATGCACCATTTCCAGTGAATATAAAAACTGGTTGCCAATTGAACCGTTGGATCCAAATGAGAGGTAGTTGGAGTTGTAGTGATACTCCACGGGGACTATAGGTGGGCCTGGGCCTGTGTTTATCAGCACACTGCGATCATCATTGTGATCACGCTGCAGGAAGTACGATATGAATGGGGCCAATTCAGGGGATAGTTCGTACTGGGCACGTACTGCGTAGGTGTGACGATTGGTGTCAGTATCGTAGTCGGGCCGTGAGATATCAAAGTCATACAGTCCGCTGCGTGCGCTGACTCCGACCAGTCCTTCGATGGAGAGTTTGTCCATGCCCAGCCGCATCTTGGCACCATAGAGATCGTTGCTCCACACAAGGCCAGAATTCCAATTGACGAATTGTCGACCGACTCGGACGTTGAGATTAATGTCTCCTGCGGTACCTTCATTCGCTCGCTGCCAGTTGGCCAGATCAAATTCATACCAATAGCGATTGCCGACGGGATTGAGCAGCCCATTCTCGTTGTCACTGTTGTAATAATCGCTATAGAGGAATCGCAGGTTGCCAAAGAAGCGGTGCCCGCCGCCAATGGTTGCCTGCATATACGTGTTTGCTTCGTATTGCCGTAGCCCGTAGGGCTGACGCTGGGCATTGTCCAGTTTGACCAAGCCCAGTCGAATCGAAGCGCCATAGTCGAAGGTCATTTGTTCGCCGAGTGTCTGTCCACGGTGCTGGTCGAGACGGCGTTGGATTTCGTTGTCGAGCATTTCTTGCTCGAGTCGGTTGACCAGTGCAGCCTCGCGGCTTTGGGCCTGTGCGGGGGTGACGACTCCGCCGATGGCGAATAGTCCGATGAACCCTACGAGGAAGAGGCTGGTGGCGGGCAGGCGTCGGTGTGTGGTCAAGGGCCACTCCTTGGCTGCAGAGCCGGTCATGAGGTATCGAGCAGACCGATGGAAGTTCAGAGTATCTCTTGGGAGTGTTACAAGGTGGGAGGCACAGGGCTGCCCCATAGCTGAAGTCTACACACATTCTGTAATTCCGATGGCACGACGCGGTCAGGTATGGCACGATGGGGGCATGCAGGTCGTCATCACCGGAATCGGAGACGCATTTAGTGCGGTTCACCATGGGTCCAGCGGAGTCGTGCTGGCCCCGGGAGGCCGGATTGCCATCGACTGTCCGGGCTCGGTGATGGCGATGTATCAACAGGCCGGACAGGCATGCGGGCTTGATCTTGGAGTCGAGACGATCGACGACATCGTGCTGACCCATCTGCATGGCGACCACAGCAATGGTCTTGAGACGCTGGGATTTGCCCGGCGATATCTACATGATCCACCCGTGCCGCCCCGTCTCCATGCTCTTCCAGAGGTCCTCGACCGGATCTGGGAGAAGTTGGCCCCTGCGATGGATGGTGCCACCCGCGCCGTCGGGGCCGCCAGTAGGTTGGAGGACTACTTCGATCCACGTCCAATACAGCCAGGCCAGCAGGTCCAGATTGCAGGACTGACGGTGGAAGCCAGGCGATCGATTCATTCTGTGCCCACGATGGGAGTGCTCTTTCGATCAGGGGACGCAACGTTTGGTTGGTCTGGGGATGCTGAATTTGAACAGGACCACATCGACTGGCTCTCGCAGGCCGACTGCATCGTGCACGAGTGCGGTGAGTACTTCAAGCACACGCTGTGGACCGAATTGGACACTTTGCCGCCCGACGTGAAGGCTCGGATTCGACTGATTCACATTCCCGATGGTCGATCCGTGCCCGATGAACCGATGCGGCCCGTGCACGAGGGTGAACTGCTCGACGTGGGTTCTGCCTGAGCCCCATCCCCAGACGTAGCGGACCTTCTACAATGCAGCACTTTCCCCACGCTCGCCACAGGGCGACAGAGAGATCGAGCATGGAGCAGTGCATGGTGCGAGAAACGACATCTTCATCGACCGCTGGTGATGTATCGCCCTTTACCCACCGGCATGTGGGTCCCGATCGCGACGATGTGGCATCGATGCTTGAGGTTGTTGGCAAGTCCACACTCAACGAGTTGATGGCGTCGGCGATGCCTTCGTCAATCGTATCGCAGACACAAGGAAATGCGCCAGCGCGAGGTGAGCAGGAGGCATTGGAACTGCTGCACGATTTAGCCAGCCGCAACCGGGTCATGCGAAGTTGTATCGGCATGGGATATCACGATGTCATCGTGCCGCCGGTGATTCAGCGCTCGATATTTGAGAACCCATGTTGGTACACGCAGTACACGCCGTACCAATCGGAGATTGCCCAAGGTCGACTCGAAGCGCTGCTGAACTTCCAGACGATGGTTAGCGACCTCACGGCGCTTCCTGTTGCCAACGCATCATTGCTCGATGAGGGCACCGCGGCTGCTGAAGCCATGATCATGTGTCGCCAGATCGCCAAGGGACAGCGCATGCGATTTGTCGTGTCCGACACATGTCATCCGCAAACGCTGTCGATTCTGGCTGGACGCGCCGAGCCTCTTGGCATCGAACTTATTGTGTGCGATCCCATGTCCGATGAGGCTGACCTTGCCACGGCGTGTGGTGTATTGGTGCAGGTTCCCGACACGATGGGCACCGTGACTGATTGGAGGGCGCTGGCCAGTGCCGCCAAGGATGCCGGTGCTGTACCAGTGATGTGCGCCGATATTTTGTCGCTGACGCTCTTGGCTCCTCCTGGCGAGTGTGGCTTTGATATTGCCATAGGCTCGACTCAGCGGCTGGGCGTTCCGATGGGCTTTGGTGGTCCACACGCGGCCTACATTGCGACGCAAACCGCCTATGTCCGCCGGCTACCTGGTCGCATCATTGGTGTCTCCCGCGACCGCACTGGCCAGCGTGCTCTGCGGATGGCGATTCAGACTCGCGAACAACACATCAAACGCGATCGCGCCACGAGCAATATCTGTACCGCGCAAGTACTGCTGGCCATCATGGCGGGCATGTATGCCCTGTGGCATGGACCTGAGGGCCTGCGTCGCATTGCTTCTCGAATTCACATGCGGACCCAGTGCCTTGCGGCATCACTTGATCAGGCTGGCGTATCCATCGAGCCCGGAGCGAGGTTTGACACAGTGGTCATTCATGCTTCTTCGTCTGACGATGCTGCAGGCATGGTGACTCGTGCCTGCGAGGCTGGTTACAACATTCGCCGGTTTGACAACGGCACATCCGTGGGAATTAGTCTGGATGAGACAACGACCGAGTCCGATGTGGCAGCGCTTCTTGCCGCGTGTGCGCCAGGCGCCTCCCTAATAGCCCAATCCCACGTGGCGTACCCGGACAACTTGGCGCGGTCAAGTGGGTACTTGGCCGATCCAATCTATGGGCGATGTCGCAGCGAAACGGAAATGTTGCGATACATCACCCAGTTGCAGGGGCGTGATCTGTCATTGGCGCACTCGATGATCCCACTGGGATCGTGCACGATGAAACTCAATGCGACCTCTGAAATGATGCCAGCGAGTTGGCCCGAGTTCTCTCGGATGCATCCATTTGCGCCAACGGACCAGACCACTGGGTACATCGACATGATGTCGATGCTCGAGAACCGCCTTGCCGAGTTGACTGGATTTGATGGCGTCTCGCTTCAGCCCAACGCTGGTTCGCAGGGGGAATATGCCGGGTTGCTGGTGATCCGCGCGTGGCATCACAGTCGCGGCGATATGGATCGAAATGTATGTCTGATTCCCATGTCAGCACATGGGACCAATCCAGCCAGTGCCGTGGCCGCGGGGTTCAAGGTTGTGCCTGTGGCCTGCGATCGTAGTGACATTTGCATTGATGACCTCAAGGCTCGCCTAGAACAACACAGTGGCAAGGTTGGCGCCATCATGATCACGTATCCGTCGACTCATGGCGTGTTCGAAGACTCGATCGGTGAGATATGTCGACTCGTGCATGAGGCTGGTGGGCAGGTCTACCTCGACGGGGCCAACCTCAACGCGATGCTGGGGCACGCACGCCCTGGTGAAATCGGTGCCGATGTGTGCCACCTCAATTTGCACAAGACATTTAGCATTCCTCATGGCGGTGGTGGCCCGGGTGTTGGCCCCATCGGTGTGGCCGCGCACCTGACGTCCTATCTCCCCGGTCACCGAGTTGTGTCCCCCATAACTGAACAAGACAATGCCATCGAGGCCGTCGCAGCAGCGCCCTGGGGCAGTGCAAGCATCCTGCCGATTTCGTGGATGTACATCGAGATGATGGGCGATGTGGGGTTGCGATACGCATCGAGCATTGCCGTGCTGTCGGCCAACTACATGGCCAGTCGACTCGACGGGCACTACCCGATTCTCTATCGCAATTCCAATGGGCTATGCGCTCACGAGTTTATTCTCGATCTTCGTGGCTTTGATAAGTCCGCTGGCGTCAAGCCTGATGATGTAGCCAAACGGCTTATGGATTATGGATTCCACGCGCCAACCATGTCATGGCCGGTTCCAGGAACATTGATGATCGAACCGACGGAATCGGAATCGCGCGGCGAACTCGATCGCTACTGCGATGCGTTGATTGCTATTGCCCAAGAGATAGCAGCCGTAGCGTCCGGCGAGTTTGATCGTGAGGACAATGTGTTGCGAAACGCGCCACACTCCATGCGAGAAGTCACGTCCGACAGCTGGTCGCATCCATACAGTCGTGAGCAAGCGGCTTGGCCCGCGGACTGGCTGCGTGATCGAAAATTCTGGCCGCCGGTTGGTCGGGTGGACAATCCGTTTGGTGATCGCAATCTTGTCTGCACGTGCGCTGGCATGAGCGAGCACGCCGAAGGTTGATCGGAATTACCCGGCGGGTGTTTGTCCTGCAAGAATTCGCAGCCGAATGGTCTCATCCATGTTTTGGATGTGTCCCTGCAGCAAGTCAATATTGACCGGATCAATGTCGAGAATGACGTAGGACACGTCTCCAAGGCTTTGCAGGTATTCGGCGTGGATGTTGGCTTGCGCTTCGGCGATCATCGCATGGAGTGCGCTCAGGACGCCTGGGACATTGCGATGAAAGTGCAGCACACGGACGTGCGCTGGGTCGTGGCTGGGCAAATCGACCTCAGGCACATTGACGGCCGAAGTCGTAGTACCGGTATCGGCATAGCGAGCAAGTTTTTGGCCAACATCAGCGGCAATTTGTGCCTGTGCTTCTTCGGTACTGCCACCAATGTGTGGTGTCATAATGACATTTGGTAAGCCTGCGAGTGGGCAGTCGAACGCGTCTTTATTTGACTTTGGCTCGGCCGGGTAGACATCCAGCGCGGTACCACCGATGGTCTCGTTGCGAATCGCTTCAGCGAGGGCATCGAGGTCCACGACGCTGCCCCGGGCATTATTGATGAGTGTCGCGTCTCGCTTCATGGCGGCCAGTTGGGCGCCTCCGACCATATGGCGAGTTGTGGCTGTTGCTGGGACATGCAAGGTGACAACATCGGCGCGTTGGAGCAGTTCTTCAAGGCTTTTACATGGTTCCGCATTGCCAAGGGCCATACGCGGAGCGATGTCAAAGTAGACCACCCGCATTCCGATGGCCTCGGCCAGTACCGACACTTGCGAGCCGATGTGCCCGTATCCGACGATTCCCAAGGTTCGACCGCGTACTTCGTGGGCGCCCGAGGCACTTTTCTCCCAACGCCCCTGATGTAGACCCATCGACCGGTCAAAGAGCCTGCGATGCAGCACGATGATTTCAGCGATGGTCATCTCGGCGACGCTTCGCGTGTTTGAGAAGGGAGAGTTGAAGACCGCAATGCCTCGTCTTGCCGCTTCTTCGATGGCCACCTGATTGGTGCCGATGCAGAAGCAGCCAATTGCTTCTAAGGATGGCGATGCCGCCAGCACAGCGGAGGTGATCTGGGTCTTAGAGCGAATGCCCAGAAAACGAGAACCGCGAAGTGCGTCGGCTAGGTCATCGCCAGAGAGCGCGCCGTCGTGTCGCGACACAGACAGATCAGACCCTGTGAGTGGTGTTTCGGCTTCGGTGTGGATGTTCTCCAATAGGAGAACGTCTTGGGTGGTCATGCAAGATCTCGCAGTCAAGTGGACATCAGACGCCGGCACGCAATACCGGCGTCATTGGCCAGTGCAAGCGCGTCGATGCGGGAGCCTACGGCCAACTGCATCCATGCGTCAGGTGTCAGGCAACCAATAGAGCAGATCCGCCGGGTTTCGGTGGCAAGATCACGTCCTTGGACGTGACGCCGTACCTGATGGCTGATGATGTGGCCCAGCGCGTAGTCCGCCAAGTACAAGGGATATCCGACCATGTGTTGGTAGGCGGCCAGCGTTGTGTAGGGGTCGTCGCCGTGCAATTCTTGAAAGTGGGCCTTCCAGAGTTGTTCGGCGGTACTGAGAACGGTGCCGCGGAGGGCCGCGGCATCAGCATCTGGGTTGGCATAGAGCCATCGCCAGACATGCAGTTCCAGCAGCGCCGGGCCGGCGATTTGGCATGCTTCGAGCATGGTTTCGCATGCAGCGTAATCTGCGGCGGCGGACTCATCCTGATCCAAGCCTAGAACACGGCCAGCAAGCCATTGGTACAGGAAGGCAAAGGCCTCAGTGCACGCCGTGTTGGGGACGCCGCGAAGTGCTGGACGTGGCACGAAGTGCGTCGAGCAGAGTTGTTCGAGGTTGTGCCCCAGTTCGTGCATCGCGGTATCGAAGCCATCCCAGCCAAGTTCTCCATCGAGGCTGTTGGTTCGAAGCCACGCGCCATACTCTGGCAGTTGGGGCCGCATGGCATGACCAGCACCTCTGGCGATTTCCACTTGCACGCGATTACCAAGGAACTCAGCGTCGCCATGGGAGTAGCCCAAACCACGCAGAACGTCTGGGAGCGCCAACTGGAAACCGCGGTGGTCTCCGAATCGCTTGCGGACCATCGCGTCGAGTTCTTCGACTGGTTTGGCTGGTGCGAGCTGATCGAAATAGACATCATGTGCTTCCAGAGGTCGGCCCAGCCGATTCGATACCAGTTGTGCTAGGTCGCGTCGGGCTGGTGATTCGAGCAGGTTCAGCAGGTGCCGCTCGACTTCCGCTTCAGGAATCTCCCGTTGCAGGTCGAATTTTCGGGCAATCGCGGTGGGGTACTCATCGTGGTGCGTGTCATAGGCCTGCGCGACCTTGAACATGTCGAGCCATCGTTCATAGCGTTCCAAGCCAACGACGTCACCGGGGTCACCTCCGTCAATTGTGTTGTCAGTCGGTCTCCAGTCACCCTTATCCAGACCAGCCATGATCGATGCGGGAATCGTGCCGTCGATGTGACGCCGCATGACCCACATCAAAGCGCGTTGTCGGTCCAGTCCATTCTCACTGGCATAGCCACCCCGGACTTCTTCGCGAATCAACCAGTGCGCGAGGAGTTTGCGATCGGCATCGAAGGGCCGCGTGCCGTCTGACAAGACCATCGATCCGACCGGGACATGAAAGTCGGCGACGAATCGGTTGGCGGTGTGCCCGAGTTCGCGCGCAAAATCGGCGGTTTCCTGTGGGATGCGTGGTCCGAACATCCGGGCCAACCTCACAGACGCCCACGTTGTCGATGACCAAGTCTCACCGTGTTCCAGCATGGTTTGAAGATCCGGTCGATCGAGGTTCAGCAGGGCCACGAAGGCAATTTTTTGTCGGTACAACTGGTCAGATAAATCTGGCGAGGGGTCGAAGGTTGCCAAGATGTCATCGATCTCATCCATTCGCTCGCCGCGGAGATCGGACCATCGGCGAAGTGTGCGGTGCATCTCGTAGAGGTGCCCATTGATTTGTTCCATGGCGATCTCGAGCCGGTCGACCAAAGCGTCCAGCCGCTCGGGGTCTGCGATGAAGTGCTCCATGCAGAATGTGTGCATGGCTTGATCGTCGCCATCTTGGGCTGTCCATCGTGCGCGAACACGATCTAGGCCAGCGGCAACTCGGTCCCGGCAATCGTCGCCGTGACGGGCGGTCAGTTCGTCGATGGTGCAGTAGGTGGCGGTGGTCATGTGGAGCGACTCCTTGGGGTCCAATGATGAGCCACGCAGTCTATCTACATGCCTAAGGAGGGGCCCGCGAGGGCCTATACTCGCCGCCATGATGAATCAACAAGCACGAGGGATATGGACGGGGATACTGTTCGTGGCGATCTGTCTGTCGCTGGCGTCTTGCGCTGGGAACACACGATCATCTTCTGGGCTGCGGGAAGGCGATATTTCCCTGGGAACGGTCGACAACGGCAAGGTGGTTCGCGCCCGCGTGGGCCAGTTGCTGCTGGTCCGATTGCCCGAGAACCCCTCGTCGGGCCGAACGTGGCAATTGGTACGTCAGACAGATCAGTTGGTCGTCATGCCCGATGGAGAGCGACTCGAACGGGATCGTAAGACGATGGCTGAGAATTCACTGGTCCAGACCCAAGAATTGCGATTCAAAGCAACCGGTCCAGGCGAAACCATCTTGTCCATGGCCTATGTTCGCCCGGGGACTGGACTCAACGCCAGCGACGATCGTTGGATGGTGCAGATCATCGTTGAGTAGTCAGTTCACGGCGTCGGCTCACGATGAATCATGGTGTCGAGCATGGTGCCGATGAGTGCCGTTCCTTCGTGACTGCCACCATCTGAGCCGCCGACGACCATAACACGGGGTGTGATCTCGATCTCCCGCTCGCCGATGATCTTCAGCAGTTCAAGAAGCGCAGCGTTCTGCATTCCGATTTCCTCGGCAAGTTTGCGGAAGAGTTCGGCCTGGGCTTCAGCCTTGATCCTGATGGCTTCTGCTTCAGCGCTTGCTTCGATGAGGACCTGCTCCTTGGATTGCTCGGCGATCTTGACCGCGTAGGTGGCGGTGGCGAGGTTCGCCTCTTCGTCCGCTTCCTGCTTGGTGCGGCTCAGAGCCTTCT
>PVBE010649158.1_pt1 | contig 17587 bp, 9 predicted proteins | sample 1631181 | NCBI WGS metagenome assembly PVBE01 (sample SAMN08397723, study PRJNA350692) | Marine metagenome, whole genome shotgun sequencing project. | isolation source: water | place: Pacific Ocean | collected 2012-04 | reverse complement strand
ACGGTGGTGGCGGAGACGGAGGCGGGGACGCGCGCGGCGGCGCGCGCGCTGGCGGCGGCGTCGAGACTCGGGGATTGCGTGTGTCTTCGAGGGGGGGTCGGGGTCGGGAAGAGCGCGTTCGCGCGGGCGTTCGTGCGCGCGGTGTGCGAGGATGAGACGATGGACGTGCCGTCGCCGACGTATTTAGTGCAACAGCGGTACGAGGGACGGGACGGGCGAGAGGTGCATCACTACGATTTGTATAGACTTCGAGACGAGAGTGAGGTGGAGGCGATGGTTGATTTAGGGGAGAGCGCGAGGAGGGCGACGACGTTGTTCGAGTGGAGCGAACGGTTGGGGACGCTGACGCCGAGGGAGAGGTTGGAGGTGTACGTGCGCGCGGCGGAGGCGGGCGAGACGTTCGGCGACGACGTCGAGCGCGCCGAGGGCGCGGAGAATGAGGCGCGCGATGAGGACGAGGAGGCGCGCGATGAGGACCACGACGATGATGTGGACGATGCGTACGTGGATAACGCGGCGCGCGTGTTTCGATTCGTCGCCATCGGTGGTGATTGGGCGTCTCGCTTGGCGAGCGTCAGATTCGACGCCGCAGACGCGTCGACGACGTAAAACTAGTTTTTGCTTGCTTGTTGTTACCACACGCGTGATGTTAGCTCGAGCGCGGTCCCTCGTCTTCGAGATCTAACAGTTCATCGAGATTTTCGGGTCCCCAATCTTCTTCGCACGACTCGTCCCAATCGCCGTCGACGCAGGACGTGTCGTCGTCCCAGTCGTCGTCGGTATCGTCGCGTTTCATCTTCGCCGTGAGCGCGCGAATGAGACTCGCTTGCATAGAGTTGAGCGTCTGAACATTTTCGATGCTCCCTTCGAGCGAACCAGCGTGGATGGCGGCGCCGAGCGCGACGGCTTCGTCCGGATTGACGAGGGACACGTTCGGTTTGCGCCCCAAGGTATTTTCGACGAATCGTCGCACGCAAGGCGATTTCGTCGCGCCTCCGACGAGTAAAATTTGGTCGAAGGGTCTGCCCGCCGCGCGCGAAGCCCCGTCCTTCTTCCTGGAGTTTTCCAAAATGGCTTCTAAATCGACGCCGGCGCTATCCGCCGCCGCGCTCACCGGATGACGCATGCGCCGTAAAATGTCAACGACGAGCTTTTCAAAAAGAGATCGAGTGAGCACGCGCATGCTCCCGTCCGGCATGGGAACTTCCACTTGCTCTTGGTCACTGAGTGCCTCTCGAGCCTTGCGCGCGACGCTCAGAGCTCCCCTCGGATCCACCGAGGCTCCAAGAGATTTCGCCTCGCCGGCGAGCCAAATCGCGAGGATTCGATCAAAGTCATCGCCTCCGAGATGCGGATCACCACCGGTCGCCAGCACTTCCACCGTGCCTCCGCCCACCTCCAACACGCTCACGTCGAACGTTCCACCGCCGAGATCGAAGACGAAGACGGTTTCGTCGCCGTCCACGTCGACGCCGTACGCCAACGCCGCCGCCACGGGTTCCTTCAACAACCGCACCGCCTTCAATCCCGCGAGTTCACCCGCCCTGATCGTCGCCTCCATCTGCGCGTCTTCAAAGTACGCCGGCACCGTGATCACCGCTTTTTCTATCGGCATTCCCAGTTCCGCCTCCGCCGCGTCCAAGAGCGTCCGCAACACGTGCGAGCTCGCCTCCTCCGGCGTCACCACGTACTCCTCGCCCTCCTCGTTCACCGCCGCGATCGCCGCGAATTTCGTCTCCGGGTGCGACACCACCCTATACGGCACGTCTTTCGCCTGCGCCTTGCACTTTTTATACTTCCGACCGATGAATCGTTTGACGCTGTGCGCCGTGTTTCGAGAATCCGCGCGCAGGCGCTTCCTCGCGTCCCTCCCCACCGCCGCCGCCGCACCGTCCGGTCCGAACGTCACGACCGACGGCATCGTCCGATGGCCCTGACACGGCACGATCACCGCCTCACCGTCCCTCACGATGGCGACCGCGCTGTTCGTCGTGCCGAGATCGATGCCACAAAACGACGACGCCACCGCGCGCGCGCCGCGCTCGAACGCGCGCGCGGTGTTCCCACGCGTCGTCGCGCGCGTCTGGCGGGGCGCGCGGCGCGACGGCGAGGAGGAGGAGGACGCGATGAGACGCGCGCGCGCGCATCCGTGCGCGGAAGCGGGCGCGACGCCGGCGGCGCGCATGACGACGCGTCGATGAATGACGTCCCTGAGAGGGCGGTTACAGAAAAAGTCCAGCTCGGCGTCGAAAGACGAGGAGGAAGATGGACGCGCGCGCTCGAGGCGATGACGCGTGACGATGGGCTGGAAATAAATGTGTGTGTGTGTTGTACAATTCGAGCGACGCGACGCGCGGTGTGTTCACGCGGTGGTTGGCTTTCTCGGCGACGACGCGGGCGTCGCGCGCGCGGAGGTTTGGCGACTCAGCGCGGAGGGACGCGGGACGACGGTGAAGGCGGCGTCGCTGAGACTCGGACCGATGTGGATTTTCACCGGGAGTGGAACGGTGAGGGAGAACTTTTTGGCGACGGATTCCATGGACGTTCGCACGACTTGGGCGATGGCTTTGGCGCTGCGAGCGTCGACTTCGAAGACGCATTCGTCGTGTACAGTCAGCACGAGTTGACACCTCTCGAGAAGGAATTTCGCGCGGAGAGTGTCCATGACGAGCAAGACGGCTGTTTTGAAAATGTCGGCAGCGCTGCCTTGGCACACCGTGTTCACCGCCTGACGCTCCGCCTGGGCACGTTCATCGTTGTTCTTCGAGTGTAAATCCGGCAGATAGCGTCGGCGAGCGCTGATGGTTTGCACGTGCGCCATCGGCTTCGCCTCCTTGGCGCGGACGATGATCTCGTCCTTCCAAGTCATCAGTCTCGGAAGCATTCCTTTGAGTTGATCGACGATGGTTTTCGCTTTGGTCTCCGAAAGGCGAAGCTCTCGCGCGAGCCTCTTGACGCCACTGCCGTAAAGGATTCCGTAGACGAGATTCTTGCACTGTTGCCGCTCTTCGTTTTTGACGCTCTCGAGTAGCACTCGGTGCCACTTGCTCGCGAGGATGGTGAACGGATCGTCGCGAATGTCCTGGGGTTCAGGATTCAGCAACATTTGAGTCAGAGTTTGATCCCCGCTGAGATGGGCCATGACGCGAAGCTCGAGTTGAGAGTAATCCGCTCGCAGGAACATCTTCTCGGCGGGCGGTACGAAAGCCGATCGAATCGATATCTGAGGCGAACCGAGTCCTTGAAACGCATCGCTGCAACGAATGTCGTGCGCTAGTGAATGGAAGTTCGGTTCAGTGTGCGCCAGTCGACCGCAATCGTGGTTCGTCTGAAAGATGGAGTAGCGAATTCTATTCTCCTCGCTGTACATTCCGAGAATTGAATCGGCGAAACCGCGCCGTTTGAAAATACTTCTATGTTCCATGATGAGCAGCGGGAACAGATGTCCGCTCGTTTGGTGGAGCTCTTGAAGGTTACCTTGATCGATACTGTACATTCTCTTTCTCGTCTTGCCAGTCTTCGTCAGCGGCAGGAGACTGCCCTCGGGCGGCGTGAGTTTCAAGTGCTCGTACAGGCATTTCACGAGATAATCGTTATCCGTGAACGCTCTTCGGATGTTCGGTAGCGTCCCATCTAACCACTTTTGATCTTCGGCGCATTGTTCCAGCGCCTTCAGACGATCATCCATCAACGACAATTCGGCGCGCATTTTTTGCGCGTCAAAGGGAACTCGTACCGTTTCCATGGCCACAATAGGTGAAACGAACGGCATTTCGATGTAGAGTAGAGAGCGCATGACTCCTTTCTCATCACATTCATTCCAAATGAACTCGGACATGGCGAGACAAGTTGCCGTCGCTCGCGCCAGCGGCTTTAAATGGTTGAGCTTTCGCCCCCGGCGTTCTTCCAACACACACGCCCCATCGATCATGCCTTTGACGCCCAATAACTCATCGGAGAACAAATCGAGCAAGCGCTCCGTTGGATCTTTTCCCTGAACGAGTTCGCTGCGAGCAGTACCCATGACCTCGTAAGCGCTCGGTCGAAGCAACCACGAAGCGATTCGCACGTCGACGCACGGCGCCGCAAACGAGAACAGTCGCGAGTCGTATGAATTCGCTTGTTCCTGCACGATATTGCAGAGCTGCGACTGTAAATCGACCGTAAACTTCTTTGGTCCTACTTTTGACAGAATGTCCAACGCACGCTTGATCGGTACACCGATTACGTGATGACCGATGCCGTCCGCATTTTTCTGTTCGTGTCTTGCATACAAAATCTTGGAGATAAAGACAGCTTTTGGACTGAATGCAACAGCCAACCGCGCGGGTTCTTCAAACGCTTGGCGACTCCTGGTGACGTCGTCGTCGCTCTTTGGCTGAAAGATGACGGCGTAGTAATTCGAAGCCTCCCACGCTTCTAAAAACTTTCCAACGGCATCCTCCGTTTCGAGTAAGACTACACCGGTCGCGTTCTGTACGTCCAACTCAATCGTCGCGTCCACGTTTTCATTCGTCATATCCGCTTCAATCTCGCATATTTCAGCCAGACGAGCCTCCGCCTCTTCACGTTCGGCGCGTGTTTGCTCTGCGACTATCTCTTTCGCGTGCAACAATATTTCTCGCGCCGCTCGAGCGATGGCCGCCGGAGTCATGTCGTTCTTGTTGTATTGCTTCAGAACGGCGGCGATCTTGTCTATGCTCCCGAGCGTCACGATTGCCTTCGGCGTCGTGATACCGCCCATGTAAAGCGCTCGCGCGCGATGGATTCCAATGTGTGGAATTTTCGTGAGCTCTAGAATTTCTTCTTGCGCTCCGGCGGTGATTCTGTCGCTAATTCTATTGATCAGACCTTCCATATCACCCCAACCGAGCGTACCACAGATTGCCGCCACGTAAGACGCGAAGCGGGCGCACGTCTTTTGCTCCTCCATGATGTTGTACACGCTCATGCTATACTTTCTCGAAATGGTTTCGATTGGAACTTCGTTCACGAGCTCCGTTAAGACGAGAGCGAGCGTAAATCGCTGACACGCGAATCGCTGTACGGCGTGCGCGGGGGTTACATCCCGCTTATTCGACCCTAACCTGTACACGTAACGCTCGTCGATACCAACTTTCTCTGCGATGCGGAGCTGGTCCTGCCTCAAACTGGACCAAAGGCTGCCCAACGCGGCTCCGTTCTTGTACTTGTCTGCGTTCAACGGGACGCCGGCGTCATCCAACACCGGCGGCGACGTGAGGAGAAACAACAAATGTAACGGCGTGCTCAACACCAAATCTTCTCTCGCAGCCTTGATATCGCTTATGATGGGCTGAATCTGATCCAATGGCATCATACCACCGGCGACCGCCAAACCGAGCGGCGAGGCGCTCCACAGGTAGGCAGTGGCGTTCCACACCAGTAGAGCGTTTTTCTGGCACCATTGCAATGCCGCGATCGCAGTTTGCTTGACCGATTCGTCGAAATCATTTAGCACGGATAGCAAAGTACTCTTGATGTATGTCTGCACATCAGTCGGTGTCTTGACGAGTCCAGCCGCGACCGCCTCTAACATGATTCTCCTCATACCAACTTCCGCGACGGCGCTCGTGAGCTCTTCGCACGGTCCGTTGATGAGAGAACAAACGTTATCGAACTCCGCAGGAGACCGGCAAAAGATTATCGCTGAACCGGTTGTGTCTAAACCCGCGCGCCCCGCGCGCCCCACCATCTGTTGTATATCGCGAGCATTCAGTTTTTTCCATCCCATGTTTGTATCTCGAAGAATGACGCGACGAGCCGGAAGGTTTACACCTGTCGCCAACGTGCTTGTGCAGCACAGAACGCGAACGATGCCCCTTTTGTACGCTCCCGCCACGGCTTCACCCTCTTCTCTGGAGAGACCTGCGTGGTGATACGCGATACCGTCTCGCATGAACGGAAGAACTTCGCTTTTCGCGCCGAGGGCGCCCTCGACGTCTCGCAACAACTGTTCTCTTGACTCGCCGAGACGATTCGAGTGCGCGCACAAAACCATCTTTCGAAGCTGCTCGGCCAAAAGTTGACACGCTTTTCTCGACGAACAGAAAATCAAGACCGATCCTTGTTCATCGACCGTTTCTTGTGTCAGCTCGGCTATGTGCTCGGTGTCCGCGCTCGGCTTGGTGTTGAGCATGGTGCGAATCATCCTCTTTGATTCCGCGTGAAACAACTCGCCGCCAACCTTGACGCAGATATCCAATCGCACCGGTCTAAAATGCGTGACGTACAGTTGTGCGAACAACCACTCCGAGAGCGAGGACAAGTTCGGAATCGACGCGCTCATGCCGATGATTTGCATCGACCTTTGATTGCGCGCGCCGCCGCGCGTGCGACCCACCGAGAATGTTGTTTGACTCCCATCTCCAGACCCTTCGATCCCTTCACCGATCGCGCTTTGTCGCCACAGCCCGCTCGCGTACAAGAGTTTTGTGAGAAAGAGTTCCATCGTCGCTCCGCGATCGCTGTCTTGAATCAAGTGCAACTCGTCGATGACCACGGCGCTCAGTTCGTGGAGCCTGTCCTCCTCGAGCAGACGCGACGTCAGATGATTCGCGCGCTCCGGAGTCAACACTAACAGCGTGTTCATAGACGAATCGTTCGGAAGCGTGCCGCCTCGGCCACCGTACATGCGCCGTAAACGAAACTCGGTCCCGGCAAACAAATCTTCTAAACTATCCGCGCGCTCCTCGCAGAGTGCGACGAAGGGAAGCACGAACATCGCGATGCTCCCCGGACGAGCTCGAAACCTCCGCATCAACAATACGTCCGCGACGAGACTCTTCCCCGCGCTCGTCGGCGCGCTGTACAACAAATTTTCCTTCCCTTGCATGACGCCTGGCAGCGCGAGACACTCCGTTTGCCACGGATAGAGCTCTCGCACGCCCTTCGCTGCGAGCGCCTCGCGCGCCGTCTCCGGAACTCCCCAGTATTCTAAATCTCTCCGCCCGCCCGAACTCACCGGTCGCTCGACCGACGTCGACGCCTCGGCGTTCACGCGTCGCATCTCCGCCGCGTTCGCCGTCGCCGTCCTCGAGCGCGAGCGCATCAATCGCGCCGCGCTGAGCGCGCGCGCCGCGTCCTCTAACGCGTCCTCGTCCTCCTCGGACAAGACGGCGGCCGATTTCGGCGATTTTACGCTGCTGTATCGCGAGAACCGCGCGGAATCCTGCGTCATGGCGTTCGCACCGTACCCCTCGTGCGCGCCACCGGACGCGCGCTCGCCGCTCGCGCCGTCCAGCGATGGAGACGGTACGAACCGCGTCCGTTTCCGTTCAGATTCGTTCGACATCCGCGTGCGACGTTTGGGCGCCGACTCCGGCACGTTCTCGTTGTTCTCGTCGGCGTCGTCGCGAATGAGGTCCGCGAGCATCATCTCCGGGTCTCGACTCCATCGTCGACGCCGCGCGTGGCGGCGAGACGACGCGGGCGGGTCCATGCCGTCGGTCATCAAATTGTTGGCACCGAGACGTTCGCGACGTCAGCGACGGTCGTCGTCGCGCATGTTCGTCCGCGCGCGCGCGCGAGACGGTCCCTTGTCAAGGTCTCTCGCGATCGCGTCGCGATCGCGACGGTGCGTCGCGACAGCGCGCGCGAGAGAGTGAGGGGGGACGGGCAATCAATCGTCCGGAGTCGAAAGACGTCGGGGAGTCGGCGGGGTTCGCTGCTACGCGATGCATACTACAGTCGCTAGGTTTAATTCGTCTCCGAGACATCGGTCGCGCTCTCGCGTTTGAGCAGGTAGTGGGCGAATAGAGGTAAATCTGGAAAGGTGTGCGCGAAATACGCCTCGACGATTTTGCGCGAAGACGTCCACGGGTCGGCGTTGGTGTCCTCGGGGCGAAGCAAAAGAGACACGTTTGGACCGAGGGCGCGGAGCATCTCCGCGCGTTCGGCCTCGAGCGGAGGGTGTTCGTGCATGTTGCGCGTGAAGCGCACGAGATCGAACAGCCGATCGCCGTAGGAATAGTCTTTGGGCTCGTGCTGCTTGGGGGACTGCTGCGCTTCGACTTGTCGACGTCCGCCGCGGCGATTGCGACCCTTCACCTTCGGCGCGGTGGCGGCGGCTTTCGCCGCGCGCACTTCCGTCCACGATTGTTGCATGTCCGCCGTGCGTTGGACGTACTTTTCCGCGCGCGTCAAAAGAGAAGGAACGACGAGTGATTTCCAGTTACGGATACTCTGCGCCGCGCGTTCGGCTTGTCCCGGTCTGCCTTTCCAGACGATCTGCGCGAGTTCAGCCTCTTCCTTTTCCGAGAGCGCGCTCACGATTCGTCTGTCGAACGTTTCCCTCACCGCTTCCATGCATTCCTCGACGTCCCAGAGCACGGGGTGCTCGCACACTTCCGCCGCAGAGGGCCGTTCCCGAGGATCGGGATCCAACATGCGGTGTAAAACTTCGCGAGCTGCGACGGTCGTATGCGCGGGAAGCATGGCAGTTTCGAGCGCTTGGAGACTGAATTTACCCTTGACGATTCGCTGGTTCTCGAAACCAACGTCCAGTGCGGTGGACGCGCTCAAATCAATCTCCTGTGTGCGAGTCTTTTTCGAGTTGTCCATCTTTTTCTCTTGCTTGTACGGCGACTGGAAACCAGTCATGATGGTGTACATCAAACATCCGAAGCTCCACACGTCAACCTTGGGCGTTAATGGCGCGTTCAGCAATACCTCCGGCGGTCGTCCTTGCAAACCGATGTTGACACCATACCCTTCAAAAGTCGTGAGCGAGTAAGTGTTCCCATCCGTCGCCTTGTTGACGTCCTTGAGTCGCACGCCGAGACCCAAATCTGCGAGTTTGAAGTCTCCATCGGCGCTTCTCAAGCAGTTGTCAGCCTTGATGTCGTTGTGAGTCACACCAGCCGCGTGCACGTCCTCGACTGCGTACGTGAGCTGACGCACCGCGTCCATGCGCTCCGTGTGCGAGATGGCGGGGGCGCCGCCCTGGGTGCCGGCATTTTTCAACCACGTGGCCAAAGATTCACCGCACAACTCCATGGCTGTGTAAATCGCACCGTCCCCGCGTTCGACGTCGAGCGTACTACCAAGAATGTGCGTCGCTCGCGTGCTTCGTTCGTTCAAGTGCTTGTGAATGGCGATCTCACGCTCGATCAACGACTTCATGTTTTCGCCGCGCTCACCCGGCGGTAAAGGAATGCGTTTGATGGCGGCGTCTCGACGCACAACTCTGTTACCCGCTCCTTCGTCGTAGAAACCCTTAAATACCACAGTTCCTAGAGAACCTCTGCCGAGAATTTCCGCTTCGTTGTACCAGATGTTGCGTCCGGCGTTGACCCAGCGATCGCTGTCGGAATCGCTGCCAGACGTCGGCGCCGGGAGAAGTGAATCGGTGATGCGATGCGCGCGAATGAACGCCTGAATCTGTCGCTCGAGGTTTTCCAACTTGGTCTCTGCAGCTAATATAATGTTTTCATCAACACTGGCTTCTTTCGCTTGCGCGATGCGCTCACGCAATTTGACCGGGTCGACGTCCTCCGCCGCGTGCAATAAATCTCTCGCCGCGGCGAGCGCGGCGACTCGTTCGCGTCCAAGCTGGCTCGCTCGACCCGCGATATCCACGTCGTCGGCGTCTATTTGCAAAGCGTCCATGAGTTCGTTTGAAATATCATCTTCACTGAGTTCATCCAGCTTATCGTGCGATACCTGCAAGGCACTCCCGGCTAAGCGCGCCTGAACGCGAGACGAGAGCTCGTTGATGAGCTCCTCCATCTCGACGCTCTGAGCCTCCAACGCCTGCGGTCCTCCCTCCACCGGCATCGGGTTCTCGACGAACTCGTTGATTCGTTTGATTGTGTCTAAAAACGCTTGCCTGTGCATCTCTCCGAGCGCCGCGATCTGCTCCAATTTCCCCAACTGGAAATTAAATGCGACGACGGCTGCTTCGGTTTGCGGAAGGCTTGCCTCGGAAATTTTCCCTTTTGTGTTCCACATCTCGCGCAAAAGTACTTCAGCCTTGACGATATCGGTATCATCGTGCATCGACGTGATCTCATTCGCTTTCGCCGTGAGATCTTTCAATTCAGCTCTGAGATCGGCTTTGCGCACCACCGATCGAAAGTCGCGCAAAGCGTCGAAAATCTTCGTCACCGGCGGAAACAACTTGGCTCGACCCTCGGCGGTGGCGTGCAAGGCGATGAGTTTACGCTCCTCCTCAAGGATTTCTTCATCCGTCATCTCTCCTCTGAGAAACTTGTGCGTGTGTTGCGTCGTGTCTACGATTGAATCTCCGAACGATCTCGTTCGCGAGCGCAAACGATTGATGAAGCGCAAACCGCCGAAAATGGCATTCATCAAAAACCATCTCGAATCGTGTTGTTTCCCGAGGTAGGGCGCGGTGTACTCGTCAAACCACTTGCGCGCGCGCGCGCTCGTCATCTCGCCGTAATTATCTAATTCCCCGCCAGCCATCATCTTCGTCACCTCTGGTAAAGTCAAGCCGTTGTGCGACCACTCGTTGAGCCATTGATGCTGAATGGTGTCCAACTGGTCGGCGAATCGCGAGTTGTGCTCTGACACCGCCGCCGAGCGCGTCGCGTTGGAGAGATCCGTCATGAACTCGCCCCACTGATCGCCGACCGATACGTTCGATCCGCGGTGTCCCGCGAATTCCAACCCGCAGACGACGACTCGGACGTCCGTCGTCTTGGACAGCCGCAACGCCGTCTGAATGTCGCGCTCGATCAACTTTCGATTCTCCAGTGAATTGTGCAACGGCGGGAGCGCCCAGACGAAGAGCTGCGGCGGTATGGACCCTTCGTAACTCGAAATCTCTATCTCACTCATCGGCACGATCGTGATCGGCGCGTCGGGCCTCTGCTCGACCACGCGTCCCGATTCCTCCATGCGCCGCGCTAAAATTTGATGAAGACGCCAACCTTCCCAATCCCGCGGTAATCCAGCCAACGTCATGTACGCCTTGGGTCTAAACTTGTGCATAAACGGAAACATGATCGGCGAGTACTTTGCGCGCGCCGTCGCCTGCATGAGGAGCATGTTGGCGATCATGTAATCGAAGAGCGCTTCGCCTCGCTGCGTGAGCTCGATGTCCATGGTTTTATTACTTCGCACATTGTACAGGAATGTCGTCTTCCTCGACGAACCAGTGCCGAAAATGATCGGTTTCCCTTTCATACTCGAACTCTGACCCACGATGGCGCCCAAAACCGCGATGTTCCGCCGCCACCCCTCCATGGACGACGCGCACAACCAATTCCACAACGTCGGCGTCGTCGACGGCGTCAACGCCTCCTTCGCCGTGGGATCTCTCCCCCCGAACCACCTCGCCACCGTTTTCGGCGCGCTCAACTCTGGCTCATACGATTTCTGTACCGCCAGACTGTGTTCCGTGCTCTCGTTCCCCGTCAGTTCGCTCGTCACCGTCTCCCTCGTCCAGTCGTAATCCTGCGCCAACCACCCTCGCAGCAGACTCGACCCCGGCCTCGGCGTCTCCAACCCCAACTCCCGCGCCCGCGCCCTTTCGCTCGCCGTCGTCATCGTCGACCGCTCGCGCGCGTTCCCACTCGTCGACGCGCGCGCGTTCGACCCCACGCGCGCCGTTTCCGTCACCGGCGCCACCGACGCCGTCCGCGCGCGCGCCATCGCCTCGCGCGTCGCGCGTCGCCGCATCGCGCCGTCCACGAACGCACCGCGCGACGACGGAGGACCCGACGATCAAAACGTCCCTCCCGCGCGTCGCGTCGCGTCGCGCCGCCGCCTCCACCACCGCGCCCGACGTCGACGACGAGTGCGCGCGGTCCCGTCGCGGATGCATCCGTCGTCGCGTCACACCGCACACGCCCGAGAGGCGCCATTCCACCGACCGATCGATCGATCGATCGATCGATCGAATCGATCGATGCGATGGATGGTCCTTTTCCTTCCATTCGTCTCGTCGCGATCGATCGAATCGATCGACGGTTCACGACCCCTCCACGACCCCCTCGTCGATGACGTCAGCCCGCGCGCGCGATCGCCCATGCCATCCCGTCTCCGCGAAGGGCGGGAAAAGGACCACCCACCTCCACCGGTCGTGACCCGTCCACGAGTCCCCCCCTTTGTGTGTTCCCTCGGCGTCCCTTTTCCCACCGCGATCGGCGGTCGATCGCGACGCGTGTCGCGGTCGACTCGTGACTCGTCACGTGACTCGTCGAGAAGGGACTCGAGCACGCGCGCGCGCGGGCGGCGATCTCGCGCGTCGGCGCGCGCGCGCGACGACGGATTCCATTCGACGCCTCCGTGTCGTCTTCGCGCGACGACGCGAGTGGAGTTCGCGTCGACGACGATCGTCGCGCGCGCGCGCGAGCGTCGGCGTCGGTGACGGTGACGAGGGAACGCGCGCGCGCGTCGACGTCGTCGTCGACGTGGATTTCGCGGCGCCGCGGGAATTGATTGCGCATTCGTGTGCGCATTCAGTGAGCGGTGCCCGCGTCCCGTCTCGCGCGAACGACTCGTCGCGGTCGTCGAGTCGCGCGACTGGAGGAGGTCGAGGTCGAGGGGAAAGGTCGAGGGGTCGCGTCATGGTGCGCGTCGTCGAGCGCGAGGGCGCGGCGGCGTCCGCGGCGGCGGCGAGCGTCGAGGCGAGCGTCAAGGCGCCGCGCGGCGGGGAATCCTCGGGACGGGAAGGGCGAACGCCGCGAGGAACGACGCCCGAACTGCGGAGCGAGCGTGAGATTGAGGCGAGGAGTCGTGGAGGCGCCCGAGGGAACGCGGTGACGTCGAGGCGAGGACTCGGGAAGAGTCGATCGTTCGGGTCGGAGGAGGAGGATCTGGAAGGCGAAGATCTCGACGGCGAAGACGTGGAACGCGGGTACGGGAGAGAGAGTGGGACGTGTTCGACGAGCGATGATTCGAGACCGAGTTCGCGCGCGGGGTTCGAGCGCGAGAGCGGAGACGCCGAGGGGAGGAGAGGGACGACCATGGCGGATTTGTTGCGAGCGCTGACGCCGGCGGCGAGAGACGCGGCGACGAAGAGGTTTTCCAGTCGCGTCGTCGAAGGGGACGGGGACGTGGAACTCGCGCGGGAAGAGCTACGTTCAATGGGACAGAAAGATTTACAGGCGATGTTCGTGGAGATGTTCGATCGAGCGACGACGAGTAATAACAATCAGTGGCTGCGAAGACGCATCGCGAGCGGGCTTGGGTTCGAAGAGCTGGCGACGGGTGGCGGTGAGGCGCACAACGCGGGTGCCGGGCACAAGACGGATGGTAAAAGACAGAGCTCTCGACGCGGTTCCGCAGCGAGCGAACTGAATGCGCGCGATGCGTATGTATCGGAGGCAGTGGAGTACACGCCGGATGGTTTGCGGAAATCGAGGCGAACGGTAAAGCCGAAGACCATGTTCGATTCAGACGCGTTTCCGTCCGCAACAAAGCTCGGTGACGATCGGAGACGCGATCGCAAAAGACACGACGCGCACCACGAACGTATTTCCGCGGCCACGACGACCGTGGCCTCGGCTGAGCGAGCCGCGGGCGCCGGAGCGAGCGGACGAAGGGAGCATCACGGCGGTAAAGCCGCGGTGGGGAGACGCGTTCGGGTGTACTGGCCTTTGGAGAGAAAGTTCTTTGCGGGTGTCGTGACCGCGTTCAACGCGCGCACTGGGATGCATCACATCGACTACGACGACGGAGACCAGGAAGAGATTATCCTCGCGACGCCGGACGGCGCGTCGGCTCGCAAGGATGACGACTTCATGGAGCATCCGGTTGAATCGCCGGTGACGAATACTGGTAGTGATTTGCCAGCGCTCGACGCTCCGGTCGATCAATCGGTCTCTTTGGTGGTTCCTCAGCCGGGCAAGGCTGCGGACATTCTCAAAACGCTCCCTGCGAGTTGGCCCACCGTCGGGTCTCTCGTCTGGGGACGGGTGCGCGGACACGGCTGGTGGCCGGGCTCGGTACGCGAGAAGGATGGCGATCACGACCTTCAGGAGATTGCTTTCTTCGACGACAGTATCGCTCGACTCCATCGTCACGATTTGCTTCCTTTCCAGCAGTACTACAGCGCGTTGCGCGACGCAAAAAAGACGCAAGGCTACGCCGCCGCCATCTCTCGCGCGTCCGCCATATACGAGTCGCGACGACAGCGATCGCTCAGTCGTCGAACAAAAAAGGAAAAGCAGACCAGAGAGACGAACGCAGAGAGTGAAGCTCCGAGAATCTGGCATTTTGAAGTACCGAAAAAAGCTTGTCAGAAACGCAATAAAGTCTCGGAACTGGACGCATCCTCGGGTAAAAAGCCAAAGGCGGCGGACGCCGCCATGTTCGGAGTCGCACCAGCGCCGAAGACGCTGAGCGACCTTTCACGCGACTTACAAGACATTCGAAAGAAGCTCTTGCCTCTCGCTGAATCGAGTTGGACGCTGTTTAAGAAGCAAATCGGCACCGGATCCAAGTCTAAAGCCAAGGCTGCCGACAAGGCTGACAAGGCGCAGACTACATCCGAAGAGCGCGTCGTCATGTTTGACGAATTCGCCTCGATCGAGTCTCTTCTTCGATGGAACGGCAACGTGCGGACCGGTGATCAAGTGTGCCCCAAGGCGGTAGACTTTGATTTCTCCGTCGACGCTTCTGCGTCTCGTTCCGTCGCCGCCGTCAAGGTGGAGGTGCCCGAGTTCGTCGCACCCAGCGCGAACGCGATGGTTCCGGCAGATTCGAACGTTCTCCTGCGTGCGTCGAGCCAAGAGCTCTTCAGCGGCAACTTAGATTCCATTCAATGGAACATGGACGTCATCCCGGATCCGATGGCCATAGATCCGCTCGACACGAATCTCCGCGCAGAGAAGCACGTTTGCACCGAGACGGCGCCGAACACTCCCGAGCAACACGGCGTGGAGGATGATGACATACCATTCGCACAGAAATCCGTACACTTTCAAACCTTCGGTGAAAACAAGAAGTCTGAACTGTGCGACTCCTGCACCACAATTCATGCAAATTACGACGGAAAGACGCAACATTTGAGCGTCGACGGCGCCACGGCGTACTCGGCTTAGACCACACGACTATTTTGACCCTTATAATTACACATACACACTGTACTAGTAATCACCGTCTCCTCATCGCCGATGCGTCCCTCGAACGACCGCGCTCGCGAGAACGCGTCCCGACGTCCCGACGCCTCGCCTCGGAGACTCCGGTCTCCTCATTCGACGCCTCGTCCGCCCCTCCCGTCGCGTCTTCGTCCCTCCGCGCCATGCCCAAACGTTGGCTCCCGCTCGAGGCGAATCCCGACGTCATGAACGCCTTCGCGCGTCAGCTCGGACTCGCCCCGACGCTCGCGTTCCACGACGTGTTCGGTTTCGACGACGAACTGTTAGACTTCATCCCGCAACCGTGCGTCGCCGTGCTCATGCTCTTCCCCATCACCGACGCCACCGGGCGCGTGACCGGAACGGTGCCACCGAGTTGTTCGAACGTCGACGACGTGTGGTTCGCGAGACAGACGGTGTCGAACGCGTGCGGGACGATGGGCGTGATTCACGCGGCACTCAACGGCGACGGCGCGACGACTCCGGAGAGTTACTTTGAAGATTTGCGCGCGAGGTGCGCGGGGATGGACGCGAACGCGCGGGCGAGAGTGATCGAGGAGGACGATGCGCTCGAGGCGGCGCACGTGGGGGCGAGCGTCGAGGGACAATCTGAGGTGCCTCGGGACGACGAACCTGTTGACTTGCACTTTGTCGCCTTGGTCGAGTCAAACGGCGGCGTGTGGGAATTGGACGGGCGGAAAGAGGCTCCGGTGTACCACGGTGCGACGACTGGAAAAGGTTTGTTGCGAGATAGCGTGCCGGTGATTCGAAAGTACATGGAGGCCGCGGAGGGATCGATTCACTTCAACGCCATCGCGTTGGCCGCCGCCTAGATATCGTCCTCTGTCGTTTCTTTCCCGTCGTTGTTCACAATCATCGCCTCGCACACGCGGCGTCTACTGTTAATCGCTACGTACATCTTATTTCATCACGCTAAATTCATCGCACCGGCGCTCAATAACGCGATCCTTCGGGCGGCTGCTGGCCTCGTCGACACTCGGGTCGCATGATGGCGTGGTACACCGCGTTCAACGCGTCCTCGATCGAATTATTCCGTCTCCACGCCTGTTTCACCCCGAGCGTCTTGAGATCCACCCTCCCATCGCTCTTCACGAACGGAAGATTGACGCGCGTGCGAAACCGCAGATCCGGAGGCTGCTCCGGATACGACGGCCCGCACTCGATGGCCAACTCCAACACTCGCATGTCCAACGTCGTCCCCGCCGGTCCCAAGATCGTCCCCGTCCAGTGCGTCATGTCCTCGTCATCATCTGCATCTCGCGTCGCGCGCGTCCATCGTCAGTCGTCCGCGCTCGCATCGTCAGTCGTCGGTCGCTCGTCCTCGCGCTGTTTTCGTCCTCGGATCCGCGTCTCGCGCCGCGTCTCGTCGCCTCCCGCGTCTCGTCGCCTTCGCGCGCGTCCCCCTCGCCCCCGACGCCCGCGCGTCGAACGCATCATCGCGCGTCTTTTCAAACCCGTCTCATCGCCTCGCGCGCGCACCCGCATCCGCCAAACCGTACGAGAGGTACGGCGGTAACCCGGCCCCGCCCTTCTCCCCCTTCTCCAGCTCCTTCAACAGCTTAAACGCCCTCGGGACGACGACGTCCTCCCCGCTCGCGCCGAACATGTCACTCCTCCCGTTCGTTCGCGCGCGCGTTCGCGCTCGCGTTCGCGTCTCGCGCGCCGAAATGTGTCGACGATGACGTTTTTCAAGATTTCATTTCATTGCAAATCACAAAACACGAAACGAATCCCTCGCGCGGTTCCTCCTCGCGCGGTTCCTCCGACCTCCCGACGTCGCCGCGCGCGTCCTCCATCCTTCTCACTTGACGCTCGCGAACGCGCGCTGCGCCTCCTCGTACGCCGACCCGACGCCCACGCCCACGCCGAACGCGAGCGCGGCGACGCGCGCGCGCGGTCCGCGCACGAGCGTCACCGCCGCGAACGTCCCCGCGAGCGCGCCGTAACACGCGCGACGAAGACCGACGTCCACCGCGCGCTCCACCGCGACGTCGTACGGCGTCGACGCGGCGTCGGACGCCATGAGCTCGAGGTCGTCGCGTTCTCGCGACGTCAGAGCCGAGCGCGCGCGTCGCCATGGGGTGCGCCGCGTCCGCGCCCGCGGACGCGGACGAGGGGGGCGCGGTGCGATTGGACGGTGACCGACGCGGAGGTCGGCGTCGAGGACGGCGCGCGCGCGGCGGCGGCGGCGACGGGACGAACGGCGACGGGACGAACGGCGAGGGCGCGCGAGGACGACGCGCGCGGGTGAAGTTGGTGCTCCTGGGGGCGTCGGCGGCGGGGAAGACGGCGCTGAGCGCGAGGTACGTGCGAGATGATTTTCGACCGGAGTGTAAGGCGACAGTCGGGGCGGCGTTCGCGTCGCACGCGGTGCGGTTGGAGCCGGAGGATGTGACGTGCAAGTTTGAAATTTGGGACACGGCGGGGCAGGAGCGGTATCAATCGCTCGCGCCGTTGTATTATCGAGGAGCGACGGCTGCGTTGATCGTGTTCGATGT